>JAABUI010000375.1_pt1 | contig 37238 bp, 39 predicted proteins | sample 5559111 | NCBI WGS metagenome assembly JAABUI01 (sample SAMN10711870, study PRJNA513365) | rock metagenome | isolation source: Antarctica rocks | place: Antarctica: Victoria Land, Buttleship Promontory | reverse complement strand
GTGCCCTTGCTCACCCGTGTTGCCCGTGCTCACCCGTGTTGCCCTTGCTCACCCGTGTTGCCCTTGCTCACCCGTGTTGCCCTTGCTCACCCGTGTTGCCCTGGGTCCTAGACCGGCCAGGGCACCGGGTCGACCGGTCGGTTCACCCCGACGACCACGCCCGTCGACCTCGACGAAGCCCACTTCGCGCCGTCCCACACAACCGGCTCGGCGACCGGCGCATCCACGGGGTCGACGACCCCACGCGGCCACCAACACGCTTTGCTGTCCCGGACCGCTGAGACCCGGCCGGCTACTGGGGGTCGGTGTGGGGTGGCTGGTCCCGGTCGGGTCCCTCGCCGCCCGATCGGCCCGAGGGGTCCCAGACCGCACCGGGCCGCCGCAAGCCCACCCCGCAGGGAACCCCGACCTTGCCCCGGCCCGGCATGGCCCGGCAGACGAAGCCCCGCCCGAACGACGGAGAACCCGACTCCACCCCGATCCGACCAGCCACCAGGCCAACCGCCGGCCCTGACGGGCCGGCCTACAAGACCGCGGGGCTCCGCCCCACACCCCGGCCCTCACTCCAGAGACCCGGCTCACCCCGCGCGGATAGGCGCCCGGTGATCCGCTCACCCGTCACTGACAACCTCGTCGTCGTCGACCGTGACCGCGGGTCGGGCTCGGGCCTCGACGTACAGCCGCGCGATGTAGGCCTCCAACTCCGACCGTTCTACCCGCCACTTCCCCCGGCCACCGACCTTCAACGCGAGCAGGGTCTTGTCCCGGACCATCGCGTACACCTGGGCGCGGCTGACCGCGAGCTCGTCACCGACCTGCTCCAACGTCAGGAACCGGCCGGCGGTCACCGGGTCCGGGTCGGTGCTCACCCGGGCACCGTAGGCACCAGCGGGCGCCCGATCAGGCTGCGCGCACCGGACGGCCGGCGGCCCTACGGCCGTCGTCCCCACCATCACCGTCCCAGCCGCCGGAACGGCGGCCGGGACGGTAACGGCCCGGGCCAGGGTCACCCCCGGTCGCCCGGGGTCTCCCACGGCACCCACACCCAGCCCAACCCGACCAAGTGGTCGACCACGTAGGTCACGCCGTACTCGTCGGTGTGCCGGCGACCGAACTGCCCCGGCCCGCACACCGGGAACAGGTCATCATCCAGATCGTCGAAGTCGAGGTCGTCGAAGCGGTCGTCGTCCATCGCGGGCTCCTGGGGTCGCGCCGCGGGGTGCGGCGGGTCAGGAACCGGGTCGGACAGGGTGAGGGTGGGCTGTCAGGGCTCGGCGGAGCCGACCGCGCAGCGGCGCGAAGCGGCCTTGACAGGTCGGGCCCCCACCCGGTCAGGATCGGTGACCCGCCACGCCCCCTACCCCCACCACCGGGCGGCAGCGCCGGCCGGCAGGCCGGCCCAACACGTGCCCCAGCCGCCGGCCGAGCAGTCCGGACCCCCGACTCAGTCCCGGCGCAGCCCGGGCCGCAGGTACCGGTAGGCGCTCGACGGGTCCACCCCGACCTCGGCGGCCGCAGCCGGGACAGTCCTGCCGCCAGCGACCAGGGCCTGAATCTGGTCGGCGCGGCCGTCCCGCCGTACCCGCGCGGCTGGCCGGGTGTCGACCCGCTGCGTTGCCCACCACTCGGGTAGCGACGGTCCGGGCCACAGCCGGGTCTACCCGGCCATCACCGCGACTCCGTCGCCCTCGGCCCGGGCGGTGTGCTCCAGCAGCCGGGCCACCGACACCCCGAGCACCGCTCTCGCCGCGGTCGCGGTGTCCACCCACCCCGCCCCGGCGAGGGGGTCCCTCACCGTCACGGGGTCCGGGCCGTGGTCCCGGCACACCACCCGCAACCGGCTCTTCCCCACCCCGGCCTTGCTGAGCTCGGCCACCGGCACCCCCCACGGCCGCAACCGCACTAGTTGTTGCGGTGCATGAGGTTGGTGACGCGGGGGTGAGCGTGGGGTAGGCGGCGAAGCGGGTCTCCGTCGGCAGGATGTGAAGCGCTGACAACACGTCCTGAGCCAGAAGGAGACCCGCGTGGTCACGCTAATGCCCCGTTGACCCCGACCGGGAAGTTGCGGCTGGTCCGGCGCTGCCAGGTCCGTGCGATCGCGCATGTCCGGCCGAGGCCGGGGTGTCGCGGCAGTGTCTGAGTAAGTGGAAGGCCCGGTTCGACGCCCTGGGCGTTCCAGCCAGTCCTGGCCGTCGGCGAGGTGCCCGGCGCAGGACCACACCCGGTACCGGGTCCCATCGCGGGTGAGATAGCGCCCGGCCCAGTTCACCGGGCCCGCGGCGGACCGACCCACCGATCTAGTCTGGCGCCGGTTCAACGTCACGGCTAGACCGACCCCCCTCCCGGCCTCTGGCCCGCCGCCTGTGACTGCGCCCACTCGACGGTGCGTGACAACCCTTCTTCGACGTCCACCGGCGTAACCCCTGGAAAGAGCATGCGCAACCGCTGAGTATCCGCCTGGGAGTGCGGCACGTCAGCTGCTCGTGGAGGGGAGTGGGTCACCGGCAGCGTACGTCCAAGGATTCTTTCCAGCATGGCGACCACGCTCATCAACGACACCCGTCCACCAAAGGCAAGATTAACGGGGTCTGGACTCACCCTCCGGTTCAGCACCGCCTCGGTAAGGACTCTGCACACGTTATCGACATATGTAAAATCCCGGGTCTGGGACCCGTCCCCGTAAATGAGTAGCGGCCCTTCCCCCAGGGCCGCATCTATGAACTTCGGTATTACCGCAGCATAGGGATGCCGAGCTGCCTGCATTGGCCCGAAGACATTAAACAACCGAAACGCGAGAACTGGTAAACCAAAGCTATGGTAATAAGCCCCGAGATACGCCTCGGTAGCCAACTTGCTGACCGCGTAGGGAGACAGCGGCGCGGCGCGCATCGACTCCACCTTCGGCATACGAGCTTCGGCCCCGTACACAGATGACGACGAGGCGGCCGTCACGTACACCCCACCTGCGCGGCGTGCCGCCTCCAATACCTGCAGGGTCCCGGTCGCGTTGGCATGATGACTCGCAATAGGATCAGACAAGGACCGCGGAACGGAAGGAAGCGCGGCCAAGTGCACCACGGCGTCCACTCCTTGGAACGCAGCGTCGAGAACTTGGGGATCAAGAATGGACCCGCGGTACTGCACCACTCGCATCCCTGCCAGGTTCTCGACCCGACCTGTTGACAGGTCGTCCACGACTCGTACCTCGGATACCGCCTCCGTGACCGCCATCCGCCGCACTAAGTTGGCCCCGATGAATCCAGCGCCGCCTGTAATAGCAATCCGCATACCTGTCTCCAATCGCTACCGAGTGCTTATCGACCGTCAAACACTACCGACGCACGAAACGTGAGCCTCACAAGTACTCAAACGGCAGTCGCACACACGCCTACATCGGTTAGCCCCTTCGCGTGTCACGGCCCGAACCAGCGCCTCGACGTAAACGGACGCCGTCTTAAATTTAACACGCTTCATAGCCGCATATAGGACAAATCAGCAGGCATGTCCTTTAGCTGCCGCAGATTTGCGAAGTCGGCAAACACTCCGCCGGGCCGCAGAGCCGTTCGCAACACACTCGGAATGTCCTCTTTGTAGCTATGGTGATCAACGAGTACCACGATCATATCGAGATCCTCGAGTTCTTCCACCGATACCGCTCGCCGGCCGAACATCGACGACAACTCCTCTAGTGACAGCAGAGGATCGCATATCACGGGATCGACTCCGAACGCGATCAGTTGCTCAAGTACTGAGACTGCACCGCTGTTGCGCGTATCAGGCACATCGGCCTTGAAGGTGGCCCCAAGCAACGCAACGGATGCCTCACTCGGCGGAATCCCTTGGCTGTCAAGCTTCCTCACCAGCCGTTGGGCTAAGAAGCCAGGCATACCCGCGTTAGTCTCGCGGACGCCCGCCAACAACTGGGGAAAGTAGCCTTTCACCTGGCTGCGGTGGATCAAATAATGCGAGTCAACTGGTATGCAGTGACCTCCACCAGGCCGGGACGGAACGCTTGAAAGTTCCACTTAGTCGCGCAGGCCTCTAGCACTGTCATCGTGTCCAGGTCCAGTTGAACACAGATCCGACTGATCTCGTTGGAGAACGCGATATTTAGATCACGCTGGCTATTCTCGACGATCTTCGCGAGCTCGGCCACCTCGAGGCTCAGCGCCTCGACCACACCGACCGAGACGATCCGCCGATAGAGGTGGATGGCGCGAGCGGAAGACTCCGCGTCATACCCCGCCACTAACTTCACCACCGTCGAAAGCGTGTGCTCGCTATCACCTGGGTTGATACGCTCCGGGGAGTAAGCGAGCCCGAACTCCTCACCACAGGTCAAGCCGGACTCATCCTCGATGACGGTCCGGCAAACCTCGCGAGTAGCGCCCGGATACACCGTCGACTCGACTATTACCAGCGCACCTGACACGATCACCTGGCCAATGCTCGTACAGGCCGCCACCAAATTACTCAGGTCCGGTTCGTCGTTTGGGGTGAGTGGCGTCGGAACAGTCACGATGTAACAGGTGTGACCCTTCATATCAGCGGGTTTGTCCGAGAACGACAACCCACTGGACGCCAGGTCGACCTCGTTGCAGCTACCAGTGGCGTCCTGTCCTGCCTTTAGTTGAGAGACACGCCGACTGTTTAGATCGAACCCTAAAACATCGAGCCCCGCGACCGCCAAGGCCACCGCCAAAGGCAGGCCGACATACCCGACACCGACGACGACGACTCGTTCTGCAGGCAGGGCATCGAGCTCACTTTGGTGGGTTGTTCCTGTAGTCATTGATCACCCAATCGATTCTGTGAGTCTATCAACGGGAACCGGTTTAGTTACAGGAGTCGTGTTTGCGACCAGCGCGTTAACCAAGAAAAGAGCGGCGACAATGGCAGCGAACGGTCGTGGCCCCAGCGTCTGAAGCGCCGCCCCGGCCAGTAGCAGACCTATAGGCTCAGCGGCTTGAGCAAGCAACCGATACATACTATTCGCGCGGCCACGAATGCTATCGTAAATAATGAGGTTCCGGTAAGCGTACAAAATGGAGAAATAGATTGGACGAACAAGTGACACCATAACGAAGCCGAAGATAAGGAACGTTATAGAAGAAGCAACGCTGAAAACAGCTTCGCCAACCCCCCATGACAAACCCGCGATCAGCATGATCCGGCGTGCGCTGAATCGGCGCGCCAGTGTGCCGGTTAGTAAACTACCCACCACGCCGCCGGTGGCGCCTATCGCAAGGGCGAGGCCTGTTAACCCGCCGCTCGCGGCGAATTCTTGCCGAGCGGTCGTAATGAAGGAAAGAGTCACCGTGGCCAGTAATAGACAGTTGACGAAGTTTGCAAGGGCCAGACGCCGCAGTTCGGGGTGGCGACCTACGTACACCACACCCTCTCTAGCCGATCGTAGTAACGACGGCCGTATTGACACCGCCGGGGGCGGAGCTAAGGAGGTTCGAATGCTCAACACCGCGACTGCCGAGCCAACTAATGCTAAGGCGTCCGCGCCGTAGACGAAAGAAGCGCCGATCGTGACGGTCGTGGAGATGCCCAAGATGAGACCGGCGACGGCTGGTCCGGCTAGCTGTGAGACAGCAACGCTACCTTCCATCCAGCCACTGGCCTGCGCTAACCGGCTCTTCGGAACCAACCGTGGGAAAGCAGCATTGTCGGCCACATCAAAAAATACGAAACAAAGGCCTGACAATACGATTGCGGTGACGAGAATCCCAAGTGACGTGGCTTTAAATCCGAGATAAAGCGCCACACCTGCGAGGATGATCGATCGAACAGCGTTAGAGGCAACCATGACCCTTCGTCGATCGATTCGATCGAGAATTGCGCCGGCTGGAATCGCTAACAACACGTAGGGGAGCTTCTCTACCGCCGCCACCGCTCCAGCTCGCGCCGGCGACCCGGTTAGCGTGAGGACAAGTAATGGCAACACGAAGTCTGCCAGCGAAGTCCCGAAACTCGATACAAACTGGCTGGCCCACATCTTGAGGAAATCGTGATGAGTCCACAGAGACTCTCGTCTGCCGGTAGCTGAGGCGTTGTGCATTGAGCCCATATAGCCTCCCCGTTCGAGTCGCAGACTGACGCCGGGCAGCACTGGACAGCTTTTAAAGGATCGCCCATCCTGGAATGCTTTAAAGATGGGAGTCCAACTTGGCGTAAAGGGCCCCTCGGAGAGGGCTTTGACTAACTGAAGGTTATTCCCGGGTCCGTCACTTAATTCTGCAGCCGTAACGTTCGGCGTGTCGCAACGCTAAGGACGGCCCGCTTCTTGACACGATTGGGTTACCACACTCAGTCGCGAGAAACGGACCGCCGACATGTATCATACGACAGGGCTCGATCGGGCGGACATCGTGGACCTCGCGATCCGGGTACAGCGTCACTGCTCCTCGATCCCCGGTCATTCCTGGCCGCCGCGTCTGGGCCTGTACAAGTCACTCGTCGTCGCCCTGACCTACCTGCGTCGGAACCGGGTCCAAGCGGAGATCGCCGAGACCTACGGGGTGTCCCAGTCGACCGTGTCGCGCGCGATCACCCGGCTGACACCGATCCTGGCGAGGATCCTCGCCGACCGGGTTCCGGTCGCCGAAGACCTCGACCGCCGTCAGCAGTACATCGTGGACGGGTCCCTGCTCCCGTGCTGGTCATGGGCCGACCACCCCGAACTTTACTCCGGCAAGCACAAGACCACCGGACTGAACATCCAGGTCGCCTGCGACCTGTCCGGGACACTCGTCTGGGTGTCGGATCCCGCCTCCGGGTCAACCCATGACATCACCGCGGTGCGCAAGTCGGGCATCCTGGACGCCGACTTCACCGACCGATGGATCGCCGACAAAGGCTACCTTGGCTCGGACACGATCCACCCGATCCGTAAGCCGATCTCCCGAGCGCTGCTGAACTGGGAGAAACGACTCAACACCGACATCAACAGGATCCGGTACAAGATCGAGCAGGCCATCGCTCATCTCAAGACCTGGCGCATCCTTCACACCGACTACCGCCGCCCACTGAACAGCTTCGCAACGACCATCACCGCGGCCCTCGGACTCGAGTTCATGTCGAGGGTCGGTGAATAACCCTCACTCGCCTTCTTAGCGGCCTATTCGCTCCCTCACATTACGCACGATCGGATCCGCGGCAGACTCGATCTGCTGCAGGGCCTCACGAAAAGAGTCGAGGTCACCGTGTACCGGGTCCGGCACATCCAGTGCCCCACCTGCCTTCAAGTGGTTGGCAAAACCCTCACCATCCCCTCCCTCAGCCGCCCCGAAGGACCGAAACAACGCAACGCGCCTCGCCGACTCCTCGGTCGGGGCCTGTCGTTGCAACCACTCCACTCCCTCAACCGTCATGGCGAGCACCAGGTCTTGTCGAAGAATGTCCGGAGCGGTGACTTGTCGGGCTTGATGCTGCAGGTCCGGATAGCCAGCCTCGATGAGGATTGCATTAGCACCACAGTCGGGCTGTTTACCTGTCTCCTCGCCAGTTGTGCCAGCGGAACTGACATGTACCTCGTCACCCAGCCCCGCTCTCGCGAAGCGCTCACGGAGTACGACTTCCGCCATCGGCGAACGGCAGATGTTGCCCTTACACACGATCATCAGCATGAATCGCACAATTCCGGCCTACACCGTTCCAAGGTCCCTGTCAAGCAAACTTTCGGGGCCTGTTGGTCTGTTCAACACGCCGCCGACGCTGTACCGTCAACCCTCAGGGCGCGGGAGATGGAGTGCTGCAACAGCCGCCGTTGCGGTGGCGAACTATGTCGGTTGGCGGCGCTCGACCGGTGGAACCACCCGTGGGCAACACCTGTAGTACCGATCGCGCGGTGATCCAGCCACCCCACTAAAGGAGGCTTCGATGCCCGAACTAATGGACGCGCCTGTGTGCCTAGTTCTGCGCTATTTTACGGTTGGCGGGCTTGAACGTGTAGTTTCTCTACTTGCGAATGAGTTGGTGGCACGCGGCGTATCTGTCCGTGTCGTGGTGCTTGGCACGTCCCGTCGTAATGCCCTCATCACCGAACTGGATGACGCCGTCGAGACCCACGTACTTGACGGACCATGGGTGCTGCGGCTCAGACGCTTGCAAAGTCTTAGTAAAGGTCACGTGGTACACCTTCACTTCGGGGATGGAAAGATTTATCCCTCTGTCCGCTGGGCTCTTCGAAACCACCCCAAACTGGTCATCACTTATCACAGCGTTTACAGGCATATCCGTAGCCGGTCGGCGAACAGAATCGACCGGTTTGCGTCGCGTCGCTGTTCGAATGTAGTCGCGGTGTCGACCGCAGTCGCACGTTATTGCACCGACGAGGTTGGACTATCGCCCGGCTTGATAACGGTGGTCAATAACGCCATACCAGACTCACCAGTACCAGTTTTCGAACACACCCGTGGTCCGGGCCTGTGGCTGATTGACCTCGCCGGCATCCAGCCGCACAAGAACCACGTGACCATAGTCAGGGGGCTGGCCATCCTCCGCGGTCGCGGTCACGATGTGAGGCTTAGGATCATTGGCGACGGACCGGAGGTCGCCGACTTATTCCGGATCGCGAGCGACTTGGGAGTCGCAGCTCAGGTCGACTGGTACGGGGCTGTCTGGCGTCGGGAGATTGTTGCCTCGCTGCTCCGTACGAGCGACATTTTTGTGTCGGCGAGCCGCTTCGAGGGCACCCCTTTGACCGCGCTGGAGGCAATGCAAGCTAGCCTACCGTTGGTGCTGTCTGACATACCCGCCCATCGTGAGACCTCGGATGGCGCGGCGTCCTTCTTTCCCGCCGATGACGCTGAACAATTCGCCGCGCGGGTGGAGGAACTGCTCGACGCCGACGTCCGAGCCCGACGCGGCCGCGATGCCCTCGAACGGTTAAGCCACTTCTCGGTCGAACGCTTCGCCACAGGGTATCTACAGGTCTACCACTCACCGGCGCGGACCAACGGTCGACGGCTGGACTCACAGCAGCACGCCGAGCGCCGGCCCTTCCAACGTTCGAGCGCACGGGTGGCGAGCGGTCAGGCCCCGCGCACATGACACCCGCCCAAGCGCGCAAGGCGGAAGTTCAAGAGGGTCAGGAGCTTCGGTGCTTCAACACAGGCAGTCTTCGCGTGGCCCTTTTGAACGCGACGGTCGTACACGTTGACCGGCTCGGCGCCGACGAGGCGCTGTTCCTGCGTGACGGCGTCATCGAGTACGTCGGCGCGCCGCGCCGACCCCCGGCGGGCTATCGGTCATTCGACATGCGCGGTCAGTATGTCTTACCGGGGCTAGTCGACCTCCACGCTCACGGAGCGCTCGGCCGACACTTCAACGAGGCGGACGAAGGCGCCTGGCAGACCGTCCTGGGCGCTCATCTCAGCGCAGGCACGACCAGCCTGCTGGCAACCCTCGTGAGTGACTCGCCGGCGAAGATGGCGGCCGCTTTAGCAATACAGGACCGGTTGCCACCCGGATCGGGATCGATCGGCTGCCACCTCGAGGGGCCGTATCTCAGTCGGGATTACAGGGGGGCGCATCCGGAGAATGCGCTGCGCACGCCGTCCGACGGCTCGTGGCCAGCACTCCTGGGTAACTCCCGGCACATCAAGCTGGTGACGCTGGCGCCGGAACTCGCCGGCGCCGACGCCATGATCCGCTTTCTAGCCGCCCGAAACGTTGCGGTGTCGGCCGGGCACAGCGGTGCGGAGGCTCGGGTTATGGACTCAGCGCACCGAGCCGGACTACGGCATGCCGCCCACCTGTGGAGCGGCCAGAGCACCTTGGCTAAGAACGGCCCCTGGCGTTTGCCGGGCTTGCTGGAGTACGTACTCGGGTCCAATGACCTCACCGCCGAGATAATCGCCGACGGTTGCCACGTGCCGGTCCCCCTCGTCCGCATCGCCTACCGCTGTCTCGGTGCATCGCGCCTGAGTCTGGTCTCCGACGCCTCGGCTGGCACTGGCCTGAGGGTGGGCGCCACCTTTGAGATGGGTGCGGCGCGGGGGATCGTTAGCGACGGCGTCGCGTTGGACGCAAGGGGCGAGTCTTTCTGCGGAAGTACCAGCTTCCTGGCTGACATATTGCGCTTTGCAGTCTTGCGTGGGGAAATTCCGCTGGTCGACGCGGTGCGCATGGCGAGTGTTACCCCCGCCTCGGTCATCGGCCTCTCGGATCAGATTGGTACCATTGCGGTGGGTAGGGCAGCTGACCTGCTTGTGCTGGACCGCGACCTGGGGACCGTCGGGGTTTTACGGGCGGGGTGCCCCCAGCACGATGCTTGGGCGTCCGAGGTCGACTGGCTGCAAACTGCCGATGTTTAAGCCTTCGGTTGCCCCGGTGCGGTACGCCATCACTGGGTTAGGTACGCGGGCACACAAGTTGTACCTACCGTATTTGACAGACCCCGAGGTAATCGGGCGCGGAAGGCTCGTCGCGATGGCGGATGTAGACCCACACCGTCTGGCAGAGGCAAGTGGTCGATGGCCACTACCCGGCTTCTGCACTGGGGACGTGCGTCCTATGCTCGAGCAAATGCATCCGGATGTCCTGATTGTTACGACACCGGATTACGTCCACGGCGCACAGATTGAGGCCGCGCTAGACGCTGGGACCGCAGTCCTAACCGAAAAGCCGATGACCGTCGACGCGCGACAGGCCAGTGCAGTTGTTTCAGCGCAGCGCCGTTCCGGAGCAGTGGTTCAGGTAGCGCACAACCTCAGATACTTAAACCTGCATGAGGAGATCAAGCGCCTGCTGGGATCCGGAGTTCTCGGCGAGATCACCGGCATCTTTCTGTCCTACCGCTTGGCCGCCGAACACGGACGCAGCTACTTTACCCGCTGGCACCGGCAGAAATGGGCATCCGGCGGGTTGCAGGTGACAAAGAGTTGCCACCACCTGGACTTGTGCAACTGGTGGTTGGGTGAGTATCCCACCGAGGTCGTCGGCTGGACGCGCCGCAAGCATTATCGTGGCCGCTCGAGTCCCTGGCCGGTGACCGACGAGGTACCCGAGGACGCCGACATCGACGACACCATCGATGCAGTCATCCGCTATCCGACTGGGGTGCTGGTGCACTACTCGCTCTCCGCTCGCTGCGCTTGGGAGGGTTATACGCTGACCATCCAGGGGACCAAGGGAGAGTTGTCGGCCCGCTACGAGATTCGGGACGCGGACGGCGCGCCGGTTCAGACGGACTACGAGCTTGAAGTCAACCTACGGGGTCGGCCGAGGCGAACAATTGTGGTTCCGCGCGAGCCCGGGACGCACTCCGGAGCGGACGCGCGAATGCTCGCTAAAGTGCTCGAGCCAAAGACTGACGCGAACGCTGCCGGGGCGATCGACGGCGCCTACGCGGTCGCGACCGGCGAGGCACTAACCCGTTCCGCCGCCACCGGAGTTCCCTCACGGATCGACGAGATGCTCGAACTGGACGGGTAATCTTCGGTAGAGCGTTTCGGCGAGAGCGACGACGTCTAAGAGAGGTAGAAATGGAAGCAACGGGGTTGCCGGTGTTCCTGCGCGCGGCATCGCTGGAACCGCAGCGAAGCGAGGACAACTTCCTGGCGGATCAGGAGTCGGTGGTAATCATCTTGGGCGGCTCTTGCGCAATAGAGTTTACGAAGGGCGGACCACGCTGGACGGATCTCGGGGAAAGAGCGGACGTCTTCTCCGGCAGAGCTACGGCCTGCTATGTACCCATCGGCCGAGGCTGGCAAATCACCGGTGGTCCGACGGGCGTGCGGTACGCCGTAGCATCCGCCGCGGCGACGACGCAACGCGAACCGTACCTGGTCACTCCTGATGAGATTACAGTGGAGAGGCGAGGCAGCGGAGTATCGCAGCGCGAGGTTCACAACCTCATTGATCAAAATAAGCCGGCAGACGGCTTATTGGTCGGAGAGACGTTTAGTGACGGGGCAGTTTGGTCCAGCTACCCCCCGCATAAACATGATAAGCACAACCCGCCTGACGAGAGTCATCACCAGGAATCGTTTTACGTTCGGGTTTCGCCGCCGTCCGGCTTCGGATTATTCCTGCACTACCCGACAGTCGAGTCGGATCGGGAGGTGACGGTCGTACAGGACGGTGACATTGTTCAGGTGGAGTCGGGCTACCACAGCTTTGTGGTCGCGGCGGGACACCGCTTCTACTACCTTTGGGCGCTGGCGGGGAGCCAGCGAGAGCTTCACTTCCACACCGATCCCCGGCACCAGTGGCTGCTTGGCAAACCCGAAGAGACCTTGCGGTGACCAGCACACCAACGCTGCCGCCCACGATGCGGGCCGCGGTCTGGCATGGTCCAGGGCTCCCGCTAACCATTGAAAACTTGGATACGCCCAAGGTGGAGCGGCCGGGGGACGTGGTGGTTCGGGTGCGTACCGCGATGTTCGGTGCGGCTCTCGCCCGCGCGATGAGGGTCGGGCATCCCAGAATGGTTGCTCCGGCGGTCCTAGGAACAGTGTTCGCTGGCGATGTGGTTGCGGTCGGTGCGGGCGCTGCGCCGCTGCACCCGGGACAACGGGTAACGATCGATCCCCACCCGTCGTGCGGACAGTGCCCGAACTGCCGCGGAGGGCAACCTGCCCTCTGCACCACCGCGTACCGGATAGAACCGGGGGCTCACGCGGAGTACGTCTGTATTCGAGGCGCACTGACGGACCACCTCGCACCGATTCCGGACGGCGTATCTTACCCGGCCGCGATGCTCACCGAGATCGTCGCCTGCGTGCTCGACGCCACGGAGGCGGCCGACATCGGCCCCGGCCAAGACGTGCTGGTGCTCGGGTGCGGACTGGTGGCCCTCATCCAAATCCAACTGGCGCGCTGTCGTGGGGCCGACCGAGTCTTTTGCGCAGTCAACCGTCCCGAGCGCGCGGCCAGCGTGGCGTGGGCTGGTGGGATCGCCCTGGAAAGCGGCGAACGATGTGCTGATCAGCTGGCCGCGGCCACTGATGGACGTGGCGCTGATGTAGTGATCGAGGCTGTGGGCAGCGCGCAGACCTATCAGCTCGCCTTCGAGCTCGTCGGTGATGGCGGGGTGGTAGTCGGTTTCGGTGGTTGCCCCGCTGACACGGTCTTCGCTATGGATCCCAACGCGATGCATTACCGACGAATCCGCTACGTCGGGAGTTACCACTACCGGCCGGGCCGGTTTGAAGTGGCGGCGCAGCTCGTCGAGAACGGAAGTATTTCAGTCGACCCTCTGATTACCCATCGGTTGCCGCTTGCTAGGATCGAAGAAGCGTTGACATTATTTAGCAAGCCCGACCGAGTCGTGCTTGTCATCGAACCATAACCGCCGTCCGCCGCCCCTTAACCTGATGCCGCACTGGTCAGACGGATCAGCGTCATTACTGCGAAGACTTCCTCAGAGCCCTTGACAATCGATCATCACAGCAACTACGGTCAGGTTGTGCGGTGCGTGGTAAATCGGGTCGATCAGTGCGTGTCTTGAAGTCTCTGACCAGGCGAAGGAGGCCCGTTATGTCCAGTACTACAACGGTGCAGTTCGCAAGAACAGGTCGTGTCCAGTCTTTCTCGGGTAAGGAGGTTAGGCTGCGCCGGATTTTTGGTTCGCAATCAGGAAATACTTTCATTCTCGCCATGGATCACGCCGTGGCAAGCGGTCTTCCGGCTGGCCTTCGAGATGCTGACGCGGTGGTAGGGATGGCCGCCAGTGGCGGAGCGGACGCAGTGCTGATGAGGCCCGGGCTAATTTCGTCTCTTTCGGCGGATTCTAGTGGACAGCTCGGCGTGATCTTGAAGTTGACAGGACGGCTTAGCCGTGGCCTAGACCATGTTGTATTTAATACGGTAGAGCACGCGGTGGCCTGTGGCGCAGACGCTGTATGCGCAGAGTTTAAATTGGGCTCACCCGGCGACCTGGAGAACGTACGACTGGTTGCTCGAGTTGCCGAGGCGGCAAGGAAGTTCAATATGCCGCTACTTGTCACGACCTACGTAGTGGATGAGACGCTTGACAAATTTGGCCCGAGCGCCCACGCGCACGCGTGTCGCATCGCGGAAGAAATTGGGGCGGACTTCATCAAGACTTCTCTGCCGGATGACCGTGAAGTCGTCGAACAATGTGTCGGAAGCGTCTCAATACCGGTGATTCTTGCTGGGGGCCCGAGTCGGGATGTACAAGATCTAGCGCAGGTAATACGGCGCGGTACGACGTGGGGGTTGGCAGGAGCGGCAATTGGACGGGCAGCTTGGTCGGCTCCTAATCCGGCGGGGGCGGTGCACACGCTGGCCGAGGCGGTGCACGGTAAGCCGTTGCGTCCTTCTGATTGATCCTCGTTTGCGTCTAGTTGCGACGACATCTTGGTCGCCGGCAGCGTCTTCACTTTAGTCTGGGGCGGCGGCGAGTAGGGGCGGGGTTCGGGACCCTTACCGCTCGTAGTCCGCGTAGATTTGGGCGCGGTGCGCTTGGTCAGGAGGCGTGTCGTCTATTTTAAGCACCCGGTAACGCTAGCAATCACGGTCAATGACCACCTACGGAACGGCTCCCAACGGGCCGGACGGTGACAGGGTCGGACAGGACAGCGATCAAACTGCGATGCGAGTGTTGGCTCGGAGATACCACCGTGGCGCCTCAATGGGGTCGATTGCTCGGTTGCACGCTCACCGACCGGTGGCCGACGGAGCGGAGTTGGACGCTGAGCGGGCACCCAGCTGCTCGTTGCAGTCCAGCCCCGACGTGGCCTGGGGAGGGCACGACCCGCTCCGGTCTGATGAACCGACGGGCGTCGAGTCGGCCGCCGTCAGCGTCGGGAGGCGAGGCGTTGGAGCACCGCGGACCGCAAGACCCCGCCGTCGGGGTGCCGGTCCAGGTTTCCCCGGGCGACCATCTGGCTGATGGTTCCTCTGGTGACGCCGAGGGCGTGCGCGGCCCACGTCTGGGTGACCGCGGGACAGTGCCGTCGTGCCGGGCCGGGAGCAGCCCCAGAGGGGTAGACCACCACGCGGGGTCGTCGCCGTCCGGGTGCAGCCCCAGGACGATGATTACGGCTTGGCAGGACAGCCCGTCGTCGTGGGCTCGTAGCTCCGTGACCAGCCGAGCCGCCGCGTCAGATGCCCGGTCTCGGGCGAGCTGGTAGTCGGCGCGGTCGACACCGGCCTCGCTCCACCCAGGCCGAACCCGACCAGGCCGGCCGGTGGCTGATCCAGCGCGACCTGCAGGGTCTCCCGGGCGCCGCTGCACCCGTCCCCGGCCGAGATGTCATAGACCCAGGCCAGTTCGACCCCGGTGTCCCGGCGGACCTGCGCGGCTCCGGACTCCAGAGCGCGGGCGAGATCGCCGGCCCGGATTCCTACTCGCAGATGGGTCACCGGAGTGACGGTGACCTCGGCGTAGAGCACGCCCTGGGCGAGCAAGTCCCCGCCGAGCCCGACAACCAGGGCCTCGATGTCAGCCGCAGCGCGGACCAGCCCGCTGACCGCGGTGTAGACCTCGATGAAGTGGGGGAAGTCCCGGAACGCGTAGAAGGCGCGGAGCGCCGCCGGGTCAGCCGGCACTCCGGCCCCGGGATGGCGTCGCGCTAGATCCGCGACCGTGTGCGGCGCGGCAGAACCGACGAGGTGCAGGTGCAGGTCGACCTTCGGTCACCTCAGAAGCTCCTCGTCGGACACCGTGTCGGGGTCTTCAGCAATGGGCGGCCAAGACTCGGGCAGGTCCAATTCGAGCTCACCGTCGCGTGCTCCCACAGCAGCCCCCAGTCGAGGGCGCCCTTTGGCTACACCGACCGGGCCGAGCGTGGCGGACCAAGTCCGTCGCAGCGCCTCTCGACCCCAGCAGAACGACCGTAGCGCCCGGTTCAACCCGTAACGCTGGGCGACCCACCACCCAGGCAGCGACCGGCCGTGCCACAGCCGGGTCCACCTGGCAGCCGTGCACCGGCGTCTCGTCTTGGGGGCGTCTTTCGGTTACCAGCTCCCGGTCGGCCCTGTCAGGTCGGTGTTGCACTGGCCGGGTCGGTGAGCTGCTTGGTAAACCAGTGCTGCGCGTAGGGGTCGGCGTTAAACGGTTCGACCTCCTCATAGCCGTGCCGTGTATGGAGGCGGCGGGCCTCGATCAGGTCGCTGCGGGTGTCCAACCGCAGGACGTGCAGCCCGCGGGCGCGGGCCTCGTCCTCGACCGCGAACAGCAACCGCGAGCCGAGCCGGTGGCCGCGGGCCGCGGGCCGCGCTGGTGAAGTGGACGCGGGGGACGTCCGCGACGTCAGCGTGCAGCCGCAGCCCCGCGCAGCCCAGGACCACCTCCCCGCGCCGTGCCAGCAGCAACAGGCCGCGAGGCGGGACCAGATCCTCGCTGGGCTCCTCCAGCATCGCTGCGGCGATCTCCGCCGCTGTGGCCCGCCGGTGATGGAACCGGCTGACGATGGTGTCGTAGTACGCCCACAACGCCTCCCGACCCCGGGGGGGTCGGCGCGACCCGTTCGATCACCACCTCGTCCACGACCCCAGCCCGACCGCGCGCCGCACCTGGCACCCGAACCCCAGCGCTCCTGGTGGCTCACCCGACCCGGTCCTCCCGCGTCGACATCGCTTCGTTGTCGGCACCCGGGAGCCCGATCGGCCCGCGGACCTGAAGCTGCCGGTGCCGCTCCGGCACCGGCCGCCAGTCCCGCACGGTGCCAGTCCCGCAGGGTCGGCCTCGTCGGCCGGGGTCGCTACCGTCCCGGTGTGCCGAGCCCGCCGGTGGACCTCGAGGTCCTCACCGACGCGTTCGGGCTACCCGGGCCACTGGAGGTGATCAGCCACCACCCCGGCTCCAGCGGTGTGTGGCGGGTGGGGACCCGCGGCCGCGATTGCTACGCGGTCAAGGTTCTCCGGGCCGACGACGGCTGGACCCGGGACCGGGTGCGGGACCAGGCGCTCGTCGAGGTCGCGGCCTCCCGGGCAGGTCTCGCGGTGCCCGAACCGGTCCTCCCGCGCCGGCCCGGGCTAGGGCTGTGCGCCGAGCTGCACGGCCACCTCGTTGAGGTCCACCGCTGGGTGGACGTCCTGCCCGGCGATTCACGCACAGACGACACCGCGCTGCACCGGTGGCTCGGGCAGACCCTGGCCATCCTCCACACCCTGCTCCCGGCCGGCCGGGACGACGCCGACGCCCGCCGGCACGCCTACCGCGTGCACCCCATCACCGACTGGACGGACTGGGTGGAGCAGGCCCACCGGCTGGGGCTGCCCTGGGCGGGCGTCGGGGACCAGCTGCTCACCGTCCTACCCGCGCTGACCGACACCGTCCGGGACGGGCTGGGCAACCGGTCACTGCCGTGGTGCCTGACACACCGCGACGTGAACCCACCCAACGTCCTGCACACCCCGGACGGGCCGGTCCTCTGCGACTTCGGCTACGCCGGGCCCGACGTCGGCTGGTTCGAGGCCGTCAGCGCAGCCGTCAGCTTCGCCGCACCCGGGCTGCTACCCGCCTACCTCGCCGCCGGTGGGCGGCCCGGGCCCACCGGACCGGTCGCACTCGCCCGGGCAGTCGGGTCCACGGCCAACTGGCTCGCCTACTCCATGTGGGTCTCCCTCGGGCACCGGGACACCGGCGACGACGAGCGCCGGGCGGCCACGACCCGGGTCCCCCGGACCGCCCGCGACCTTCTCGACCTCGTCCGGGATGGCCCGGGGACCCGGCAACGACTGATCCCCGCCACCGGCGACCCGGCCGGCGACCGCCCCGAAACCAGCGGCCCGTGACCTCCCTGAGCGTTCACCGGGCTCGTTGCCGACCGGCGCTTCCTTCCCCGGCGTCTTCTCGGTCCTGATCGGCGGAAGCCCGGTCAGCCTGTTGCCGAGGATCGGCGGCGCCGGGTCGAGGGCGCCCGGCAGCCGACCAGGGCTTCGGTTCACCCGCTGCCGTATTCGTGACGGCCTGAGTCCGATGGGCTCACGCTGCGCTGGCGGCTCGCACGGCGGCGACCAGGTCGGCGGCGCGGTCGACAGCGGCGGAGAGCTCGGCCGATGCGAGCCCGGTCAGGACGTCCTCGGCACGTCGGTGGAAGTCCGGGGGCGCGCCGGGCTGGCGCGCCGCCTCGGCGACCAGGCCCTTGTCGTTGGTCACCCAGCGGCCGGCCCGCGCGCACACCGCGTGCGCGCACAGGCCGACCACGCGATGCAGGGTCCCGGCGACGAACCCGATGTCTCCGCGCGCCGCCGGCTTCCCCAGGGCGCCCAGCACGAAGTCCGCCACCGCCAGCTCCGCGAGGAACGCTGCGGTGAGCGCGGCCGGGTACGGGTCAAACGCCGCGCGGGCGCCCGCCAGAAGCCCGTTCGGGTCGGCCAGGGGGACACCGAGGGCGACCTCGGCCGCGTACGCGACGCTGGGGACACCGAGCGGGTGCCCGGTCTGGTGGGTCCAACTGATCCGGCCCGCCCGCGCGTCCGCCACCGAGTCGGCGACCCGGACCACATCGCGGTAGAGCCAGTCAACAGGGTCGCCGTCGATCCGCAGCCAGCCGCCCCCGTCCACCACCGGACCCCACCGGCCCCGTCCGGTCAGCTGCGCGGCCGGACCACCAACTTCCCGGGCGAGCACCCGAAGTCCGTCCAGGTCGGTGTCCTCGTCCACGTACAGCCCGAGATCGGTGTCCGAGCCCGGCGCGGCGGTCCCCCGGGCCCGACTACCGCCCAACGCGACCGCCCGGACCCCGCGCACCAGCACCAGCCGACCGGCCACCCCTTCCAGCGTCGCGAGGGAGGGACTCATCACGACAGCCACCCTCCCAGCCGACAGGCCGGGCCGCCCGGACTTCTCCATCAGTCCGCGGCGACCCCGCCACTTCACCATCACCGAGTGGTCGTCAACCCGTCGCGAAACCGGACCCTCGAATTCCACCAGGAGCTCGGGCTCTGGCTGGCTGAACGGTCACGCTCGACGAGCGGCTGGTTCACTCTCAGCGCATGACACCCGCGGTCTCGGACCCCATGAGATTGGTCGTCCGGTTCACCGTCGATGACGACGCGCTCTCCGACCTGCACGCGAGAGCGTTCGGCAGCCCAGGGCACGGTCCGCAACCATGGTCGGTACGCCTGGAACGGCACAGCTTGACCTGGGTCGGCGCCTTCCGCGGTGACGCGCTGGTCGGCTTCGTGCACGCCTGCTGGGACGGCGGCCTTCACGCCTTCCTCCTCGACACCGTCGTCGACCCCGCCGACCAGCGGCGCGGCATCGCGCGCGCCCTCGTCGACCTCCTCGTCGAGCAGGTCGCGGCGGCCGGCTGCGAGTGGCTGCACGTCGACTACGAACCTCACCTGGTGGCGTTCTACGAAGACGCGTGCGGCTTTCACCCAACCACTGCAGGCCTTCTCCACCTCCCGGGCCCGCCCGCATAGCCGGCTGATCGAAGCCCAGACGGCAGAGATCGGCGCTCTCTACTGGGGTTCCTACCCAGCCGGTGAGGCAGGCGCGTGCGAGGCGGAGTCGGTCGCCGACATCGCCGCCAGCTTCGCCGGGGCGTCCGGGGGCCAGAGCCAGGTAGCCGCCGAACAGCTACCGCCAGCTCGCCGCCTCAGTGACGACGCCACCGACCAGGAACCCGCCGGCCCCAGCGGCCGCCCCCGCCGCGCTCCACCCGGCCACCGCCCGGTCCCGCTGGGCCCCGGGCTCGGTGACGGTGGTCAGCAGCCGCAGCGCCGCCGGAACCGCCGCGGCCGCCGCGGCGCCCTGCACGGCCCGAGCCACTGCCAGTAACGGCACGGACCCGGCCGCCGCCCCGAGACCGCCACCGGCGGCCAGCACCGCCAAGCTGACCAGGATGACCCGCCGGTGCCCGAACCGGTCACCCAGCCGGGATCCGAACATCAACAGCCCCCCGAAGGCCGCCGCGTAGGCGGTGACCACCGGCCCACCCGCCGCCGGCGCGGCCCCGACGTCGGCCAGCATCCGCGGCAGCGCCGTGATGACCACCGTCACCCCCAGCACGTCCACGAACTGCACCAGGCACAACACGACCACCGCGGCACCGACCCGTGACTTCACAGACCGGACGGTAACCAACGGTTCCGACAGTCAAAAGCGTTGACGCCTACCGTCGACCGTCATGGTGACCCGCTGGAGCTGGCTCGGGGACCACCTCGCCCTCGACGTCGCCAACACCGTCCGCCGCCGCGGCATGCACTACCGCGAACTGCTCAACACCCCCGCCGACCTCACCGACTGGCTCAGCCACCAGGGACCCCGGGTACCCACCCCGGCCCATCTCGACGCCGCGACCCTCACCGCGTTCACCACCCTCCGCGACCCGGTGCTGCGGCTGCTGCGTGCCGCAGCAGCCGGCGACCCGCTCCCCCCACCCGACGTCCGCACCGTCAACGCCGCCGTCCTGAGCGACCCACCGATCCGGCTGCTCACCGACCGACCCGGCAGGCCCGCCACCACCCACCTGTCCGACCCGGAACCCCTGACCCGACTGCTCGCGACCACCGCCGCCACCACCGTCGAGCTGCTCACCACCGACACCCGCCGCGACCTCACCCTCTGCGACGCCCCCGGCTGCGGCCAGCTGTACCTCCGCGCCCGCCCCAACCAGCAGTGGTGCGACCCCCACTGCGGTGTCCGCGCCCGCGGCCAACGACTCACCGAACGCCGCCGCGCAGCAGCGACCTGAGCACCGACACCCCGGCGCGGGCCCGCCCGACGCCGTGGCGGGTTCGGGCGCCGGCGCGGCGAAACCCCTCCCCGCGGCAGTCCACCGGGCTGGAACGGTGTCGTTGTGGACACGAGGCGAGACGAGGCGTCGGCGTCCTACCGGCGGTACCTGACCCGGTGCAACGAGCACCGCTTCGACACCCTCGGCGAGTTCGTCGCCGCCGACGTCAACGGGCCCGCCGAAGGACTCGACCACTACATCGCCGGCCTACACGCGGTCACCGCCGCGTTCCCCGACTACCACTGGGACCTGCACCGGCTGCTCGTCGACGGCCAGTGGCTCGCCGCCCTACTGTCCGGGACCGGAATTCACACCGGCCCCTTCCGCGGCATCACCGCCACCGGCCGCCGCATCCGCACCCAGGAACTGGTCATCTACCGCCTGGCCCAGGCCAAGATCGCCGAAGTCTGGGGTGACCTCGGCTCCACCGTCCGCGACGAGCTCACCCACCCAGACACCGCCACCTGAACCCCACCGCCGGCAGCCCGGCAGACGCGCCGGACATCCGCCCGGTCCGCCGACCGTGCTGGGCCGCGGTCGGCGCGCCGGGATCGATTTCGGTGGTGAATCAGCGCGCCGCCCCGGCAACGGCGAAGACCCGCGGGGGCAGCTGCCGGGCGGCGCGGAGCACCACCGGCGCCGTGGCAACCGCGACCCCGACGAGGGTCAGCCACAGCGCGCCGGTCCCGACCAGCAGCAGTCGGGTGAACAGCAGCGGCGCGATCACCTCGGCGAGCCCCCAGCTGGCCTGGAAGGCGGCGCTGTACCGACCCTCGGACCCCTTCGGCGCGGCGTCGCTGGCCGCGCTGAGCATGATGGCGATCGACAGTGACTCAGCCGCCCCCTCCAGGGCCGCGGCGATCAGGACGGCCGCGACCAGGGCAGCCGTCCCGGTCCCGCGCGTGACCGACGCCAACACCAGGAACGCGACCGCGTACAGCGGGAGCGCGGCCAGGATCGCCTGCCGGCGGGGCCGCGTCCGCACCCGGCGGATCACCGGCTTCTGGGCGACCGCGAGAACCGTGTTCGCCACCACCACGCCCACCCCGACCAGCCAGGTCGGACCCGCCAGCGTGTCCACGATGACCAGCGGCAGGACGACCACGAACGAGGACACCATCAGCACCAGCAGGATCTGGACCCCGCACAGCAGCAGATACGGCCGGTCCCGCCACACCGCCCGTGGCCGCGGAACGGTGTCCCCGTCGGGTGCGTCTCGCGGCCCCGCCGATCGGGTCCGCGGCTGGGACGGCTGCCGCCACAGCAGCACCCCGGACACGGCGAAGGACCCCGCGTTCAACCAGGCCAGACCGTTCAGCGCAGCCGGGTTGTCGGCGAACAAACCCGCCGCAGCGGCACCCACGCCGAACCCGACGATCTGCAACACGGTGATCGTCCCGAACAGCCGGTCCACCTCCCGTCCCTGCACGAACGACGACAGGTACGGGTAGTTCGCTGTCCAGAACACCCGGTCCGCCCCGGAGACCACGGCCACCACTACAGCGACCTGCACCGCGCCGCTGACCAGCGGGTACACCGAGAAGGTCGCCGCCCGCACCAGACTGCTCGTGACCAACGCCCGGTGCGGACCGAACCGTTCACTGTCGAGGACACGGCCGCTGAGCTGCCCCACGGCCAGCCCGACCAGTGCGCCCACCGTCAACGCGACACCCGCTGCGCCGATCCCCACGCCCCGGCCCTGAGTGAAGAAGATCAGCGCGAACGGCAGCCACAGCCCCCCGCCGAGCGCGTCGATCAACACCGCCGCGAACAGCCCGGGCCCCAGCCCGGCACCCGCAGCACCCCCCAGGCTCGCGGCGCGTGGCATCGACCCCACCTCTCCTCAGGATCCTGCGGCGACCTCCGGCCAGGCCCATAACAGGCCGGTTCCCGCCGACCGGCGCGCCAGGTGTCGCGGGCGACAAACGACCTGTGACCGTACCGGAGACCCCCGAACACAGACCGGACAGCTCCGCGGTCACCGACCCGAGTCAGCGCGCCCGACCCGGTCGCTCCAACCCCGCTGGCGTGTCGAAAACCCCTCGTCCGCCAGCCAGGCGACCACCGGTTTCGACACGACTTTTGGAACCCCTTCTCTCGGCGTGTCGCCGTACCGCCGTCACCGTCCCGTTAACGATCGGATACGGGCCGGCGACACGCAGCGGATGGTCATGCAGATGGCGCAGGCTGGATGACCGCGGCCCGGCGGGATCTTGCCGGTGATCCGCAGTGCTTCGACCCTCCCGCGGTGCTGCCTCAGGGAAGTGGTCGGAACATCACGTGCAGGCCGACCTGGCCGCGGGTGGGCGAGGCGAAGGCGCCGGGGACGGTGCCGATGACGGTGAACCCAAGGTCAGCGTAGAGCCGCTCGGCGGCGGTGTTGCCCTCCACGACCGCGTTGAACTGCATCCCCGCGAAGCCCTGATCGGTCGTCCACGCCAGCGCGTCCTCGACCAGCGCCCGGCCGACACCCCGGCCGCGGGCGTCGGTGGCGACCATGAAGCTTCCGCTGGCGATGTGTGACCCCGGACCCGGGCGGTTGGCGTACATGTTCGCCGTGCCCACGACCCGTCCGTCCCTGACCGCGACCGTGGTCCGGCCCGGCGCGGGCACCAGCCACATCGACCGGGCGTCCGCCTCGGACATCGTCGGGTCGTAGGGGAAGGTCTCCTGCTCAGCGATGACGTCAGCGAGGATCGGCCACACCGCGGGCCAGTCCTGCTCATCGGCTGACCTGACCGTGACCGCATGGTTGCCGCTGACCGCAGCGGATCGGTCCGGGTCAGGGTGCGTCACCCGGGTATCTTCCCGGTCCACCGACCCGGCAGCCGCGAGATCGGTCGGTCGAGGTCCGACCGCGCGCTCCGGCGGCCGCACCCGGTTCTCTCCCGCGCCGGGGCGACCGGACAACCAGCTCTCCACGAGGTCGGCGCGCACCATTGGGGACGCCGGTGGCACCTCGAGCAGGTGAACCCGTGCTCCCGGTAAACCGCCTGCTGGACGGCCTGGAAGACCACGGAGCGAGGCGGAGCTGATCGCTCTGTTCGACGCCGGCTGACACCCATCGAGCCCACTCCCAGGACCCCACGAGAAGGAGGTGCCGGCGGCATGCAGGACACAGCGGACCCGGACGGCACGGCCGCCGGTCGGCGGTGGCTGGCCGCCCTGCCCGACCACCTCGACCGGCACCGGCGGCTGCTGACCCAGCTGCTCGAGCTGTGCCAGCGCGAACAGCTGGTCGCCTCCCTGTCCGTGGGCTGCTCGCTGGGTCGCGGGGCAGCCGACCCGTTCTCCGACGTCGACGCCGCCCTCGGCGTTATCGCGGCCCGCGGGACACCCGGCGCCGGGGCGGTCGGTGCGGTTGAGCAGGCTGTCCTCGACGCCCTTCCCGGCCACGGACCCGTCGTCGACGTGCTGCGCCAGCGGGTCGGCCCACCGGACCGGTTCATCCGCCGGGTCTTCGCCCAGTTCCACGACGGCCTGCAACTGGACCTCGCGGTGCTCGCTGACACCGAGGTCCGGCGCGGCGGCGCCGCCGCTCCCGACTTCGTCGCCCTTTACCGCGCCCGCACACCGGCCCGGCCGAGCATCCCGACAGCCCGCCCGTCGACGCCTTCCCGCCCGCGGACACCGCCACCCCTGAGCAGATCCACGACTGGACGTTCCTCGCCTGGATCGCCCTCGCCGACACCGGCAAGTACCTGCGACGCAGCTCCGCCTGGGAGGCCCACCGCCGCCTGCACGAAGCCCGCGACCACATCTGGGCGCTGTGGGCCGCCGCCACCGGCGCCACCTACCCCTGGCACGGGCTGTCCCAGGTCCTCGACCACGACCCCCATCACCTGCCCCCGGGAATCCAGGCCACCGTCACCGGCCTCGACCCCAGCGACCTGCGCCGAGCCGCCCGTGCCGGCGCGGAGATTCCCACCCACGTCAGCGAGCTCGCCGCGGCAGCCCACGCAGCGCAGCTACCCGGTGAACTCGCCCGCTACGTGAGCGCGGATCTCTCCGCGATGACGCGGATCTGACCCACTGAGCGGCCCGGTCACCGATCACCCCGACCGGGCAGCGGGGGACGCCAACGATGAGAGGCCCGGAGCACAGTGGACCGGTGACGCCGCCGCTGCCACCGCTGGCGCTGCTGTCCAGTCCCCTGCTGGGACCAGCGGTCTGGGCTCCGGTCTCGCAGGTCCTCGCCGGACTCGGCTGGGACGTTCACCTCGTGCCCGGGCCGGCCTCCGCGCCGCGTGACGGCGACGAGATGCTGACCCACCTGATCGCCCACCTGCCCGCCGGCGCCGACCTGGCCGTCGCCGCCCACAGCAACGCCGGGCTCTACCTCCCCGCACTCACCGGCGTCCGACACCTCCTCGCCAGCGTCTACGTCGACGCCGCCCTGCCCGCCGCCGACGGTCCCGTGCCGCTGGCACCGCCGCGGCTCGCCTCCTTCGTCGCCGACCTGGCCGGCCCCGACGGACTGCTCCCGCCCTGGACCCGATGGTGGGACGAGGCCGACGTCGCACCCCTGTTCCCCGACACCGCAACCCGCGCCGAAGTCGAACGCCAACAACACCGGCTGCCCGCGGACTACTTCACCTCGACCATCGACGCCCCCACCGGCTGGATCGACCGGCCAGCGGCGTACCTGGCCTTCGGCGACGGCAACCAGGCCGAACGCCGCCGGGCCGCTAACTGGGGCTGGCCCGCTGAGACCATCGCCCACGCCCGCCACCTGCACGGCCTGATCGACCCACCCGCCGTCGGCACCCACATCGACGATCTACTCCGCCACCTCCTCGACAACAACCAGACCGCGGCACGGCTTTCGGCACCACCCTCCTCCGCCCCACGGTCGCCGTCCCGATAGCCAACGTTCCCGCCGGCGGGCTGAGGGCTGGGCCCCAGACCCGGTGGCCGATCTCGAGCTGCACGCGGCACCCGCCGACGTGATCCCGGAGTTGGCCTCGCCGAAGCTACTTCCGCAGAACTTGGTCGACAGCGGCTGGCGAGCCCGCGAGGGTGCGGTGGTGACCGTGACCCCCCAGCCGCGAAGTGGCAGCGATCTCGCGGGTGGCTCGGGTGGGCTGGTGGTGCTCTGCGGACGCTCGTTTTCCGGCAAGACCACGGTTGCGGGATGGCTCCGCGACGGGCTCGGTGGAGACGTCGTCAGCTTCGACGCGATCAACGAGACCCGCGGACTGCGCGGCGGTGACGGCATCCCGTTGGAGCAGTGGATCCGCACGAGTGAGATCGCTACCCGGCAGGTACAGGAGAGCCTGCAGCACGAAGAAATCGTCATCGTCGACGACACCAGCACCCCTCGGAGCCTCCGCGACCGGTGGCGGTCACTCGCCGCGGAAGTGAATGTGCCGATGGTGCTGGTGTTACTCGACACCGCGGTGTCGACGACCCGGCAGCGCCAGACGGTGAACCGGAGCAGCCGCACCCGTCCTGACGTCACCGACGCGGTCATGGACGAGCACCTCGCGGGGTTCCAACCACCCGGGCCCGACGAGCCCGCGATCGTCGTGTCGGAGACCGCCACCCCGGCGCAGGTCGTGGCCGAGGTCACCACCGGACTCGGAGGCCTCCGTTGCCGGGATCCGATGGAGCGTCCTCGGCAGCCGGAGCCGGACGACGTCGCCGGACGACAGGATCGGCGCGATGAGCACCGATGACGGTGACCGTGGCGTCGTCATCGACGGTGACCGCGTCCACCGGCCCGCGCAGGCCTGGGCCCCCACGATCCACGCGCTGCTTCAGCATCTGCGCAGCCGCGGCGCTCCCGTGCCGGAACCGCTGGGGGTTACCGGCGGCGTCGAGACCCTGCGGCTGCTACCCGGTGTCGCGGGAGCGGACTGCTGGCCCAGCCAGTCCGGTGACGACGGGGTCCGCTCGGCCGGTCGGCTCCTGCGCACCGTGCACGACGCCTCCCGGGGCTGGACTCCCCCACCCGGGTCGCGCTGGGGTGTCTCCGCCGGCAGGCCGCTGCTGCCGACCGACGACGCCGTCATCTGCCACGGCGACCCGAGCCCGTGGAACATGGTCTGGGACGGTCACACCGCGGCCGGGCTGTTCGACTGGGACTTCGCCTACCCCGGGCCGGCCCTGCAGGACGTGGCCTATGCCCTGGAGTACCTGGCGCCGTTCCGCGATGACGAGGAGGCCGTGCGCTGGCACGGGTTCGACACCGCTCCCGACCGGCCGCACCGCATCGACGTCTTCGCGCGGGCGTACGGGCTGAGCGGCACCGACGGGCTCGTGGATGCGGTGATCGCCCGTCAGCGGCTGACGATCGACCACGTCCGCGGGCTGGCCGAGGACGGCCTACAGCCGCAGGGCCAATGGGTCGACGACGGCTTCCTCGACACGTTGGAACAGCGAGCCCGGTGGTCGGAGCACCACCGGCACCTCCTCAGTCCGCCGTGATCCCCGAAGCCGACGCCGCCCACCGGGACCTCCTCGATGACTACATCGACGCGCAGGTCCACGGGCCGGTGATCCTCACCGACCACGTGGAGGCCGTCGTCCTGGACCCCTCCCACCGCGGCACCGACGTCGAACGCGCCGGCCACCTGCTCTCGGGAATCCAGGCCACCGTCACCGGCCTCGACCTCGACGACCTGCACCGCGCGGCCCGCGCCACCGCCGAAGTCCTCACCCACGTCAGCGAGCTCGCCGCGACTGCGCACGCAGCACAGCTGCCCGCTGAACTCGCCCGCCACGTCACCGCGGATCTCTCCGCGGTGACGCGGACCTGACCCGCCGGGAGGCCCGGCCCACAGCAGCGCCGGCCGGTACGTCCCACGCCGGACACGGCGGACATGGCGGCACCGGCTTCCCGAAGCCCGCACCACCGCCGTCGACCCCTACCGGCACAGCACCGGACCTGATCCGGGCACGCGGAAACGGGCCACGGGCCCATACCGTGACCGGCGTGGAGCTGGCCTTCGACGACGTCGGCGGTGACTACCCGGTCGCGGTCCTGTTGCCGATGTTCACCACCAGCCGGCAGACCACCGCGGCCGCCTTCGGCCCGGCCCTGACCGGGGCGTCGGTCCGCACCGTCTACCTCGACCCACCCGGGCACGGCGACTCACCCGCCACCGTGGACGTGAGCTCCCAGGCCGTCCTGGACGAGGTCTGCGGCTGGCTGGCGGCGCACACAACCGGGCCGGTCCTGCTCGCCGGCGCCTCCTACGGCGGGTACCTGGCAGCGGCCGTCGCCCGGCAGCACCCGGACCTGGTCCGCGGGCTGCTGCTCGTCTGCCCCGGCGTACGACTCGGCCACCGGGCCCTGCCCACCGGCGCCCCGCTACCCGCCCCGGCCGACTGGCTCGACGACGTCCCGACCGACCTGCACGAGCACCTCGACCAGGCGATCGGCCACCGCACCCGCACGGTCGCCGCCCGCGTGAACGCGGCGCTCGCCGCCGGCCCGGACGGTGACATCGCCTTCCAGGAGGCGCTGCGCGCCAGCCCCGGCTACGCGCTGGCGGACGAGACCTCCGACACCACCTTCGACGGCCCGGTGACCGTGCTCGCCGGACGCCAGGACCGGATCGCCGGGTACGCCGACCAGTTCGCGGTCATGTCCCGCTACCCCCGGGGTACCTACGCCGTCCTCGACGACGCCGGCCACTACCTGCCCTCCGAGCAGCCTTCCCCGTTCCGAGCCCTCACCCAGCAGTGGCTGTCCCACTGCCTGTGCTGACGGCCACACGAGCCGGCGGTCAGCCGCGCACCTGACCCCCACCCACTACATCCGATGACCGGGGAAGCTGCGATATCGACTTGACGCGGATGGTTGCGCGAAGGACGGTCACCTGGTGCGGATCGAGCAGCGGGTGACCATCTTCGACGCCGCAGAACTGGCACCGGAGAGCAGCTTCTGGGCCGCCCTGCTCGGCGGTACGGTCCGCGACCTTGGGCGCGCTCACCTGGTCCTCGTCGACGACGTCCCCGTCGTCGGGGTCCAACTCGCACCCGGCCATATTCCGCCGGCCTGGCCCGACGGCACACCGCAGCAGGTCCACACCGACCTCGTGGTCTCCGACCCCGACCAGGCACACGCGGAAGTCCTGGCACTCGGAGCGCGCGTCCTCGGGCGCCGGCCAGACGTCGATCCGGGAGCCGGTTTCCAGGTGTACGCGGACCCGGCCGGCCACCCCTTTTGCCTGTGCTGGGACCCCGCCACCACCCCCGACGCGAACCCAGGCACCCAACCCGCCAATGCCGCGACGTCCACCTCAGCGCCACCTACGACATAGATCGACACGTAAGGCCTTTGCTCTGGCCGGGCAGCGTGCCGATACCCGGACCGCGGCCGTCAGTGCGACCCGCAGCTCCAGTCGGCGGTACGACTTTCGACACAGCCAGCGGGGTATCGGCGACCTGCGTACCGGAAAGGATCCGTTCGGCTGCAGGGGCCGATCCAGTTTGGGTGCCGGGCCGGAGAGCGGCTCGCCTCGTTGACGGCTGGAACGGCGGTCGCGGGACGGGCCGGTCGGGGCCGGACTGGTGACACGATGTAGCCGCTGGCGCTGGACCTTTCCGGGACCCCGTCAGCCCCGATCGGTGCGAGTTCCCGCGCGCGTCGCCGGCTCGACAGACATCAGCTGTCGGTCACCCGTCGCGCCCGGCGTGCTCGCCAGCCGGGAGGCAGCCCATGACAGTTCCCAGTCCCCACATCCGTCCGTCGGCGCCCGGATCGCCGTGGCCAGGATCTCGTTACGAAGCCCGCCACCGGTGGCAACTGGACCCGGTCACCACCCTGGTCGAAGCGGCCACAACGCTTGTTGCCCTTGCCGCCGAACTGGCCGCCGCCGATCGAGCGGGCTGGCGGCTCCTCGAACCTGTCACCGATGGTCATCTCCTCGCGGCACGCCCGTCCCGCCGTCAACGCGGCCGCGGAGTCGGCCCACTGCCAAGCAAACCCGGCTCGGACCGGCGCGTCCGGGCGTGGCGACTGCGGATCGTCGACGAGCCGCCAGTGGCGGGATCGGTGGTGTTCTCCACCAACCACGCCCCGCGCAGCCCGGTCCTCACCTGGACCGGTCAACGCCTGGAGCAGACCGGCGGCCCCCAGCTGCCGGCCGAGACCCTGCTCACCGTCGCCCGGCAGGCCGCGCTGATGGGTTCACCGCGACGCCCCTTCGGGATCGCGCGGGCTCGACTCGGGCCGAACCTGGACCTGATCGCCGACGGGAGCTCGCTACGCCTCCACGCCGTACGTGACGGCGTCCTGTTCCGCACCGGCGACACGCTGGTGTTCCACCACGCCGCCGACGGGGCGACCAATCTGCTCAGTGCCGCCGCGGCCTACAACCTGCTTGCGCAGGAGATCGATGAACTCCGCGCAGCCGGCGCTCGGCTGGTCGGGACCGACGACGGATTTCTCGATCTCGCCTACGACACGTCGGGCCTTTCGTGAGCACCGTCGCGGTCCGCACGTTCACAGCACCCGACGGGACACGGTTGGCCTACCGCGAAGCAGGTGCGGGGACACCGGTGGTCTGCCTGCCCGGGGGACCGATGCAGGACCCGCGCTACCTGGCCGACCTTGGCGGCTTGACCCAGCGAGCTCGGCTGCTCCTGCTCGAACTGAGAGGGACCGGTTCGTCATCGACCCCAACCGACTCGACCAGCTACCGCTGCGAGCGGATGGTGGACGACGTCGAGGCCCTGCGCACCGACCTGCAGGTGGAGCGAATTTCCGTACTGGGCCACTCCGCCGGCGCCCAGCTCGCTGTCCGCTACGCCCTCCGTTACCCAGAGCGAGTCCACCGACTCGTCCTGATCACCCCCGGTCTCGCGTCGCTCGGCATCGAAGTGTCGAACAGCGATCGCCGGCGGGTCACCGATCTCCGCCGAGGAGAGTCGTGGTTTGCGGCAGCGTCGACCGCGCTGGACGACCTCGCCGCCGGTCGAATAACCGCCGACACCGAGACGGCCATCGCGCCTTTCTTCTACGGCACCTGGAATGCAACGACGCGGGTCCACCAAGCGGCCGCGGAGAGCCAGACGAATCACGTCGCCGCCGAGGTTTTCGCCGACGCCGCACGGTCCGAGGCCGGAAACTTGAGAGCGGCGCTCCCCCACCTGGGGATGCCGACGCTGGTACTCGCCGGCGAGCTAGACGTCAACACCCCACCGAACTGCGCCGCAACCCTCGCCGGGCTCATTCCGGCCGCCGAGATCCTCATCCAGCCAGGGGCAGCGCACTACCCCTGGCTCGACAACCCCGGAGAGTTCACCGACCACGTCGACCGGTTCCTCCGCCAACCCACGATTCAGCCGACGCAACCATGACTTCACCGACCACCGAACTGCCCGTACCGAAACCCGTACCGGGCCGAACGTGGGTCCGTTACCAGCCCAGGCACGGCACGGCTTACGGCACGGCCCACGCCGAACCGACGACCCTCGTACTGTTAACGATCGGAGGTGAGACGCCGAGGCGTGTTACCGGAGCTCGGCATGTGACCGCCCATCTCGTCTGTCTGAGAGAGCGGAATGAAGACTTGAAGCCAACGCTCGCGGTTGGTTCGGTGTTGTCGAGTGATCCACCATGGTCGCGTGTGAGGCGTTGGTGGCGCGGGACGTCAACGTCCCGGCCGGCTGGGGGCCGAAGTGAACCGACGTCGAGTAGTGACAACGGTGACGTCGGGCGGTGGTACGGGCTCCATGCCGGGATCCCCTGGTGGTGATGGCTCTAGGAGCGGGGGCGCTGCACCACCCGAGGACGCGCGGCTGGCGCAGGCCCGGTCGGCCGCGAAATGGCTGTCCTGTTGTCGGAGACCGGTGGTAAGCAGTCCTAGTGGCGACTCTAGGTTTCCCCGTTCTGCTCGAGCTGATCGACGAACGGTCGATCGCGTTCCGAGCCGCGGTCGCCTCCGCGCCCAGCCTCGAGGGGCAGGTCCCGACCTGCCCCGAGTGGACGCTGCGGGATCTGGTACTGCACCTGGGCGGAGTTCGCCTCTTCTGGGCTGCCACCGTCGCCGCTGGGCCTGCTGACGATCCCCCGGCTGAGCCCGCTTCGGAGGGTGACTCAGCTGAGCCCCGGGACCGCGAGACTCTGCTGGCCTGGTCGGCCGAGTCCACCGAGCAGCTGCTGAGCCCACCGCGGGAGTCCGGCCCGGACCGCGGCTGCTGGACGTGGTGGGGCGGGTCCCAGTCGCCGCAGACCTGCGGTGCCGTCGCCCGGCACCAGCTCCAAGAGGTCGCGGTGCACACCTACGACGCCCAAATCACCCTGGGCGCCCCTCAACCGCTACCGGAAGAGACGGCACGTGAAGGGGTCGATGAGTTTCTGTCCACCTGCTGCGCAGGGACCGACCCCTGGCCGCACGAACCCTGTGCCGTCGACTACCAGGTCACCGACGGCCGATCCTGGCGCCTCTCGCTCTCTGCCGAAGGTGCACGAAGCACCCGTCTCCCCACGCCCGCCGCGATGGGCGCCACCGCTGCCGGCCAGAACCCAGGCGCGGCCGACGCTTCTCTGCGGGGCACGGCCAGTGAGCTGGTCCTGGCCCTGTACGGCCGGGTCCCGGTGGATTCCTTGAAGCTCGACGGCGACCGGGGTTTGTTCGACCTGCTCCTGGCCTGGGATCCGGATGAGTAGGACGTGACGAGGCATCACCTCGTGCGCCCCATGTACGTGGGTGTGTCGAAACCCGTTCGTCGATGACGATGTCCAGGTGTCCACTACAACCGCCGCGGGGTGTCTGATCCTGTCGGGCACTCCGGGAGCCGGTAAGACCACGGTGGCGCGGCTGTTGGCTGGCGGGTTTCCGCGGTCCGCGCACGTCGGGGGTGACGAGGTCAGCCTGATGGTCGCCTCCGGTGCGGTCGGGCCCGTCGGCGAGCCGAGAGCGGAGGCCGAACGCCAACTGCTGCTGCGAGCTCACAACATCTGCAGCCTGGCCAACAACTTCGCCGCGTTCGGGTTCTACCCGGTGCTCGACTACGTCGTCCCGAACCGGCAGGTCCTGGACCTCATGGTCGGCTTGCTGAGGCCGCGACCAGTGCTCTTCGTGACCCTGGCCCCGACCCTGCAGGTGGCCGCCGCCCGCAACGAGGCCCGCCCGACGACCGAGCAGGTCCACGGCACGTTCGCCGCTCTCCGCCAGGAGATGGCTGACGAGCTGTCATCGGTGGGGTGGTGGTTCGACACCTCCGCACTGACCCCGAGCGGACAGCAACCACCATCACGACGGAGGCACCGACCCGCGCTGTCCTCCCCAGCTGACGGCGCGTTGCAAGCCGTTCCCTTCCAGAGCGAAGCGGCCCAGTCAGCGGTCGTGTCGGAGCTGGCTGGTGGACCCGCGCCGGACTGGACGACACGGCGCGGCAACGGTACTTGTCCAACATCTTCCCGTTGCTGAACGAGCAGGCGGACAGCTGGGCCAGTTGGTCACCGGTGACCTGGTCCGTGGACGGCCGGAAGGTCTAGGCCCGCGAGAGGGTTCCTGGGCTTCCGACATCCTCCACTTCCGTGTACCAGCCGAGTGGGAGCAACCCACCGGGTGCTGTCGGCTCCCGTGCCGTCGGAGCGCGGGTCAGTGGTGCGCGAGCACGTTGACGATGTTGCCGTCGGGGTCACGGACGAAGAACCGCCGCACACCCCATGGCTCGTCGGTCAGCGGGTGCACGATCGGCGCACCCTCGGCCACCGCTGCGGCGTACGCCGCGTCGACGTCATCGACTTGGACCGACACCGCTGGCAGGACCGGCGCCGTCTCGTCGTGCGTCATCAAGCTGAGCTGGGCACCCGACCGTTGCGGATCCGCCAACGTGACGATCCAGCCGTGGTCCATCACGGGCTCAAGGCCGAGGACGCGCCGGTAGAACGCACTGGCGTCCTCCAGCGATCGACTCGGGAGATCGGCGACCACTCGTTGCACACCCATGCGCCCCACCCTCTCAAGCAGCCCCAACGAGACGCCCGGAATGTTCCGGCCCCCACCACACCACACCCGCGTCCTCCTTCGCTGGCCTTGCACTGCGGGCTCCGGCCTCCGGACGCCCTGAATCTCATCCCCCCGGCGCGAGAGTCGCTCTCCGACGAAGCAACCGCCCGTCCAGGCTGGTCAGGCGCGTTTCGGCACTCCTCCGAGAGCACCGCTCCGGACGTGCCGAAACCGGTCGGATTCGAGACGATGTAGCGGTGTCGAATCGGGGTGGCGGACGCGGGGACAGCGGGTCGCAGCAGCTGCTCCCGCTTTCGTCGGTCTAGCTTTGCGGCGCGTGGGCCGCGCCGGGATCGAGATCGACGAACAGCTCGTCCGCGCCTTGTTGCGCGCCCAGCACCCCGACCTCGCCGATCGCACCCTGCGACGGGGCCCGGAAGGCTGGGACAACCAGCTGTGGCGTCTCGGGGACGACCTCGCTGTCCGGTTGCCGTGGGCCACCGAGACCGCAGACGCGCTCCTCCTGAAGGAGTGGGCGTGGCTGCCCTCCCTCGCCGCGTCCCTCCCCCTGCCGGTCCCCGTCCCGCAACGACTCGGCCGACCGTCCGAGGTGTTCCCCAGACCGTGGATCGTCACAACCTGGGTGCCGGGGACCCCGGCTGACCTCGAGCCCGCAACCCACGCGACGAATGCGGCCGATGCCCTCGCCGGCTTCCTGACGGCACTGCACCGACCCACTCCCGCCTCAGCACCAGTCGGGCGGGGCCGCGGCGGGTCCCTGGCCGACTGCGAAGAACAGGTCGCCGCGGGTCTCGCGGCCGCCACCGAGACCGGCCTCCTGCCCGACGCCGACACCGTTCGCGACGTCTGGCGCGACGCGGTCGGCGCCCCCGGATGGACAGGACCACGAGTGTGGCTCCACGCCGACCTGCACCCGGCCAACGTCCTCACCGCCGACGGAACCTTCTGCGGCGTGATCGACTTCGGTGACCTCTGCGCGGGCGACCCGGCCTGCGACCTCGCTGCCTCCTGGGTCCTGCTACCGGACGGCGCAGCGGACCGCTTCCACAACGCCTACGGGCCACCGCTGGACGATCCGACCCTGCGCCGCGCCCGCGGCTGGGCCGTATGGCGTGCCCTCGGCGGCATCCTCATCGCAGACGCCGGTCGTCGCGGCCGCCCCGGCGGCAAAGCCAGTTGGGGCCCACCCGCCCAGCTCGCGTTGCGACGGCTCACAGCGACAGCCCGCTGAGCGATCCCTCGGTCAGCTCCTCCGACCACCCGACGTCCCACCCGGAACACCACTCCCGGGACAGACCCGCAGACGGGTCTACTGGAACACTCAGACCAGCAACAACGTCGCCGGGGACTCGGCGGTCCCGGTGTCCCGGTGCGGGAACGCTTGTCGAGACGCACGCCTCCGATGAAGCAGGTGAGCCAATCGCCGGTCGTGCCGCGGATTGGCCAGCCTCAGGGCCAAGGTGGCGCCGGGATCTCAGGCGGTGTCGGACTGGCGAGCGCCGGTGGTGTCGGTGAGAAGGCTGGCGAGCGTGCGGGTGTGGAGGCGGACCATTCCGGCAGGCAGGTGGCGGCCGTTGATGAGGTCGCGCAGTTCCAGCGCGCGCTGCAGCCGGTCGTCGTGGCCGTGGGTACGCCAAGTCGACGGCTGCCCGGCGAGCCAGGCGGCGTGAGTGGCGTGGGCGTGGAGGTAGTGGCCGCGGGGATCAATGACAGGTCCGCGCAGGGTCGTTGCGCAGTGACCGGTCCGGCAGCCGATGCGGGTGCGGACGTCGGTGTGGTCGATCAGTCGCGCTCCGGACTCCCGTGGGACGGTGAGCATCAGCCCGGGCAGGTATATGCCGGGGATCGGTCCCCCGGGCACCGGGGTTCCGTCGGCACGGACCCGTCGGGGCTTCTGCTGGTCGGTCAGCACTCTGCGCTGGTCCACCGACTCCAGCAGGCCGAGGCCGACCGAGTAGTGGGCAGCGGCGCCGCGGGCGACCGCGGTCTGCCCGACCGTCCCGGACCACCCAGCAGTGACTGTCAGGCCCGCGTCGGTGAACGCGCGCAGCCGGTCGAAGCCGCGGCGGATCTAGCGGGCGCTGAGCTCCTCGCCACCGAATGGTGACAGTCGGAGCTCCAGCCGGCCCAGCCCGAGCCGCGCGTACTCGGCGGCGAGGTTGGCGACCCGCTCCTCCTGGTACTTCGTCGACATGATCAGGACCGCCCGCACGGGGCGGTCCTGCTCCTGGACGGTCTCCTGCGCCAAGGCCAGGTTGTGCTCGGCGCTGCGCTCGTCGGTGACGAACACATGCGGCGCGGTGACAGCTGTTGCCGCGCCGGGATGGATGTCGATGACCTGACGGACCAGCCCGCTGCGCTGCGGCCCGCTCCTGGCCAGCACGTCGACGTCGAGGGTGCCGGCGGCGGCGTACGGCAGGGTCGCCGCCGACAACCCGGGCAGCGTCAGCCGGTCGGTCATGGGGTCGATGAAGACGTCGACGCCGGCCTCGCGGGCGGCCTCAACGACCCCGCCCTGCACCCTGCGCCACCGCGCGTCCATTACGACCGCGCTGACCCCGGCCGTGTCGCCGACGAGGAAGTCCTCGACCTTCTTGTGGTCGACCTTGCCCAACCTGAACTCGACGCCCACCGCACACCCCTCGCACCCGGACAGCACACCTGCCATAGTCTCGACAGACAGCATGACAGAGGAGTTGGGACACATCGTGGTTGCAAGCGCACTCGCAGAGCGGATCACCCACCTGACCTCGGCGATCGACCTCAGCTTCGACGAGATCGGCGGCATCGTCGACGCCTCGGCGCGGTCGGTGTCCCGGTGGTCCAACGGGGAAGTCGTTCCCCAGAAATTGAACCGGCAGCGCTTGATCGAGCTGGCCTACGTCGCGGACGCCGTCACCGCCGTCCTACCCCGGGAGCAGGCGAACCTGTGGATGTTCACCCCGGTCCCAATGCTGGGTCACGACACCCCCGCTGACCGGATCCGGCAAGGCGGCTACCGCGACGTCCTGGCTGTGATCGCGGCCGTCGAGGACGGCATCGTCGCGTGAGCCCGGACCTCGACGAAGACATCGTCGAGCAGGTCGACGCCCTCGGCGCGACCCCGTGGTCGGGCACCGTCTACCGATACACCTCAACCGGCCGCGACCCGCTGTCCGGGGAAGGCGCCCGCCTCAACGGAGGCCGGTGGAACCCTCGGGGCCTGTTCCCCACCGTGTACCTCGCCGGCCCGTTCCCGGCTTGTGTCAGCGAGTTCAAACGGATGGCTCACGCCGCTGGGATGTCCGCGGAGGCGATCATCGCCCGCGGGTACCTCGTCCACACCATCGCCGTCACCACGCTGCCCGTCCTGGACCTGCGGACCGATGGCGCGCTCGACCGGGTCGGACTCCAACGTTCCGACATCGAAGACCAGGACGACTGGACCGCCTGCCAAGCGGTCGGCCACGCCGCCTGGTTCCTCGAACGCGCTGGAATCCTCGCCCCGTCCGCCACCGGTGAGGGCACCGTCCTGGCAGCGTTCGAGGAACGCGTCGGCCCCGGCCAGCTGGCCCTGCGCGCCTCCCGAACGCTGCTAGCCACCGACCTCAGCAGCCCCGGCGCCCCGCCGGCGTGACGGCACCGCCCACCCGGAGGC
>JAABUI010000374.1_pt1 | contig 37239 bp, 24 predicted proteins | sample 5559111 | NCBI WGS metagenome assembly JAABUI01 (sample SAMN10711870, study PRJNA513365) | rock metagenome | isolation source: Antarctica rocks | place: Antarctica: Victoria Land, Buttleship Promontory | reverse complement strand
GAAAGGGAAAGGGAAAGGGAAAGGGAAAGGGAAAGGGAAAGGGAAAGGGAAAGGGAAAGGGAAAGGGAAAGGGAAAGGGAAAGGGAAAGGGAAAGGGAAAGGGAAAGGGAAAGGGAAAGGGAAAGGGGAGGAGAGACGAGATGGGGGATGGGGGAGTGATATAAGGATTTTTTTTTTTTTTACACGAGGGGAGGGGATGTGGAGGTGTACTGTAAGAACAGGAAAGGTTGATGGGATTGTCTTGGTCGTATGCTGAGGAAATGGCTGGGATAAGGTAGGTTTGGTGGGTTTGGTTTGGATGCGTATGGTTTTGGGGTTTTGGGGTTTTGTGGGGGTGGGGGGGTGGGGAGGGAGGGAGGGAGTTGTTGGTTGGGGAATACTTGGAGAGGTGAGTACGTGCGTAGGTGGTTAGATACAGTAGGTGTCGGTCGTTTAGGCGGTCCGTCACTCTCATTTCTGTTCCATACTGTACATACATACATACATACATACATACATAACGAAAATGTTTTACTTTTACCAGAGAGTACTTTCTTAGAATCGGGTAAACCGATTCACGACCCCTTGGCCAATTTTTTTCAATCGCTTGATATGTCTGACACAGGCGCAGGATCGATCGTTCTTTCTCCAGAGTTTTGCGTTTGTGAAAGATGATCCAGGGGTAATTCTCGTTTGGTCAAGATAATTCTACAAACAAAGCATGTTTGGAAACATGAGTGCCGCGGATTTCCAGTTTAACATTTTCCAAAGTGGCTCTCTTGTTTTCCTGGGCGAGGGTTCTGGTCGTAAGGTCGTCGTGAGGTTTGTTTGCTGCATTAACGATTATTGGGGGTTGCGGCCTTGTCTCGTTAGAGCTTGTTAATTTGATTGATGTGAAAAGATTTGTTGCTTTCTTTATTTGGCCGGTGCGGTGAGTTTTGTGCAATATTCATTCTCTAGAGAGGGGTGTTGGTTTGAGGGTGTTTGGGGTTTGTGCTTGCTTTTGCACGCGAAGTCCTCCAAGAAGAATCCAAGGATCTCCAAACGGGTGTCAGCATCGATACATCCTATCCGGTATAAGAAACCTACCAATCGACCCCTCCCGGTTCGTCCTGCAAGACCCCATCACCATCTGAATCTGCATCCAGTGAACCTTCACCCCGCTATGCAGGAGCCCAGTGCATGCACGCTGCATGCATAGAAACTGCACATGCATCTAGATCCGATGGTCCCTATCTCCAGATAAGGGTCGATGCGTGATACAGCCGATCTTACAATCATCTTTGCAAATCTCCCTCATGGAAAACTCGAGTTTTGAGCATTCTTGTGTGCTCCCTTCAAGGCGTTCTAGGATCAGGAAAAGAAAGGCTTTACAATGAACGAGATGGCGCTCAAGCTGGCCGTGCGGTATTTGGACCCGGAATCTGTGACAGACTGGACTGGAGAACCTAGCGCAGTTCGCTGTGCCCGCAACAAAGATCAGGAAGACATGAGGCGCCTCGGAAAGGTGCAAGTGTACAAGCGCAATTTCCGCTTCCTGGCAACGCTGGGCTTCGCTATGGTCTTCTCTAGCACCTGGGAGTATGTCCTGGTAGCCACGTCTTCCGGGCTGATCAACGGCGGCTTTGGGGGATTGGTATGGGAGTATGTCTGGACGTTTGCGGGATACTCCACCATTGTTGTTTCCTTGGCTGAGATGTCCTCGATGGCGCCGACGGCCGGGGGGCAGTATCATTGTATGTTCGTCGAGGCCCTTGAGTCCTGTGCGTAGCAAGACTGAGAAACTCGTTGATAGGGGTATCTGAATTCGCGCCTCCACGATATCAAAAGTTTCTCAGCTATGCCGCCGGATGGACAAGCACCCTGGCCTGGCAGCCTGCGCTGGCGGGCGGACTCTACCCTGTGGCTGTTATGGTGCAAACGCTCACACAGTATCATAAGGCAGACTTTGTCCTGCTGAACTGGCAGGCCTCGCTCTTGATGATTGCTCTCGGGTTCCTCACGGTCCCGTTCAACACCGTATGGAGGCGAGCCCTCCCAGCATTTGAAACCCTAGCTTTGGTCTTGCACATTGCCGGTTTTTTCGCCATCATAATTCCCCTTTGGGTTCTCGCGCCCAAGAACTCCGCCGGCGACGTTTTCGAACAAATCACCAACAGCGGCGGCTGGAGCAACACCGGTCTGTCCCTGCTAGTGGGCCAAGTCTCAATCTTCTACTGTATGGCCGGAGCAGACTCGGCGGTCCACTTGTCCGAAGAAGTCGCCGACGCCTCACTCACAGTGCCCCGGTCCATGGTCTGGGGCTTTGCGTTGAACGGTCTCATGGGCTTCGTCATGCTCATCACCGCCTTGTTCTGCATCGGTGACCTCGCGTCCGCGACCGCCGCTCCAGAACCCTTTGTCGCCATATTTCTGCATGGCACCGGCTCCACCACCGGCGCCACCGCCCTGACCATCATTCTCTTCGTCCTGCTGATCTTGGGCAACAACACCTGCACCACGACCGAATCCCGTCAGATGTGGGCTTTTGCCCGAGACCGCGGGCTGCCCTTTTCCACCTGGCTTTCGAGAATTCATCCTAGATGGAACGTGCCGCTTAATTGCATTATCGTCACCATCGCGATTAATATCATCTTCTGCCTCATCAACCTCGGCTCCACCCTCGCCTTCAACATCATCATCGGCCTCCAAAACACCGGCTTTCTCGCAACCTACATCCTTTCCATCTCCTGCCTTGTCTCCCGTCGCCTCCGCGCCGAACCCCTTCCTCCCGCGCGTTGGAGTCTCGGCCGTTTTGGTCTGGCCATCAATGTATTTGCCCTCGCGTACGCGAGCTTCTTGATCATTTTCTGCTTTTTCCCCGTACAGGTGCCTGTGACGGCAATGACGGTGAATTGGACGCCAGCAATTTTTGCGGGGGTGGTGGTGGTGTGTTTGGGTTTTTATTGGGGGATAGGGAGGAGGGTGTATAAGGGGCCAGTGGTGTTTGTGGAAGGGAAGAGGAGGGATGGGGAAGTGCAGGGGGTGTGAGCAAGAGGTTCGGGATCGATATGTTGAAATATTGATGTGGATCATAAGTAGAAATCTATTTCATGTATGTTTTCTTGCACAGGCTTGGGCCTGAAAGCTTGGTTCTATGGAGATGATGTAGAGATGAAATGCACGATCAAGTATCCCTTAAACCGTCGTTATGGCTGCCACCCCAGGATTAAGGCCACCTTACCTATTATGGTACTAGGGAGCCACGGGAGATGACTAACCAGGCCAATGGGGACCTGGAGATTAATATTTAGATTTCCTAGTGCGGGGTAGAGGAAAATAGGGGTTTCTCCGCAATAATCCCCAATGGCTTCAAAAATCAATTAAACTCCCCTCCCCTCCCTGTGTATGCCCCCATCGCTTCCCCCCTTCCTATGCATGTAGAGCCTCCCAGCAGGCCTCATTTTTGCAGGCTGCTAGCCCTCTACACTGTTCAGAAGTGCATCCAAACCAGGGTTGAATAGTACGTTTTCGTTGTTTCTTTGGCTGACCATTATCAGTCACCTCGCTCAATGCCTTGCGTTTAATCCCTTTACCAGCTCCTGAAGTGAATCTTTTGACTGCTTTGCACGGGATGCAATAGGCCTTTTTAGGAAGGTGTCTCCAACGATGTTTCTGAGCTGAAGGTGAAATCGATGGATTCGAATTGCTGAAGTCGTAGAGTCGTTTACGAATCGATCCAGCTGAGTTTCGCATCAGCGAAGTAGCCACCTCCTTCTGAAATCGAGCACGTGTCATTTTGCTTGTAGAATAACTGAGCTTGTAGAGGATGTAGGCATTCAGAACAGCTGCTTCTAAAAGAGATCATCAATAACGTCGACATCGATGTTTGGCGGAGGAATATTGTTTTCTTTGCTGAGCATTTTCGTCGACTCCCCCCATGTGTAAATTATAGTCCACCACTGCTCGTGAAAAGGGTAAAAATTGGTTGTTTTCTGAATCGAGCTGGACGAAGTCTTCAGAAATATGATGCCTGAATCGAAGATCTCTGGGAACGATTTTTTGAGCTTCCTCAGGCCAATGAGCCGTTGTCATTAATAAAACAGTGTTGTTGTTCTGTCAGATCATACATAGTACGTGATTCTTGACTGTTGTGACTGCTGTAGTACCTCAATTCTTTTCTTTAGTGACTACAGCCTTCATTTTTAGTAGATTTTCATCAAATTCAGAGCCCTGTTTTGCCGTTTTCACAGCTCTCACCCTCAGAGCTTTTAAGGCCATAAACAGATCAATTGAGCTGAAGAAATTGTTCAGATAAACCACATATTCGTAGGGTCGAGATAGTGATTTGACGATTTGAACAATCATCGAAGCCGAAGGACTAAAATCCTGAATTTGATGCAAATCAACGATTTGAGTGATTTTCGATGCATACATGAAGGCATATAGATAATTCTCACTGCATAGGCAGTAGATTTTAAATCCTCGATCGGCTTCCTTACTGAGTATGTTCATGATATGTTTGAATCGACCCTTAAAAAGAATTAATTGCTCGTCAACTGACACGTTTCGGCCTGAATGTAGATATTGCTTGCAGATCTGCTGAAACAGAGTCGAAAACGGTTTCAATTTCGTCGTTCAGAGCTTTTCATAGCCAGGGCTTTTGGGTTCTGGATCCGTATTTGGATCGGATAGCTTCAGAAATCGTTTGATTTGATCAAATCAAGTCAGAGACATAGCCTGAGATATTTCGGGATTTCCATGCATATCCGAGTGTGTATCCCAATAGCTCTCCGTGCGATTTATGGAAATCAAATTCATGAATAGTAAAATCCTCATGAAGACGCCAATTTCAGCATCCGAAGTGGGGATCCAGAGCCGTTGTTTAGCCGTTCTCCCTGTCTTCTGTGCCTTCGTATTCGTGAAATCGGAAATTTGTTCAAGCATGGATGGGGTAATGAACAGGCTGAAAAAATCCAATGGAGTCACAAGCCCTGGAGGTAATTTAGGCTGAAAAGGCCGATCCTCCACCTGGATAGGTCGATATGTGGAAGAGGGAGGTTCAATCGAATCTAGTATTTCTTGAATCGACGGCTTGTTTTTAGCCTTTTGAAGCTTTTGAACAGCCTTCGGTGCAGTGTCTGGTACGGAAGGAATTTCTTCCTCATTAACTCGCATATTGAGCTGAGTAGGTAGATGACTATGTAGATGGTGGGGGGTGGGTGAGCTGGGTAGGTGGGGGGTGGATGTGGAAAGCTGAGGTGAATGTAAACAGTGCGATAAACAAATATTTTGGTGGGGTGCCTAAATAGGCTTAGCTTCGTTAATCCTGGGGTGGCAGCCATAACGACGGTTTAAGGGATAGGCAGCATCTTTCAAACAGCACTCTAACACTCTGGCACACTCTGGCACTAAGATATGTTTTGATCTGATGAGCGGTTGGGCATGATAGCGACGATGAATCGGTTGTGGATGACTGCGTTATGACTGCATTGTTCTTCTGCCAATACCAGCGAAGAGTGTTAAGGTAGTCAGGTCTCATAGCGGGTGTTACGGAGCTGTGCGTGAAGGAACTCCGTATTGTCCAGGAGGACCAGCCCGCATGCACTGCACAGCCACCGCCACACTCTATTCTCAGTATGGCTCGAGCGTTCCAGACCTTGAGCGTCACTCGAAGTCGAAGATAGATCTGCAACGCAGCAATTTCTATTCACGGCATCAATTAATCAAGGTACACAGGATTCCGGCCATCGCCCTTGCTCACCCGGCATAAAGCGTCTTGCTATCTACTGTGGTATTGTGGTATTGTTCTGGCTTCCGAGAACGACATCCGTAAGGTACTATGTACTCCGCATGAGGCGTACAATGATGTTCGCCACCAGAGGCTACACAACGCCCAATCATGCAAGCAAAGCACAAGCGGAGGTCATTAACCCAGCTTCCACCCCTTCCGCACACAGCGTTCTTCTCATTTCTCATATGCGGGATCTTACCTACGGATGACTCCGAGAGATCATCGCACAAGATCTACGGAGTACCTCCTGTAAGCCAAGCGGTGAAAGTTCAATAATATTTCACCGTTCGGGCGGCACTCTCAACGGCCTAGCTGTAGGGTCGTGACATGACTCCACCCTTTTATTCTCGACCTTGGCTGCCTGGCGATGTGAACAAGAAATATCTGCGACTACCACCAACTTTGGTGCTGTGGGTGATAGGTGATAGATGATACGACTAGGTACCTTAACTGTCAATTGAGTGCCAAGTCAGCCACATCCCGGACCCTGCTCCGTACATTATGGTTTATGCACCATGCCAGTTCATCCGTCAGGTCAGGGCGCCGTCAGTGCAGGGATATGTATTATTGATTAGGGGATGCAGTCATCGTTATTGGCATTTCAACGCGTTAACGGGTCATCGTGGATGAAACGGAGGTGGGAAAACTGTGCCGTGCCGCCAAATCGCTTGACTGGAGAAACCGACAAGCCACAGCGAGAGGCGAGGGGTCGGAGATACATCCGCAAGTCGTAAGTAAATAATTGATTGATATGAAGTCATGACCGCGAATGGTTCCAAGGGCCATGCGTGTGACATGTTGGACAACGTGCGTTTGGATCATAGAAAAAGATTCGGATGTGACGTCAGGTTGGAGACACGACTATGACGACATTCGACAATGGTTTCTATCGAGTAAATAATTCTATTGTGCCACGTTGGCGGTAGACACCGAGCCCTCGGGATATATCATGATAGGTTGGGAAGTGTGGCTGAGCACAGGTAGGTTGGTAGAGAGGTACATTGGTAGAGAGAGGTACATTGTACACTGTGTTCTCGGCTATTAGGCCACGGATGCCGTGGCAAAAAGAAGAGATGGTTGAATGTTCATTCGTATCGTGTCTGTAACGTATCATTGCCCGTAGACACGTGTATCGTCCCCAGGTCAACGCCAAAGCGAAAAAGTCCATCAACGTTTTCCCGGGGTATATATATGGATGGCAGTCTGAGGCAATCGAGGCGACCACTGGCAGTTCGCTCCGTCAAGAAATACGTTGACGTGATAATCGTAAAAACAAAGCTGGGTATCATAGAACAAAAGAAATGTGCGCAGCCGGGAGATGGAGCCTAGAATAAAAGTCTCATCTCCAAATTGGACGTTGTGAAATCGGCAGAGCTGGGCTTTTCCAGCTTCGGCGTTGCTTCTGAATCAATCGTGAAAAACTCGACGGCCATGTCCTGGCCTTCCGGTAGCTCTCTGACAACTTCGTCATCAACCATGACCCTAAGACCTTTGGGGTTGATCCGAAGAGTACGAGTGATCGTACTTGGATCGACCTGGCATTTGATGGCGATATTAGTGATGAGGTCTTGCAACGTCCGCTCCATGAGATAGACGGCTCGGTAGTAATCGTGGTCTGCTGAGCTTCCAGAGACCTTGACCAGAACGTAAAAGCACGCAACAGGTTTGATTACCCGCTCCGGAGGGGCTCTGTAAGATGGATCAACCCCAAGCGCCTCGATCCAGTCCGGTAAAGAGGCATCAGTTTGGCGGTGAACTTTGACGGCCGAACCTGAAAAACCTGAAGTGACGTTGACGATGGAGGTATCGAAACGTGCACCCGGGAAATTGCCAAAGCTGTCCCAATCGCCAGGAATTGGTCGAGTGCGATCAAGGTGAGTGGGGTACTGAAAACCAGAGTGCTCGGCGGACCGTGGCTGTGACGGAACAGATTTCGAGCTTGGCGAAGGGGAGACGATGCAGGAGTTGGTTGGAGTCGTCTCCACGCTTACTCTTTGGTCACAAGACGACTTGCGGCTAGCAGGCTCGATTTTCGTGAGGTCCGAAGGCTGCCCGGGCAGTGCGACTGGATATAAGTCCGGATCGTCTTGTTCGTAGCCTCTCAGATAGAGTACACTGACGGGTCTGGTGGAAGTAAACATATCCTGCATCGTCGCGAGCTTATAGTGAAGATCTTCCTCGCCCGTGGGCCGACCCGGTGAGCCCTGTGAAGAAATTGACCACGTTCTTTTGTGCTTCTGGACCTTTCCAGGTCGATGGCTACCGCTCTTGGTGGCCATGGCGCCGCTTCGTTTTCGCTTACTAAAATCTTTGATCCCCGACTCGACCTGGGCGATTTGCTGTTTATGCTTGTCAATGGTCTTCTTGATGTGAGCTACATCATTTGAGAGCTTCCGCTCTGCCCCGTGATCCCTAAAGAGTTTTACCTTGCAGAAGCAAACCTCGACTGTAGATCCTGGTGGTGAGTCTGGCGTGCCAGCAGAGACGATCTCAGTCTTGGCGCAAAGACGAACCGGTATGCCTTTCACACCTTTAGAGTGACTGAAATCGGTCGAGAGGAAGTTGAAGCGAACGGCAACCGTGCACTCTGCTGTGGTCGAGCCTTGAGTAGGGCTCCAAGTCACAGAAAAACAATCAAAAGAAGCACGTTCGATTTCCACTCGCGGCCGTTTCGTCTCCTCGTCACCGCCTTGATTGGGATCGACATATTCGACTGCTTGGAGTTTTCCGGCTCTCTGATGGGCTTCGGCTAATCCTCTACCTTCCTTCCAGAGTTGCCAACACGCCGAAGGACGCTGTCTCTGCTGCTCATCCTCAAAAGAAATGCGGACAACAGTTCGGTATTTAATCGGACCAGTTGAAGGGCGCATACCTAGACTATCGACTATAGTCATCGAATATGCTTGCCCTTTATTAAGATAAGTTACTGGGATCTCGTCCGAGTGGCGGATCATCGCTGTCGGCGCATTGAGTGTTACTTGATAGCGGAACCTACATCGAAACATTAGCAACCACAAACATAATTCAATGGGACAAATTTACTTCTCTGTCGAAGCAACGGACGGCGCTGGCATGGTCGTCTCGAAAATTCTGGCTGGAAATACCGGGATCTCCCTTTGCGGCTCTGTTTGCATGCTCATCTCTTGTTTAGGCGAGCCATCGTTTTCAGCGTCCATTGCGTCGAAGCCCGAGTCTTGATGAATAAATGAGCTTGGTGCGTAGGACTGCTGCGGATTGAAACTAGTCGTGGTTTGGAAAGAGTGCACGTCGAGTAGGTGAGGATGAAAGCCGTGCATATCGATCGCTGAGTGGATATTGCCCTCAAGAGTTGGCATAGAAAGAGGCGTCCCTAAATGGAAACCCATTCCCGGGGTGTGTAAATCACCGGCTTGATTGTGGTAAATGGTACTCGTCCCTCCCGGAGTTGGCGTATAGTAACCTGAGGGCTGGTTCGCAAACGAAGGAAAGTGGAAAGAGGTGGTGTCGAGCAGAGAAGGAGTGAACCTCCACTGATCATTGGCTTCTCCAGTACTCAACAACCCATCTTTGCTATCTTCGTGCTCAACCATTCTTCTAGAGACAAATATCCGGGTCAGCTTAATTCATTTTTCGGTCTGGTAAGCGTAGCGCGAGTTTGCCCATAACGACGTGTACGACGCGACTTTTGGAATTGTCTGGAAAAGGATATTTTGAATTGAGAGACACTACAAAAAGAAGTCCGCCGTACCTCTGATCCATGGCTGGGTCTGATAAAGCGCCTGTGTTACTGTGGGTGGACGTTGCGGAGGTCGTTGGTACCGTCCTAGGCCCTACGCCGGGAAACTTTTGTTTGAAGGAAGCATAGAGCTCGTCGGCGGGTTTTTGACTGCTCTTCCTAGTTGCCAGATGGCCCAGTCAGTAGAGCGCACAGAAAGCAAGCAGTGATCAAGGTGTTCAAGTATGTTGACTTGAATGGCAGGATACTCACCGATTGCGAAACATTGGATATATATCCGTACCACGTGCAGGCGACCAGAGCCCAAGTCCAACGGCATGTATAAGACTTTTTATAGAACTATGAAGATCTATAGCTCGAAGGGAACAACAAGATGGAGACTGCGGTCAACAGGATATAGTACTTGGGGGGTGCAAGCGCATTTACGATGAAATAATAAATAATGCCACAAGAAATTAGCCCCAGTCCATTGCCAAGTCAAGTAGCGTTGTTTTCCGAGGCGACCAGGGCCCAGGGCCATAACCATAACCATTACCTTACCGTTCTCCATTCATTACCCTTAGGCACATCCGTCATTCCCATGTTCCACACAGTCTTTCAGTTTTGGGCCAGGGTGTTGGCTTTAGCTCAAACAGCGAACATACTACGTAGCACCTTAGGCGGGCGCCACACTTGGGCTTGTCTGGCCGGCGACTGGCGGTGCAACTTGCAGTAGCGCCGTGTACTACTCCGTACATGTCCTACGGCCGCAAGGGGGGGTATGACTTAGCGGTGACGACTGGGGATCGGACAAGGGGGAGGGGGTGACGCTCGGGATTCGGGAACAACAGGCATTCATCCAAAGGCATGTGCCGTGTCCCGTGACGGATTGACCAAACCACCTTACGCTCTACCTATCAAACTTCCTGACCCGGTGCGCACCACCAAAGGGCGCTTGAAAGCGTGTTCCCGTCCGATCGAAGCCCAATCGAGCCTCCCCTGCCGGCGTCCGAGAAAAGCATACTCCGTACATGATACATACGTAAAAAAAGGCTTGTCTCCATCGCCCATCGGGGCAGCCGCTCCTCGAGTGATCGATCAGCCACACCCAGAAACGCTGATCCCCCAAGTCCCAAATAGAGTCTCAGGCCATCTCTCGTTCCGGATGATTTGCAACATCCACCTCCCACTGCGTTGGAAGATCAACATGCGGTAAAGATATCACCATGCACTTAGGGCGATCCAAGAGGGAAAGGTGGATCTCTTACTCTAAACCGCAATTGTAATTATAGATGGATCCCATAACACGTAGACCCATTGTTCAGCGTCTCTCTCTGCGTTGATCCGAGTTTCTGAACGAGGTAATGGAACTATCCAAAGAGGAAATTATTTGTGGAACCAATGAACACAAGCGAGATGAGATGGTCGGGAAGGACGACTTCACTGACTCCTCGATCTTCTGACAGCCGTTCCACGGTTTCCACATGGGGAAGCTTCAACGTGATAAGAGGAGATACCAACCGTGAAAGGCTGGACAAAGTAGCAGCGCATCCTGAAACCGCCAATCGAATATAAGAGATTGTAATCATACTCAAAGACAACCAATAAGACATGGTTGCGGAACTTTCCACTTCGATAATTGGTACATTCGTGTCTAACATGGGAATCAGGGGGTGAATTGGAATTTGCGTGCATCCCCGCTCGTAATCTCGTGCAGGTGTTAGGGAAAATTGCGTATGAGCCACACTTTCTGCATCAGCCACCGCTAAATTAGCGGTGGCTACTGTGGCGAGTGAGTACGCGGCAGTCGGGAAACTTTTCTGGAGGGTCTGAGCGATCATAGGTCCGCTCCTAGGAACTCCATGGCCTCATGGAAGATCCCAAGGTCTTTGATACGGGCTAGAATAAAGGATCATCATCTTGCTAACAGCAATTGCGTGTTCTCGCTTACGCTAGCACTTGAGGCAGTACGGAGTAGACGGAGTAAGATCATGTCATGCTGCATGTGACTCCGATGGGCTTCACCGAGCCTCGCTTGAGCCGGGAATCCCGATATGTCTGAAATACTTTCGGTAACATCAGTACTTACTGGCTTCTCAATGAACGACTCTTTACTCACCATCAATGAGAACTCGTGTTGGAGAAAGAGCCCAGAAAAAGTAATTTTGGCATCCAGCAAGCAAACTAGATTATATAGAGTAGCTTTTACACCAAATTCTAAAGTCAATGGTCATATCGTATCTGATCAACATCTGTTGTCAACGAGTATATATGTACAGTGTGGGATGGAACAGAAATAATACAGGGCAGAGACCATGACAGCTAGTACTATCAGAGAAAATAATGGCACAAGAGAAACGCGACATCTCATACAAAGACCTATTTTGCCTCGCAGATTTAGGAAAGCTTGTGGTTCAACTAAAGATTGCTTCACGGGCCAGTACAGTAAACACATACACAGAAGCAAATTGAGAGATACATATAGGGCCAGCGTAAAAGGATAGATGGATACAAAGGTCGATAAAATACAGATCCCCAGTCAACAGATGAAATGAGCGAAGCCTGAGGCGCCATCTTCTTAGAGATATCACGGATTCCACCTCATAACGCGCTGGACATCTCGGAATGGGTGATTATTCAAGAAATGTCGCGTTCAAATATTGAGTATCTGATCATACATATGATATCATTACCGTGTGGCAGGTTGGCAAACATAGCGATTCGGATAACTGTTGCAGCTTGTCGTGGTCATCGAGGACGCCTCGACTATTCTCATGCGGAAGGAGGTGGGTAGAACATGTTCTGCTGCTTTCGGGTAAGACCTCCAATTGACGAGTACTCCCTCGAAATTGTTTCCCATGCAAGAGAGCGAAATATTCGGAGAAGGATAGGTGAAACGATGCTGCCGACGCCAAAGGCCATCATCGGAGGGAAATGCCACCAAGACTGGTCCAAGGGCTTCCAGGTCAAATCCAATTCCGTAAGATCAGTAGCCGGCAAGGTATAAATATCGCTGACTCTAATCTGATCCGATGGGTTGCCCTACCAACAATGAAAGGCGACAGCATTGAACAGAAATGTGGATTGTGGATTGTATTTGTGGGGCACGTTCAGAAGTCGCTGGGTAGTGTAAGTTTCACTGTAATTTCGCTATCTTATCTTCACGTGATTGATTGCCTTTCAAAAACGTCACTTGGGACTTGTGCTATGTGTAGTACCTCAAAGCAGCACTACACCATTCCCTCGAACCCGGCTGTAATACAGCCTACCTAATATGAACTCATCTTCCTTAGATACTCCCGCCATAAGGGAGCAAGAGGAGCGAGTCTCACCAGCTCCATCAATTACAACGTCCACTGCCACTCCAACAACCTCACTACCCAATTCCTATGTGAACGAAAAAAGCTCTGATGACACCTCGAAGCTGAAAATTCTACTCAGCATACTACGGAAGTAAGGTGGCTCCAGGTGTCCAGGAAACATGATTGCTTTCACTGGGTGGAAGGGGTCGTGCCGCGAGCTCGTATTACTTGAGCAGCTCCGGCGCTGACTTTATATCAAAACAGGTTCATTGGCGTGACAGATATTGCCTCCGTCAGGTTTTCGCTGCCGGCTCAGCTCCTCGAACCGACGCCTAATCTTGGTATAACAAAAAACGTCTCCCGGATTGAGGTCTGCTGAGAACATTACGCTGATACCGTCGATCAGAGTACTGGAATTATCTAGATCGACCAGAGACATTCATAAGGCTCGTAATAAGTCTCGCGATCTGGTTTGCTTGACTGACACTTATATTTAGTATTGGCGACTCGGACGATGAACTTGGGCGCATGTTGGCTGTCCTCCGATTTTGGTTCACAAAGGATTTGGTGGGCCACTCTTATAAATATGACCTTGGATCATAAAGCCTGATGCATTGATGTAGAAATACGTCAAAGGCAAGCCATGCAAACCTTATAACTCGGCACTGGGAGAATTCTTCCGGGTACGTTGGCACCAAGATGATTTATGTGCCCAGTTTTATTGATGAATCGCAGTGTAATTGGGAGGTGGTGGATACAGCGCCGCCCATACTTGGCGGTGGCGAGAAGCAATCTGCTACCAACAATACCGATACCTCGAACAAACCCGTCAGAGTATCATACATCACCGAGCAGACCTCCCATCATCCTCCAGTCTCAGCCTTCTACGTTGACTGCCCTGTTAAGGGTATTACAGCCCGCGGATTCGATCAATTGAGCGCCAAATTCACAGGCACAAGCATTCGGGTCACGCCAGGCGCCCACAACCTCGGAATATTTATCAACCTCTCAAACCGAAACAACGAGGAATACCAGCTTACCCACCCCGCAGCCCAACTGGGTGGATTACTCCGGGGTTCACTTTCCGTTACCGTCGCAGACACATGTTTCATCACTTGTCCGAAGACACGATTAAAGGCCATCCTGCACTACCTCGAGGAAGGCTGGCTGGGCAAGACCCAGAACAAAGTACTCGGTGTAGTATTCCGCTACGATTCCAACAACGATACCAGAACCCGAATCAAAGATGTCCCCGAAAAGGATGTCCTCGCCAGACTAGAAGGCGGCTGGCAAGACCAAATCCAATACACCCTCACGAACTCCAAGGTAACCCCCATCTCACCTTCCCCCAAAAACAAACACCTTCCACCGCTAAAACACCTTCCCAGGATCCCACCATCCTAATCGACCTCAAACCCCTCTTCCCCACCCCCAAAATCGTCCCGCCAACCACCTCCCAACTCCCCAATGAATCCCGCCGCTTCTGGTCCTCCGTCACCACCGCCATCCTCTCCAAACAGTACGCGCAGGCCACAAAAGTAAAGCAAGAGCTCGAAGAGCGGCAGCGCGAAAAAGCCGCCGAGCGTAAAGACAGGGGCGATGACTGGCGACCAAGGTTTTTCACGGCGGCAGTGACGCCGTTAGGAAAGCCGGAGCTGACACGGGATGGGAAGAGGGCGTTGGAGGGATTGCAGAGAGGGGAGTATGCGTTGGAGGAGAGTGTAGTTACGGGGGCTTGACGGTTGGGCGACTTGTATAGCGATCTTGGTTGACTGCTGGGCAGGTGTTTTGGAAGGTATTGTTTCAGGCATTAACCGTGGCACTTTTGGAGCATTGATGGGTCTCTCCTCGGCGAGGCTGGTAGAACCCTAGAATCGTGGGGTCGAGTAGAAGATAGATACATCTTTATTGTGTGAGAAATAGAATCTCTGTGACTGAAGCTTTGCTTTTAACTTCGTGTGCGAGTCAGGTATGATAGATCTAATGCCATCTTTCGGTCAACTATTCCAGCCGCCCAGCCTGTCTCTCTATGGATTTTCGCGCACGCACTTTGTGTTGTTCGTTGTCCGATCTATGCGCTTTCACCACTCAGCCTATACAGGAACACCCATCACAGCGCCGCCTTCCCCGCAACCCGCCACCTCTCCCCGTCATGCACCTCCACCACTTTCCCCTCTCCCTCCAACTTCTTCAGAACCTGCATCACACCCCTCTCCGCCGGCTCATGCAAATTCTCAGGCACATCCCTGTAAACGACCTTCACAATCTGCATCGGCGTTTTCGCATCTTCCGCGCCCCTCAAAACGCTCAAGACCTCCTCCTCCCGCTGTTGCCGATGCTGGATATACTCCTCAATCCTGGCCTTGCCGTCCTCAATCACAGGCCCGTGGCCGGGGTAAGCCCGGCCTGAGAATTGCTCTCGCATGCGGTGGAGGCTGGACAGATAAATGGTCAGATCTTCGAAGACGGCGGTACCGTGGCCCAGCACGTTATCACCCGTAAACATTGCGTTCTCCTCCTCTAGTATTAATGCCATATGATCGGTCGTGTGGCCTGGGCAGTGGAAGGCACGGAGGGTTGCTCCTTGTGATTGGAATGTTTGGGATTCATCAATAGGGCATTGGCCAGCGCCGGGACTGTGCTTGGAGATTTTCGCTTCGGGGCAGAGCGATAAGAGGTCCTTCACGCCGCCAATGTGGTCAGGGTGCCAATGAGTTATGAGGGCTTGGGAAATGGTAGTATGCTCTAAGGTAAGAACAGAAGAGAGGAGGCCAGACCAAGAGGGCTTGCCTTCGCCCGTGTCGATTAGGAGGCGTCGTGGCCCCATGCCGATAAGGTAGGTGTTTGTACCTGAATGCCTTAGGACCAATGAAAGGGCCAAAATATGGCCAGTAGATTTACCTTGTAGAGTGAACTATCCCGTCATGATGAGTAAAGTTCTGGTTCTTGTTCACACGTAGAGGAATTACCTTGCCTGGGTTTCCTCCAAGAATTCGTATAACCAGTGGACTGAGCTTCTCGACCTCCGGCAATTGGATCAACTGGGTTGCCATTGTTGTGACAGCTTTGCTGCTCCTCTGGGAAACTAAAGCTTTTGCGTTCTGTGACAATAAGAACATTGGAGGAATGCCATACTATGGCACCATAATGGTTCACGCGGGCTTCGTGATTCTTGATCGATAAGCAGGGTAGGGTGATAGCCTCGGTTAAATCGCCTAGTGCCGCAATGACGAAGAAGACTTTTAAGAGGTAGAAAACACGAGCTTGAACAGTACTTCCCTTTGGAATTGCAGAGAGTTACTCAATTCTATGCCGGACCATGAAACACTGTGGTGAACTGAGATGGAATCCCTGCCCTTGCCGAGCATTATGACTGGCCCGAAATTGAATATATGGATTCAATAGGTTTGCTCTGGACATTGCTTCGATCCCCCATAGTTGATGTAATAGAACTATATTGTGCGACGGCTGGATCACACGTCTGGAGGAGGTGAAAGGCGTCTGTGGGTTTCTTGCCTTGGATCCGGGACGCCATATCCGACAGGTATACCGGATTCTTCCCTCGTCCTCAGAAAACTCTGTAATCTTTCATCTTTGTTTCCAAAGCTGTACGACTCTTTCCGTCTCGTTTGAATCGAATAGCTGCAGTCTCCATGAACAGCTTCGATTCGTTCCCAGAATGTCCTGGAGTAATCTTCAACCAGTGTTGCCTGGCCAAATCCACTCAGAGCTATGACAATAATGATAAGAGAAACGAAACCTTCGTTGGAGAAGTAGACCGGCGCTTGCTTCGCTTTCCCACTCCTATCTCTTTGATACCATCTCTCCCAGTCCTCCCAGGTCGCACAATGAGACGGCGAAGAATCGTAATCAAACCCAGACCATCTTGTACCAGTGTTGTGACTCCAGTTGCGTTTTGAGAAGTCGGAGTCTGATTGACCGTTCCAACCAGCACCATAGCAATCATATGCTTTCCTCTTTTCAGGATCTGAAAGAATGTCGTTGGCGGCAACCACCAAACGATATCGCTCCATCTTTACTATATGTGGTAAGCCATTGACTTTGGCAGAATTGTGCTGATGACCATGTCTATCTGGATGGTACAACTTCACAAGTTCGTAAAAATGCCGCTTCGAATATGGTGCAGTCTTTTCGAGATGGAAAATCTGATATGGTGAAGGAATTGCGGTAGCTGAGGCTAGCTCAGGCCAGGGAAACTCATCTTGATTGTGTGAGCGTGGCTTGTCGGAGTGTACTTGGGCATAGTCCCGCCATTGAGGTTTCCGGCTCCCAACGCTTCGGAATCCTGAGTGGGGCCGTCGTGTTGGAGGGTATACCGGAGAAGAGCCCATTTGCTGGGGACAGTAGATGGTATACAGATTCCCATATGATGAGAGAAGGATGCTGGGCTTCTTCAACATTGTGTTCAGATTCGATTTGAAAGTAAATGGTTGTACATTGGTGGATACAATAATCGATGACGAGGGGTAAAGATGTGGACGTTATTTAGCGCTTATGTACAGTACATAACCGATCGTCGAATGTGTAAGGTCCTCCGTCCAAATGAACAAATCGACTCCGGGTTTTGTTGACATTGTAAATTTGCTACACCGCTGGTGCCATAAGATGAATTGGACCAAGAAGTATGCGACTGGTAAATCTTGAATATATAATTGGTCCCGACCTGGCTGGGGTCGCACCCTCGAGGAAATCCCTTTATGCTATCGAACGCGTTTCCGTCATTTTAACGCGGTTACATTTCCTTACAAGTACCTTGCACCATTCCCTGGCTTCAGACTCCAGAATCTCCGTTGTTGTTTTTATTTTGGATCGTTGCCGCCCGCTCCGCTCTCAGTTGTCTGAGCAATGTCTCGCTTGCTCAAGATCACGCCGAGTTTCCAGTACACTCGGAGCTCCACTACGTCCAGCAGAGGGTATAATGAGGAATCTGGTCTCTGCTACTCAGAAGTCACTTGTAGCGGAGGTACCATGACCGCAGACTGGACATGGAAGACCACCGGAAGATTAAAAATGTACGAAAAGCACAGGTCCCATGGCCCCGGATGCTCGTCGCTCAGGAACATGGCCATTCGGGTTGCAATTATAAATTCCCTGAGTATCACGCCTGAGACTCTCGCGGAGGTACCATGGGAGGTTGCTAAGCAGCTTTGGGACAAGATCATTGCTTCGTACGTCAATTTGTCGTTTCTAAAGGTGCTGCAGCACCTGTGCTGACCGAAGCACCTATGCAGCAAACTTGATAGTCTTCATGTATGGAAAGTTTTTGCTTCAGCATACCCTAATGAGCTCGAAATTACTCTCAAATGCAAGAAGCTCGTGATTGTAGAGCCGACTATGGGGTTTACACACTATATCACACATCTGACATCGCCTTCCTTTCGTTGGGTTACCTTCTTAACGCTTTCGAATATTACTTGTTCACGCACTGATCTCGTACATCTCTCCCAATTTACCAACCTAGGGATCTTGAACATTGGAGAAGGCTTCAAAGCCAACAATACTGGCCTCGATGATAGCATGATCAGAACTTGGATGCGTGCGGTCGTCGAGACTAATGCTTTTAGCATGCTTCGTGTTCTGAATTGTTCTTCACAGAGGGAGATCACTGCCAAGTCTTTCAATTACCTGGCACACTTCCCTAGTCTAGCGATAATCAACTTTGCACATTGCAGTGTCAGTCGCCGAGACACGCCCGAAGCACTGAACTGGGGATGGAACCACAACACTGGCAAAGACCTTGAAAATTTCCTTGTCAATGCCCTCACTACATGCTCTAGATTGAACTCGATGAACCACGCTTGCTTTCGTCAGATTGGAAAGTTCAGTCTCCCAACCTTGACTACAGAAGATGTCGAATCAATCAACTCTCTTCCTGTTCTGCATTGTTCCTTAGGCGCTTCTCCCCCTAGTACTCCCATGGACATGGCAAGGGATCAAACTATGATATCATTCCAGCGTCAGACGCTCTCTCCAGCTGCACTCGAAGCAGCCAAGGCTCCGAAGCGACCTGGAGTTGATGAACCGCGGTTAAATGGCTCCTCTCGCAAAAAGCCAATGATGAGAGCTTCGAAGCAGCAAGATATGGGAATCCTACTGACGGGCTTCGGCTCTTAACAAAGGTACCAACGAGGTCCGGCGAGAGGAAGATTCTGATGTCTGGACGAATCCTTCGTGAACCAACAACTCTGCCTCCTAATACAACGATCAGTAGGCCATGAGACCCCTTACTTTTCGGGTCTGGAACTTTCCAACTTGGGAATGCTTTGTGTCTGAGATCTGCTCATTTCGCAGCCCATCAACCCATAACGAAAGCCTGATGCAAACTGATATCCAAAGAGTCCAGCACACAGCAACACTTCCCGACGCACAACTGTCCTTAGCCTTTTGGTACCCCGTTCCTCCGCTGTCAAACTCCAAGCTTCCAGTCTAAAAACATTAACTCGGTTTCCCGGCTACAGAGGCTCAGATGGGCTGCTTCATCTCCGCTGCCTACTGCAGATGGAGGGGTATGGAGACACCACATTTGGTTGCATATCGAAAGAACAGGGGCAGATTGACATGTCGATCCATCAAAGGGGAACGGTGCAAATACGAACTTTTGCCTGACCACTCCGTGACTCATTCGTGCGGAACAGAATGAGTGTGGAAGACAGCGATTGGCTTGCCGATGCCGCATCATTCGAGATGGATGTCCCAATCCAGCCTAGCGTCAAGAGCGCGAAAATGACGCGTAAGATATAACGCGCCACCTCTGACTCTGCACCGTGATGGAGAAGGCAGGAGTAACAGTGACGAAGACGTTACACTGTGTTAAACAGCTGTGCTATGCTATGCTATGCTAAATTGAGCAGATACTTGTGCATCGTAAGATGCGTGCTTGAGATGAATGGGGGAAAATCCTTCCCCCTGACCATGTGCGCTGTAGAACGCCGCGAGACACATTCCGTAACAACGCCGCCATGAAGAAATGCCATGGAAACTTCTCATCGTAGAATGCATCACCCCCATATCCCCCCGTTATCGCCAACCTCAAGAAACCAGCTCCCCACCCAACTCCATACCCAGACCCGTCTCCTTGCTCATCACGGCTCTCACAGCATTGCTCACGTTCGGACTACCACCCGGTGGCACCAAGCTATCGAAATTGAGTCTCCTCCTCGCCTCTTTCGCAGCAAGAGGCGTCTTTGGGAGACCGGGAGTGCGGCTGCCAAAAGCACCTTGAGCAGGACTTGGCGTGATGTTGACAAAGTCTGCGAAGTTGAATTGCTGGCCTGGCGTGTTGAAGCCAGCCATGTAGCTGCCTCCGCCGCCGGGGGTAGTCATCATGGACGAGGGAAGGGCGTGTTGATTTGAGGGTGGGGTCGAGGGTGCGAAGATGCGGGGTTTTTGGGTTGGGTTGGCTGGGGAAGGGGAAGTCGCAAGGTAGAGGAGGAGGTCGGCGCCTTCTTCACCGGCGGTAGCATTCATGGTGGATTTCCGGTTACGGAGAGCGCGGTTGCGGGTTGGTGGAGGTGTACGAGGTGGGGAGGAAGTAAACTTTGGGTGGGCGTGAGAGCTAAAGGAGTGGGAGGGGAGGTCGTGGGCTTCATCGTCATCAGAGACGTGACCGCCGAAGGTGGGGGATTCAGGGATGGTGGGTGTTTCGGAGGCGAACGAGATGTTGGGGCCGAAGTGGGCGTGATGGTGGTGGATGGGGGATGACTCCGGTAGATGGTGTGTGGTCTTCCATGAGGTCCGAGAGGTTTCGATGAAAGGAGGTGCCATTGAGTGAGCACGACTTCGCTTGCGTGATCCCGAGGTTGCGCTAGGATGCACAAAGGCAGGCTGGTAGAGCTTTCGTTTCCGGTACCCCTGGCTACTGCCTGGGCCGTTTATATCGTCGGAGAATATGGGAGCTGTGGTTGGAGATGAAGCGAGGGCGCTGGAAAAGAGCTGTACACCAGAAGAAGTCGATGATGTATCTGAAGATGCTCCAGTACTTGAACCTGGTCGTTTACGCTTGATGCTGTTTTCGAGGTGGGCTTCGACGAGGTTGAAGCTCAGGTTGTCGAGGCCGTGCTGAGCTTTGTAGTTTGCTAGAGCGAGACGATCTTGTAGTTTTCTAGCCATCTGCAAGATTTGATTGTCAGTGGGCGTCCAAGTCCAAGAGAATGTTCAGTCGGAGGGCTGCAGCAGGCAGCTGAAGGGCTGACCTTTGCGACTTCGACCCGCCGTAGAACCTTCCCAACGACGTCGTCTGGAACATCTTGCTGTTGAGGAGCCGACATATTGGCTGTGAAGATTTCAGAGTCTGTAAAATGAAAATTTGCTATGAATGCGGGGTGAAGGTCGTCCGGAAGATGAAGAAAGTGGGAAGCCGTAAGCGTAACGCCGGGGGATGAATTAGGGTTTGTGTTTCGAAAATGTTTTGATATTTGACTGGATGTAAGGTAAGAGCACCTTTTCACGTGCTACACTCGAAAACACAAATTCTTCCTTGGTGTAAGAAGGATATGTCAAAATCTCGAGAATTGATTGGAAGCTGTTGGAGTCGTACTGGAGTATGGGAGGGGGTGGGATTTTGTTCATATTTTCTAGTGAGACGCGCCGCAATCGCTTAGTGCGAAGGCCAGCAGCCAATTAGGTGCCTTACCACGCTTACCTAGGCCATGGAAGCCAGCCCTGCCCAGCCACGAATGAAGAGCACCGGCAGAGCTTTATTCTTTGCCTATCTAGTAATACCTCGTGCTTAGGATTAGGAGAAGAGCTACGATGATATTAGTCTGGTCACTTACTTGCTACAACGCATACGACTTCTATTTAGGTAGGGTGGCCTACAAGAAACTGCTTGCCCTCTCAGTCGAGTTAGTAAGCTCCCGCTGCTCTGCTCAGGCGCTATTCACCCACTGCTCACCCAACTCACTCACTGCTCAGGCCCTGCTCACTCTACTCAGCCATTATTCGCTGTTGCATATCTATTCTCGTGCCTATTAGTCGCTCATGTCATGTTGATTTCATCAAGTTTAGACGACGATCTCGAAGGTACATCCACAGCTCGAACAGGGCATAATTTCCCCTAAAGATTCTCGTGGAACTGCACGATTGTGAAACGTTGAACTTTCTCAATCATCAATAAAGATAACAAACTCTAAAAGGCCTCTGATACGTAGAAAACTACGAAGATACCACTTTGATTAATTCGCGGCCCATATGCACGTTGTGTATAGGTTTTATGAATGAGAGATTCTCGAAATGAAGTGTAATACTGAATGCGAGTAATGCTAAGTAAGATATCACACGCAAGATTCACATATGAAGCATAATGCTGATGATGCAGCTTCTCTTCGATGTTCTTAGCATCAAATGATTCAGAACGCAAATTGCCTCAGTTCTCAGACGTGTCAGCGTCGCTAAGCCTCTTCGGGTTAGCGCCCTTCCTAAGAGCCTTCGGGTTAGCGCCCTTTCTAAGCCCCTTCGGGTTAGCCTTGGCTGACTACGCAGCGTACGAGCGGCACGTCTGAGTGCAAACCCTTGTAAGATAGTCAGATTCGCATTAATTTTGATGACAGCTCGCACAACTTTTCCCGTTAACTTTTGCAAGTCATAACATTCTTGTTCACGACGCGATCATCAGTGCACAATATGTAAATTATAATGTATGTGAACTTGCGATAGTACTTTCACATATGCTTTATCTGATGCGTATAATTTAAGTAATTGTAATTGTAATTGTAATTGTAATTCATACACTCTTGTGACATCGATTTAGGCTCGACTCATGAGGGAAACTATGCTATGTGTATTGAATGAACAAAACTCTCTGAGGAAGAAAATCGCTCGTCGACTACACGATGACTTCACGTCGTCGAAACAATAAAATTGACATTATATTATCAGTAATGAATCTATAGCTTCTATTCAGCGTGTGACGCTCGAGTAAACTCTTGATGAGAGTGTCTGTGCTGTTTGATTATGACGCATCGTCTTTGCTCTGCTCTTCATTGACGATATTTTATACAAATAATGTCTCGATTCAATCTTTGATTCGAAGATGAAAGACGTTTTCTTTGCACTCGTGATGCTCATGATTGTAATGCTGAAAACTGCGTTCTCTTGCTTAATGATTGTCATTCATTGAGTCGAGAAATATGTGATGTGTTACGAGCCTAGCCTTCGCCTATCCTTTCTAGCCTTCGCCTTGGTTTCATCCTAATCGAGCCTAGTGAGCATTCGAGCTAGGGGTGATGTCATTGGAACCCTGCATCATATGTGTAAGGCGCCAACCCAATCGGGCCTAGCACAGGGCTGAGGAACACACATAGAAGAACCGAGTTCTTTCCTGTAGATACTTTCCTTCCTTAGCATTTATCTATTAGTTAAATGACACTCATATGACTCGCTCTATGCTGGCCCCTAACAGTAGATAAATGCTCATCAACTACTCTGCTATCGACGTGTAGACGATACGAAATAACCTACTTCGTTCATTCAGAAAATTCGCAAGGGATTCTTCGAATTACTTTCATCAAAACACACATTCAAATTTACTCAAATTTATCAAATCAACCACTCAATCTTACCACAATCAAACCTATCTATCTATCTTTATCTCTCTCACAATGACACGCGACTCTGAATCAGTCGAGCCACGAACAGCTCGTCTGCTTAGAAGCACTGCTAGTAAACGAGTTTCTCTTATTTCTTTCGATGCTTCAGCGAAACCTCAGAATGTCGCTACCTCATGAAACATCAACACGAGTCAACAACTTCGTCAATGAGCTATCGATCAGTCAGACGAGATCATCAAGATGCTGGTCGAGCTAAGAGGTCAACGAGACATGACTTTGAAACTCAACGAGCAATGAATCAATCTACAAGTCGATCACATCAAGAGACTTGATGAGCTAGAGGTCAATCAAACGACAATAGACACTCAAGAAGAGACTATCATCGATCTACAAGAGAAAGTACTGAATCTCAAAAAGAAACAGCGTTCAACGAATCACTCTCGACCTCGACAGTCTACGAAGTCTCGAGCTTCTATCGAGAATCATACTCGACGAGAGTCGTTCACTCTATTCGGCAACGATCATCACAAGTTCTTCAAGTTTTCGAATTCATCTATATTCACTGATGAAGATGAATCAACATGAAACAGCTGAAAAGTCAAGATAGACAACAAGCTTCAGACAAATGTCAATCACTTCGATAATGAGAATATCTGTATTGTCTATGTGATATCTAGACTAGAAGATGATGCTGCTGAGCACATCTTCGCTTGACATCGACATGACGCTTCGCATTTATACATCTCGATCGACGAGCTATTTGAGCATCTGAAAGAAATATACGATGAACTAAATAAGAATCGAAAGTGTCGTCGCGAGTACAACGCTCTGAGACAAGCAGACAAGTCTTTCAATGTCTTCTACTTCAACTTTATGAAGCTATTCAATTATCTCGAATACGACGATTGCACTCTGATGAACGATCTTCAAAATAAAATCAATAATCGCTTGCAGAACGCTCTATCAGTCTGTTCAAAGAACTTTACTTCGCTCATTCGCTTAAGAATCTTTCTTCAAGATGTGAATAGTAAACAACGAGTCAATTATCAGCTTCGCAGCGAACGTCGCACTGTCATCATCAAAGTCACTGTCGTACCTAATAAATGTGCTACTTCTCTGTCAGTAACAACTTCGATAATCAATTATGTTAAGTCGACTATCTCTTCTATCTCTGAGTCAGCGAGATCATCAATTATCTGCTACATCTGCAAGACTCTCAATCATTTGTTCAAGAATTGCTCTCAGCTGAACAAGATTGACACTTCTGCATCTCATGCATTCATCTCTCGTCTACATGAGATCGTCATTTCGAAGAATAAAGAGAATGAGAAAATGTCTTTCGAGAATAGCGAGGCAAAAAACTAGAGACTTTCATCAAAGACGCGATGAAAGATGTGTTAATTTCTTCAACGACGAGCAGATTAAATTATTCTTTTGCTTCTGAATCTTTGACTACTGAATGTGTACTTTCTAGCAATGAAATTAATTACTCATTGAAGTCATTGATTGACATCGAAGCTGCTGACTATTCGTTCATTGATGAAGTGACTGCGCAGATTGTTTGTGATCAGTTGCAAATCAAGTCTCTGACTTTGATCAAAGCGAAGTCAATTCGAGAATTCGACGATCATTATGCTAAGAAACTCATTATTCATGTCATCTATTTGAATCTGACTGTTCAAGATCATACGATTGACACAGCTTCTATGTTGATCACTCAATTAAATCAACATCAAATGATTCTTGAAAAAACATGAATGAACAAAATCGATCTAGTAATTGATATGCGAATCGATTTTCTTCGATTTTCGAATTTCAACTCTACTAGTCAGAAATTGATTGCTCTATTCTCAAGCAATAAATCAATCACGAAACGAAAGAGCTTGATTTCTACTCATATACTGAAGAGATTTTTCACTTTCGTTACATCTCAAACCAGTCAAAACAAGAAGTTCATCGAACAGTTAAAACAGCGTGATGCAACTTTGATTAACATCAATTCTAAATCAATGTTCATTCTGAAATCATTCTCTTTCAGTTCAATGAACATAGCAATGATAGAGACAGCGACATATAGAATGTTAGTCAAACGTTCAGACATCAAGATCTTTGCTGTTATCGTCTTGAAAATCGATCGACTCATAACTACAGCTGAAAACAAGTCTGAAGAAGTGAATCTGCATGAGCTTTCTCACGCTGAAGTTCTCAAGCAAGTCAAGATCAAGCTTCTCTCTGAATATCACGACTATCTAGATGTCTTCGATCGAGCAATGATCGATCAGCTATCATCGCATTGTTTCTACGATCACAAAATTGAGTTGACTGATGAAGAAACACTTTCTCGAAGCAGACTATATCAGATGTTCAATCACAAGCTTCAGAAGATAAAGAAGTATCTGATCAATCATCTAAACAAAGAGTTCATTTTCTTCAGCTTCGCATAATACATCTCGCTCATCTTGTTCATAAAAAAAAAAGACGATAGTCTGCGTTTCTGCGTCGATTACAGAAAGCTCAATGCTTTGATCAAACGAGATCGCTATTCTTTGTCATTGATAGACGAGACTCTCGCTCGTATACAAGAAAGCAAGTATCTGACTCGATTAAACATCATTGTTGCGTTCAATAAACTTCGTATGCATTCAGATAGCGAAGATTTGACTATCTTTATTATCTTCTTCGACTTATACAAATATCATGTAATGCTCTTTGAATTAACAAACGTATCGACGTTCTATCAGCACTATATGAACGACGTGTTGTTTGAATATCTACATCAGTTTTGTCAGATCTATTTAAATGACATTATCATCTACAGCAATACTCTGAAGAAACACAAGCGACATGTATGATTGATCTTGAATAGACTACGAGAAGCTGATCTACAGATAGACATCAACAAGTGCGAGTTTTATGTTCAGAAAACTATCTTTCTAGAACTCTTGATATCAATCAAAGAATTGAAGATGAATTCGCGAAAGATGCAAGCAGTCGTTGATTGATCTACATTTAATAATCTCATTCAGATACAGTTCTTCATTGACTTCTGCAATTTCTATCGACGCTTCATCAAGAACTTTTCGAAGATTGTTCGTTTAATGATTCAACTCACTCAAAAGAAGATCATATTTGAATGAAATAAAGTCTGTCAGATCGTCTTCAATCATATGAAGAGACATATGATCGAGACTTTTATACTACGTCACTTTGATCAAACTCATAAGACTATTCTCGAAATCGACTCATTTGACTACGTCAACGATGAAGTTCTCTCTCAATATGATGACGAAGAAGTACTACATTCGATTGTCTTTTATAGCAAGAACATGTCTTCTGCTGAATGCAACTACGAGATATATGATAAAGAACTTCTGATCATCATTTGAGCATTTGAACACTGACGATTCAAACTGAAGCTAACTGACATTTCTATCAAGATGTTTATCGATCATCAAGCGCTCATTTCGTTGATGAAAGATAAAGAGCTGAGCAGACGTCAGATGCGCTGAATTCAGAAGTTCGCTGACTTCAACTTCAGAATAATGTATCGATCTGACAAACAGAACATCAAGATCGATGCATTAACTCGTCAAGCTGACGTCGTGCTCAGAGATTCAGAAGATGAGCGCGTTCGCTATCAACGAATCACTATTCTGACTTCGAATTGAATGAAAATTGCTGATCTAGAGAAGAACATCAGTGAATCAATCTATAAACAGGTTCTTGAGATTAATAGAATCGACGAGAATTGTACGCTACTTCGCGAAGCAATAGCAAGAGACGAGACACAATATGAAGATATCAAATTGAAGAATTGTCGAACTCAGAATGAAATCTTGTATCATGATAGTCAGCTATGAGTTTCGTTCAACGAGCTTCTACAAATGAACCTGATTCGTGAGATGCACGATCAATCATCAGTTGATCATTCTGATATTCTTAGAACTGTGAAAGTCATAAAGCGAAACTACTATTGATCATTCATGCGAAAAACGATAGATCGATATATTCGAAACTGCTATATCTGTCAACGTTCAAAGACATCTAGAGATAAATCAAACGACTTGCTTCAATCTCTATCGATATCTGAACAGCGATGACAAGACATAGCAATGAACTTTATTATTGATCTATCTGATTCGAGCGAATACAACGCTATTCTTGTTAGGGGCCTGCCTAGAGCGAATCAGATAGAGATGTCATTTAACTAGAAGATAAATGCTAAGAAAGAAAGATAGCTACAGAAAAGAAGCTGGCTACATATGTGTGTTCCTCAGCCGACGCTAGGCCCAATAGGAACTAGTCAAGATGACGGAGCGAGAATAGGCCTGGCAAGACTAGAAGGCTGAGCCTGGCAAGGCTAGAATCGTGACATTACCTCTCTTCTTCGACGATTCATGTTCGCATGAATGTATTTTCTGCTCGACTCGATTGATTGTTCAATCACGATTTCACAGGCTCAGATCTGTTAAATCGTGATTGATTGAATCGTTGATTAGCGCGATTTGTTCGAATATCGAATATGAAAATCGTCAACGACCTTCTGAGCGTTCATAAATTCGTCGTCATCAGCGTTGTATCAATTGAGATCATTGTCATAGTCATTTCATTTGACTCTATACTGAAGTCGTCTTCGATATCGACGAAAATTCAATATATCATCGATTTTTCACTCGTCTTCGTCGTTTATCACTATTGAATCTGAAGGTTCATTCTTTTGATCAGGCAAGAGATCGTCGGCGACAGAGCGAAGCAGATCAGAATGAAATACATCATGAACACGCATAGACTCTGATAATTTCAGTTTATATGAAGAGTCGACGAGATCTAGATTGATGAAAGAATCGAGCATTTTATCATCTAGCTTCTTGAAAGATCTTGCTGTAACGATGTTTCTTTCATTCAGAAACATCTTTGATTCGATCTTGTAATCAACTTCTTTTCTATGCTTATTGACTTGTTTCATCATTTGTTCTCGTGTTTTGACTAGCGACTCGCGAGCAAACTTCAGTGTTTTGTTCATATGTTCAGATATATTCTCGACTTTAGTCGTCTGCAAGCGTTCACGAAAACTTTCATATTCGATGACATCGGGTTCAAAGCTCATACGAGAATGAAAGTCTTTGTTTAGAAAGAAAGAGATCGAGAAGATGACTGAGAACAGAGCATTATTGTCGACGAACTCGATCATGAGTAGTAGCTTAGCTCAATCATTCTGCATGTACGAACAGAAGAATCGAAGATATCTTTCGACGTTCTGATTGACTCGTTCACTTTGATCGTCGATTTGAAAGTGATAGACTGTGAAGAGTCGAAGATTAATGCCTAGTCTTTTGCAAAGCGACTTTCATAGAATGAAGATAAATTGAGAACCTCGATTCGAAACAATGAAATCGGGTAAATCGTGTATTCGATATATTCACTGAAGCATTAGCTCAGCTGTTTTTTCTGCTGTGATTTTCTCGTCATCAGTGAAGCAAGAAATATAATGTCGTTCTTTTGACAGTCTACATATCACTGTTAGTATGACGTTTTTGCCTTTCGAAGAAGATAAGTCGATGATGAAATTCATGACTATGTTCTTTCATTGCTGTTCGAGTATGAATAGAGAATGTAGTAGTTCATTGAATTTATTTCGAGAAGTCTTTGATCGCTGACAAATGTAGCAGTTTCGAATATATCGATCTATTGTCTTTCGCATTGAAGATCAATAGTAGTACCTTCTTATGATCTTCATCGTTCTGAGAATTCCGGAATGATCAATAGAAGATTGATCGTGAACTTCCCGAATTAGCTTCATTTGAAGATGCTCATCGAAGAAAACTCATAGAAGATCATCTCGATATAGTATTCCGTTCTGAACTCGACAATCTCTTAATTTAGTATCTTCGTATTGAGCTTCATCTTTTAATACGACTTCACGAAGTAGAATACAATTCTCGTTGATTCTGTTAGCTTCTAGAATCAATCGATAAATTGATTCATCGTTCTCTTTCTCTTCTAGATCAGCGATTTTCATTCGATTCGACGTGAGAATCGTAGTTCGCTGATAGCGACATCGTTCATTCTCGAGACTTCTAGAAACTGAATCGACTCGACGAGTCAATGCATCGACTTTGATGTTTTGTTTGCCTGAGCGATACATGATTTTGAAGTTGAAGTCAACGAGCTTTTGTACTCAGCGCATTTGACGTCTACTTAGCTCTTTATCTTTCATTAATGACGTTAAAGCTTGATGATCAGTGAACATCTTGATGAGTAGCTCAGTCAATTTCAGCTCAGATCGTCAATGCTTGAAGGCACGAATGATTGCTAGTAGTTTCTTGTCATAGATCTCGTAATTGCACTCAGCGAGGCTCAGATTCTTGCTGTAGTAGATCATCGAATGCAATGTTTCTTCGTCGTCATACTGAGAAAGTATGTCATCGTTGACGTAGTCGAATGAGTCTGTTTCAAGAATAGCCTCTCTATTCTGATCAAAATGACGAAGAATAGAGGCTTCAGTCATTCGTTTCTTCATATGATCAAAGATTGTTTGACAAGCTTGATCTCATTCAAATATCACCTCTTTTTGAGTTAGTCGAATCAGAAGACGAACAATCTTCGAAAAGTTCTTTATAAAACGTCGATAGAAATTGCAGAAGTCGACGAAGAACTGCATCTGAGTGAGGTTTGTAGAAGTAGATCATTCGACTACTGCTTGTACTTTTCTGAGATTCATCTTTAGTTCTTCGATGAATAGCAATAGTTTCAGAAAGAAGATCTTCTGAACATGAAACTCGCATTTGTTTATATTCATCTGAAGATCAGTCTCTCGTAGTCTATGTAGAACTAATCGTACGTGTCGCTTATGTTTCTTCAGTGTTTTGCTGTAGATGATAATGTCATCTAGATAGATCTGACAAAACTGATGAAGATAGTCAAATAGCACGTCGTTCATATAGTGTTGATAGAAAGTCGAGCCGTTGATTAATTCGAAAGACATCACGTGATATTTGTAGAAATCAAAAGAGATGATAAAGATAGTCAAATCTTCGCTGCTCGAATGCATACGCAGTTTGTTGAAGACGACAATGATGTTCAATCGAGTCAGGTACCTGCTATCTTGAATACGAGCGAGAGTTTCGTCTATTAGCGATAAGGGGTAGCGATTTCGTTTGATCAAAGCATTGAGCTTTCTGTAGTCTACACAGAAACGCAAGCTATCGTCTTTCTTTTCGACGAATAGTATGAGCGAAGCGTATGAAGCTGAGCTAGAAGATATAAAGCCTTTATTCAGATGCTCGATCAGGTAATTCTTCATCTTTTGAAGCTTGTAGTCAGACATATGATAGAGACGACTTCGAGAAGATGTTCTCTCGTCGATCAACTCAATTTTATGATCGTAGAAGCGATGAGAGAATAGTTGATCAGTCATCGCTCGATCAAACACGTCTAGATAGTCATGATATTTCGAAGAAAGCTTAGCTTTGACTTCTTTCAAGATCTTTTCATGTGAAAGCTCTTGTAGATTTACATCTTCGAGTTTATTTCTAGCTGTTTTTAGAAGTCGATCGATTTTCGTGATGATGATCGCGAAAGTAGTCACATTCGATCGTTTGACTAGTGATCTATATGCTGCAGCCTCTATCATTGCTATGTTCATTGAATCGAAAGGCGAAGCGAAGTTGACTGAATTAGATGGTTTCACGATTTTACTGAATGAAGATGACTTCTCGCTGAGTCGAAAGACGACAGAAGAAGTAGATCTCTTTAGTATTTGAGTAGAGGTTGAACTCTTCTGTTCTATTGCGATTTTCTTGCTCAAAAGAACAGTCGAATGAGCTTTGATAGAAGCTTTGATATGAGCTTCGAAACTAGAAAATTGAAGACGATCGTCTCTCATATCAATAGTCATCTCGATCTTGTTCATTCATGTTTTTTCGAGAATCATCTGATGTTGATCTAATCGAGTGATCAGCATAGAAGCGAAACGTTTCATATGATCTTGAACAGTTAGATTCAAATAAATCGCATGAGTAATGAGCTTTTTTGCATAATGATCATCGAATCTTCTTATTGATTTGAGCTTGATTAAAGATAAAGATTCGATTTGCAAATGATCACAAACATTCTGCGCGATTAATTCATCAATGAACGAATAGTCAGCTGCTTCAGTGTCAATCAATGACTTTAATGAGTAACTAATTTCATTGCTAGATAGTACACATTCAGTAGTCAAAGATTTCGAAGCAAAGAAATCATCTGAGCTGCTCGTTGTTGAAGAAATTAACACATCTTTCATCGCGTCTTTGATGAAAGTCACTAGTTTTTTGCCTCATTCTTCGATTTCTCTGTAAATAATTCCTTCTCTTCTTTCGGCATGATGATCTCATTGAGGCGAGAAATGAATGCATGAGATGTCGAAGTACTAGTCTTCAGCTGAGAGCAGTTCTTTGAAAGATGATTCGATACTTTGCAGTTGAAGCAGATGATTGACATTCTTGATCGTTCAGATTCGGGGGTGGAAAAAGTAGCGAGTCGAACATAGCTAGTAGTCGAGACTGAAGCTGATGTCGACGAAGAAACAAAACATTTTTTCGAAGCTGCTATCGATTTGACTGTTCGTTGCTCGTCACGTAGCTGATAATTGACTCGTTGTTTGTTATTCATATCTTGAAGAAAGATCTTGAGCTTATCAAGCGAGCTAAACTCTATGAAGCAAACTGACAACGCGTTCTGAAGACGATTGTTGATTTTATTCTGAATGTCGTTCATCAGAATGACATCGTCGTAGTTCAGAAAGCTGAATATTCTAGTGAATTCTGAATAGAAAGAGCTGAAGAGCTTGTTGAGCTGCTTCAGAGCGACGTATTTGCAACGACACTTTCGAATCAGATTCTGATCTTCGTAAATTTCTTTCAGATGTTTCAGTAGCTCTGATAGTGATTGGTAGAATGAGAGAGCGTCAACACGACGCTTTGCATAGATTTGCTGATCAGCATCGCCTTCTAGCCTGAAAATCACATAGGCAATACGCATCTTTTCAGTAGAATAATGATTCGCGTTGACATCGAGCTTGTCAGCTATTTTGATGTTTCATGTCTCTCAGGTAGAGTCATCTGTTTCAATGAAGATGGGTGAATCCGGAAGCTTGATGAACTTGTGATGATCGTTCCCGTTTTCGTTACCAGATAGAGTAGAAGATTCTCGTTGAGAGTGAGCTTCGAAAGTCGAGCTTCGTTCAACTTCAGAGCGACGAATCGAAACTGAGGTCGTAGAAGCTTCTTTCTGATTGACTCGTTGCTCAGCTGACTGAGTATCTTGACGAGTCATAGATCGATCAGCTTGACGTTGTTTCGCTCTGAAGTTCAATCGCTCGCCTTGTAGCTGATTGATCTTTTCCTCTAGCTCATCGTTTTTATCAAAAGCGACTTCTAGTTGTTTCACTCTCTTTTTGTGATCGTCTTGTACGAGAAGTCAGTGTTCATTGAGTTGTAGAGTCAAGTCTCGCTGACTTCGAAGCTCGTTCAGCATATTGATGACTTCGTCGAGTTGATTGCTGACTCAATGAAACAGTTGTTCTTCGATGTTTATGTTTCAGAAGATGACAGCTTTCTCAGCTTCGACTGAAGCATCGATGAATAGAAGTGAAACTCTTCTATTGACAGTGCTTCTAAGCAGACGAGTTGTTCATGACTCAACTGGCTTGACGTCGTGTGTCATGATGAGAGAAGATAGAAGTTGTTGAGGTAAGAGTAGATGAGGGATTGATGTTTTGAATTGATGTTTTTTGATGAGTGAAAATTCAAAGAATTTCTTGTGAATTTCAGGTAATAATTGAGTGCTTTATTCGAAGAATTTCTTGCGAATAGAATGATGAAAATGAGTGTAGAATCGAAGAATTTCTTGCGATCTAAAATGATGATGCAAATTTGAAGAATCTCTTGCAAATTTTCCTTACTGAATAGATTGTTTCGTATCATCTATTCGTCGATAGCAGAGTAGTAGATGATGAGCATTTATCTAATGTTAGAGGCCTGCCTAGAGCGAATCAGATAGAGGTGTCATTTAACTAGAAGATAAATGCTAAGGAAGAAAGATAGCTACAGAAAAGAAGCTGGCTACATATGTGTGTTCCTCAGCCGACGCTAGGCCCAATAGAGACTAGTCAAGATGACGAAGCGAGAATAGGTCTGGCAAGGCTAGAAGGCTGAGCCTGACAAGGCTAGAATCGTGACAATTCTGACGATCATCTGCAGATTGTCAAAAGAAAGGCATTATATTTCTTGCATCACTGATGATGAAGATATCACTGTCGAAAAGACAGCTGAAATGCTGATTCAATGAGTATATCGAACTCATGATCTATCAAGCTTCATAGTATCTGATCGAAGTTCGCAATTCATCTCTATACTATGAAAGTCTCTTTGCAAACGACTGAGCATTTTTCTTCGATTGTTCATCGTTTATCATTCTCAGATCGACGATCAAAGCGAACGAGTCAATCAGAAGGTCAAGCGATATCTTCAATTCTTCTGTTCGTATATGCAGAACGACTGATCTAAGTGACTATTCATGATCGAGTTTGTCAACAATAACGTCTTGTTCTCAGTCATCTTCTTGATCTTCTTCTTCATAAACAAGAGCTTTCATTCTCGTATGAGCTTCGATTCTGACATCATCGAGTATGAAAGCACTCGCGAACGCTTGCAGATTGATCGAGTCAAGAATATATCTGAACAAATGAACAAGACATTGATCTTCGCTCGTGAAGCTCTGATCAAAACACGAGAACAAATGATGAATCAAGCTAACAAGCATAGAAAGAAGATCAATTACAAGATTGAATCAAAGATGTTTCTGAACGAAAGAAACATCGTTATCGCGAGACTCTTCAAAAAGCTAGATGACAAGATGCTTGATTCATTCAAGATCACAGACTCTGTTGACTTTTTCTATAAATTGAAACTATCAGACACTATGCATATACATGATGTATTTCATTCAGAGCTTCTTCGTTCTGTCGTCGATGATTCTCTGTCTGATCAAAAGAATGAATTCTCGAGATCAATAGTGATAAATGATGAAGATGAATGAGAAATCGACGATATATTGAACTCTCGATGATATCGAAGACGACTTCAATATCGAGTTAAATGAAAGAGCTATGACAACGATCTCAACTGATATTGTTACGATCCTAGCTACGCACCTATGTTGGTAGCTATGTTGGTGGCTATGTTGATGACTATCGCCGGCCGCTCGCCGCTAGGCTATAGGGTTGTTCCGAGGCCAACCCTATTCAGGGTTAGCTTATGTTCTCCTGAGTCATATAGATAGCCGGCTCTTCCCTTCTAGATACTTTCCTTCCTTAGCATTTATATACTCGTTACATTACACCCATATGACTCGCTCTATGCTGGCCCCTAACAATTTTGACATTGTTGACAGTCGTTGACAGGTAATTAAATCAAAGATTCAATTAAACATCACTAAATTACGTCATTAATCTTGTTATGAGTCTGCATAGAGCGAATCATATGAGTGTATTCTAACTAGAAGTTCAAAGCTGAAGTAGAAAGAAGATGCAACACGACGTGAGTTTTACTCACGAAGGCACGCTAGGCCGCTAGCGTGTCAACAACAGTTCTACTCACAGTTCTATACTAGTTTATGTTAGGCTAACCAGGCTAATCAGGGGTAACAGAGATGCATGCTCGCAACAAATCTTGAATTATCATCTGTTCATCATGATTCACATTGTCAGATGTTCGATGATAGTAATTAGATATTGATAGAATAGTTTAATTAGTTGACTTTCTGATCTCACGCGTCTTTTTTGTTTATTTTAAGTACTTCTTTATTTACTTCAAATCATCACTTTCTATCGCGTTGCAGTCGAGTACACGCGTTCTTGAACCAGAATTCGCATCTTTCACATCAATGCATACTTATCATGCATTTCTCGAACAATTTTTTCTTGCAACGTCTTGAAATCTATCTTTTTAACAGGTCAAAAAGATTCATTGATGACGCTTTAGCTTATTTGTTTGACACAGAATGAATACGTCGACTCTTTCAAAATTGCATGAAACATCTGATCTACATGACACTTATGTTGACATTGAATCAAGAACGATCAATCAAAAACGCGCATTTAAAAGAATTCGAACAAGAGATGAAATAGATTGTACAACAAATTCTTCTGAATATTTGCAACAACAAGACGAAGCAAAAGATGCAGACTGAACATAAGCTGATGTCTAGACTTCATTTCAGATGAATCGATGTTTCTTGTCTTGCTCTTCGTGATTGATCTGCGTTCAAATCTCTCAGAAAGCAGTCTCAATGATTGTCAAATGATGACACTTCGATCTTTTTTGATAAAGTACTGCTTAAGAGTGAATCGAGCATCTGTGCGACTTCTTTGACTTGAAAATGAAAATTCTTGATGAAGCATTGCTCTGCTCTAAATCGATCTTTCAAACGAGCATTATCATGATTGTCGAGAAATGAGATGAACAAAATACTCGTGCGTCAGAATGATAAAAAAACTCGACTTGCAATAGAGAAAAAAATGAACTGAGTAATGTTCACTGTATATCTTACTTCATCATATTAGTTTAACGATTCAACAGAAATTCTGATAGTATGCTCTTAAATATTCAAATTGATTTGATTTGTCAAGAAGAAAAATATTGAGATTATGATTCATAGTGTACTTACACGAAGTAATATTTATCTCATTCTGAAGTACTCGCTATGTATATGATGAGCATCATTCGTCTACTATCGTACATATATTCTTCTACTACAATTACTATGATTCAATCATAAACATATTATCGAATATTGAACTACTCTCAGTTTCACTCTTATATCGAGCAGCGATTAGACTAACATATTCTAATCTTCAATCAAGACTTGAGTATGTGATAGTCTAACGTAGACTAAATCTTTTCATTTATTGTCTCTCAGTTTCATTCTTATAATAGACAGCGATTAAACTAACATGTTCTAATCTTCAATCAATCGTTGAGTATGTGATAGTCTAACATAGATAAATCTTTTCATTCACTCTCGATTTCACTCTCATAATGAGCAGCGATTAGATTAACATGTTTTAATCTTTAATCAATTGTTGAGTATGTGATAGTTTAACATAGATAAATCTTTTCATTCACTGCTGCATTGATCACTGTTGATCTGACGAGTCAGTTTCGATGTAGCAGTCTATTTATGAGCATCATCATCTGTTTCACTCAATGATCAATGATGAATCGTACGTTTGATCAAAACATCATTATTTCTTGATATAAGAGCAGTGTCACTTCAAATTCATCACTCAAAAACATGCTTTAGATTTAATCACTCTTCATGTGATGATTGTCTGTTATCATGTCATTATTTTATCGAGTTCGTTCATCTTCTGACGTCTCTTCTTCAGAAAATCTTCATCGTATAGTGTGTTGTACTGATTTCAGTCAATGTAGTTATTTACGTAGTAGATACTCATATTCTCATTCATGAGCATCACATGAGCGCTTTGTATAACATTCGTCAGTCAGTAAAATTGATGAGCTTCGAGTTTTCGAGAATTTCTGATCAGATTAATCGATCAATTCTTCATCTCAATCATGTCATGAATCTCATGTGAAAGTTCTTGATGTCGTTTTCTGAGATGTTTGATCAAGATCTCAGTATAGACGCTTGATTTGTTTGAGTTTAGTCTCTTGTGATTCAAGACTGTCACAATCAAATTCAGATGATTAAGTATCTTTTCATTCAATGATCTCGACATCATCGCTTGATGTTGTTTGTTAGGGGCCAGCATAGAGCGAGTCATATGGGTGTAATGTAACGAGTATATAAATGCTAAGGAAGGAAAGTATCTAGAAGGGAAGAGCCGGCTATCTATATGACTCAGGAGAACATAAGCTA
>JAABUI010000372.1_pt1 | contig 37312 bp, 33 predicted proteins | sample 5559111 | NCBI WGS metagenome assembly JAABUI01 (sample SAMN10711870, study PRJNA513365) | rock metagenome | isolation source: Antarctica rocks | place: Antarctica: Victoria Land, Buttleship Promontory | reverse complement strand
ACCCCCCCCCCCCCCCCCCCCCCCCCCCCCCCACCCCCCCCCCCCCCCCCCCCCCCCCCCCCCCCCCCCCCCATCCAAGCATACACGAGAATCCAACGCACGAAAGATAGCGGATAGCGGGGACGTAGCCCCGCTGGATTGATGATGATGAAGAGAGTAAGCCTAGAAGGGGCTGTTGTCTTCAAGGGGAAAAAAGAGAAGGGAAAAAAAGAAAAAAAAAAAGGGGGGGGGGCGGCAGCAAGCAAGCAAGCAAGCAAGCAAGCAAAACCTCGCAAGAACCCTGCTAAAAAAAAAGATGAGAACATGAAAGTATGGAAGTATGAAAAGGCGCAGGGTAGAACTGAATAATCCACCCTCTTTCCCGCCGCGTGTGTATGTGTGTATGTATATATATATAAGAGAGAAATACATCAACACACCACCCCAAAACCCCCCAAAACCCCCCCCAAAAAAGAAAGAAATTCGACAGAATTACTACCTACCTACTTCCTACTTCCTACTTTCTACAGTATTACAGTATCTAGTAACGACGACTTCGAGATAAATACAGTAGAAAATGATAAAATAGATGCGGCGAGTGGTTCTGTCTGGACTGGACTCTGAAAGTGTGTGTGTGTGTATGTGGTTACATTATACCTTTTGCGTGTGTGGGTTATTTTGATGGAAGGAAGTCTTGGTTGAGAGTGGGTGGTTAAGAGTGGATGGATGGGGGTGGGAGATGGGAGATGAGATGAGGAAAAGGGTTGTGAGGGATGTGAGGGGGTGGTGAGACGGTAAGGGGGAGCTTGTGTGGAGGCTAGAGAGAGCGTCGATGAGAGCGCGAAGGGGCTTTCGTCTGGGTCGGAACGCTGGATATGTATGATTGAGCAAATGCTCTTCGTCCTCTGTGGGTATAACGTAATCTTGCTCTGGAATCGCGAGACTCCCATCTGCTACACATCCTTCTATAAATCACCCAAAACCATCTTGCAGTATAGCTCTTACCCCGCATACCCACATCCCTATGCCATCTCCACCCTCCTCACCCCACCATCACCCACCAACTCCCTCGAATACGCCGGAACATCCCTCCCATCAATCTCCGCCAACCTGCCACCCTCGACCTTCTCAGTCCCACCACCTCTCATGCCCGCACCACCGATCCCATTAGCAGCTTCGAGAGTGTCGAATCCACTCCCGTCGAGCGCTTTCGAGTGCCGGTGCCGCGAGGCTTTGGCGTGGCGGCTGTGGCGGTGGATGAGGAAGGCGAGGGCGGCGAGGAGAAGAAGGCCGAGGGGGATGCCGAGACCGAGGCCGATTTTGGAGGATTGGGATAGGCCGCTTGAGGAGGAGGAGGGGGTGGGAGATTGGGAGGTTGAGGTGAACGCTGTTGATGAGGTTGGACTGGAGGGAGAGGAAGAGGTGGTGGATTGGGGTGGAGAATTAGTCGAAGCGGCAGGTGTAGCTGTTGAGCCAGTTGCGACGCTGCTTGCTGACGCGGTTGCGCTGCTGACGATACTGCTTGCTGCTACGGTGTCGGAGGCTATTGCTGGTATGGTGTAAGGCGCTATCTGTATGGGAGATAGTACTCGTTAGCTGTTGGGACTGAGACATTTGACCAGAATGAGACTATGACGCAATGGCAAAGAATTTCGCAAGGATTCAGTGGTGACAGTCTGAACAGTTCGTACCGTCGCGACCGCGACACCACCAGCAAACACAGTGCTCCCTTGACTCATGGCTGTAAGAAGCGAGAAAGCAATACCGTATGTTTTGGTGGTTTCTTCGAGGACTCAGAATCCGAGTTATCGTTTCCTCCATCCATGGTATCCGAGGTTCGTCAGCCTTTGCCCTGCACACGTACTCGTACCATCTCGATACACTGTGGTATTGATGATCTCCCCTCTCATCTCCCCATGAGGCCGAAACCTGCAGCAATTGATCTGTGACGCCAATCGAAAGCCAAGGAAACTCAACCTTGTCCTCGCGTCGCTTACCTCATCTACTCACTCTATCGACCAAGTCACCAGGGCCACTACGGAATACACACTGTAGTACCGCAGTAATTATTCCTTTTGGTCGAACGCCACCATCCAATGCCGGTGGCTTGTATGATGGGGCGCTTCCCGAGGCACCTACGAAGTAAAGTGTCTTACAGTAGAGTGTCTTATGAACTCACCGTTTGGCGGAAGATAAGAGACGACGGGAGGGAGGATTCGATCAGGATAAGGAAGGCCTTGGTGCGGGCCGATCCAATGGGGACTTGTTGGGGTCATGCATCTGCAGGTAAGCGACTCTGCAGCTCATTGGCGAGCGAGCTTCTCGAGAATACATCCGGAATACTCTAGTCAGCAGTATTCGTCTCATCTTAGGCTACCAACACGGCAATTGGCCAATAGATCATGGTTCTGCCTCGAAGGCGAGCTGCGACTGCGGTGTGCCCGCCCCCATACCTACTACCTAGGTACTTCTGTGCATTTCTAGCGCTTGGTAGATTATATCGGCATGAGTAAAGAATTTGCTCAAGTAACTAGCAGCATCGTCAATGAATGCTCGTCTTTGCAGCAAGTTTCGTTCCGACATGTTCTGGATTTTGTGATATTGAATGGCCTTGGTAGTAAGCTAACGTCTTCACCTTTTTCGTCTTGAATCTCTCTTCGAAGTGAAAAGTTAAAGCGTTGTAATTGATCAGGAAGAACTTGATGTGGATACTCCGAACCTCCATGGTGATCTTACTCGGTACTGCTGTTCGTCTCTTCCAGGACAGTCAACTGCTTTGCGCATAGACTTCTAGCTTGGGAGCATGTGCAACGAACACCAACTCGGGTAATTTGTCTGCAGAGCTCGCCCCGCTCGTACTCAACAAGCATCCCTGGTGCCATGCGTTGAACAAGATTTAGACCCATTCACATTATTGATCAAGGTCAAACCAGTCCCCTGCATAAGCAGCATGGCTCCAACCGTGGACCGTGGACCGTTAACGTAGCATCGAGTGCTGGGTCAGAAGAAAATACTACTGTCATTGTGGCTTGCTGGCCTCGCCAGAAGTTGTGATCCTCGTAGTACTTCTTTGGTTTCTCCGTGTGTACAATCCTTCCTGTTCTTTCCCTTGGCAAACACTGCAGGCACGTCTTTGTGAGGCTATCTTCCACCCATCCACCTACCCTATCAGGTAGACCATCTCTCCTTTCTCAAAGCCGTCACGTAATTGGTCTAGAAGCTAGATGAATCGAGCTAACCGAAACTTGCGTTCTGAACTGTAGATGATCGTGAAGGAAGCTTGCGGTAGCAATGACAATGCTCGGAGAGCGACTCTGAGAGTTCAGGAGCTGGGAAGAAAAGTAGAATGCTCGAAGCATTATGGTCATTGTGGGAAACTCGTTGCGCCAGGATTGGTAGATGGAAGATTTCCCGCAGTAGGAGGTTTTGTGAGAGAATTCTTTCATCTCAGGTAACAATATTTCTCTACGGAATTACACAGTTAGCTGGAGCTTGCGCCGGGGCTGTTGTAGCTTGCTTTAACGCCCCTAATTCTGCATCGACTGCATTTTCAAGCTCATCCGTTTTTGAGCCTGAAGATATTAGTGACTTTGGACCTGGATTTTTTTGAACCGCACATGGAGAACGCCCTTCCCGTTGCATGGTTCTGCTGTCTTAAACTGTGAGCGTTGTGAGGTTCAGTAACCCGCATAGCGCCAGATGAAAGATATTGCTATGCCCACATGGTCGACCGTTCGCCCCTTGCAGTCCTCCTTTCTCCAAGCTGCAACGGCCTACCTCAGGAAACCCAGACAGTAAGCTTCCTCAATCTTATTATTACTCGTGCCTGAAGGCTAAAGCTCGAGTGAAAAATAATGCTTTTAGGTCGATTCTGTAACGGCAGGTCTAAGTTCGACAGGCTTCCGCACTCTTCCATTCGACTCGTACTCGGTCTGTGTTCGGTGTGAAGTTTCAGAGACAGGACAGCTTTCTTTGGCTATCTCTAACCGCCGTGGAAACGGTCGGCTTGTATCGGTTTTGTAGTGCATTTTTCCGTAACGGAAAGACAGATATATGGTGGCAAGCAATGTCTTTCAGTGTGCCGATAACGGACCAGCTTAAGTCAAAAGGCTGCTGCCATCACTTCTGACCGGGCATAGATGATGTAGTGTTTGCGTTGAAGAAGGGGAACAAGCAAGCATCGCTCTTACCAAGTGATCTCGCTCAATCATCGGCAAATCCCACCAGCTCAACCGTCCCACATCCTTGTTTGGCAGGAACGAAAAGGCAAGCAGGATTCCAAACACCCTCGAAGAGCTGCAGCACTTAGCATTCGAGCGAACGACCCAAAAGAGGATCGCAGCAAATTAAATTCGAGCGTTGAGTGATACCAACAAGCACTTTCAGGGAACATAATGGGTCAGACTTTGCCATGTGGAAATTTGCACTCCTCAGCCATGACTTACGGACCTCAAGGTCTGCCATGGATTACGATGATCAGGAATATAACGGGGTGCTTCTTTTGTGCTCGCTTGGAGTTTGCTGACTGATGGTAGTGTGTACTAGCCATGTATTGGGGTCTTTATGGACATAAGACCTGATACAAGCATAAGATTGCCCTGTGAAAGATCGATTGATGACGCATCGTGCGACGGAGAAAAGAGTATTTATCGATGAGGCCTTGATATTTCAAAGACTAGAAGGTAGCGATGAACGGCCATCTGGGCAGAATGAGATGGACTCCCATCGGTCATACAACGAGTCTTCGTCGTACAGTGGCGACGTTTCCCCGTCGGCAGTCCGGAGCAAGGTAGTCGAAAGACTTTGTCGGTTACAGAACGCAAGCAAACTCCATCAGTCGAAGTTTCGATACAGTTGTCAAGCACACTACAGCCACGGGTAAACAACGACTACATTGACGAATACTACGAGCGAAAGCAAACCTTGGAGTCAGGAGCACTTATGAAAGACGTTGCTCTGGCGTTTCTCCATTACCAACAAAACGCGGAATGCGCCTCGTTGCGGGTATACACAGAACTCAATCAGCCATGTGGGAAAGGTTGAACCGGCAAACCCGCAAACACACTAAGATTGACATGGCTCTCAATAAAAATGGCTAAACGCGAGTGATTGTTGCCATTGAGTCGTGGATTCTCTGTTGGTTATGATTGACGCGCCTGGTGAGTGGCGATGCTGCCACAAGGATGGGCCTCCTGGAATTGCGTGTCCAAAGTAGTGTCTCGTAAGAGCACGCCAAAAGCAGGCAAAATGTGGCTTTTCGGGTCCGTTAGTCGTTGCGGGAAAACCCATCATTTCTCTGTCTGTCAAAGCGCAATCGATTTCATTCCCTCCTCATTCACGGGCTTGTTATTGATATCGTACTCCCATAAGCCTTCGCATCAGCCACCTGCGAGGCTGCCAAGGAGTTTATCTGCCACAACCACTCCAGGCACACATACCGAAGAGATCGCTATGTTCAGCGAACTAGGGCAAGGGTGACTGTTCGTGCATTTCAGCATGCAGGGACAAAGGTTTACACGGGATCCACAGAACCTATGGAACAAAAGCCACGAGCAACCAGCCAAGTGGTCCATACACTCGCAATTCGCACAGGCAAGAACTATTAATATGATAACCTTACCATGGTCCAAAGCCCACCAGCCAGTCCGAGCTCTCGAACGCTTCTACCATGGTACTCACCAAGGCCCAAGGTGCGGAAGGTTTCGGAGAGCTATGTGGGGCCCCAGGTTTTCGGAAGAATAGAAAGGTAAAAAGGACACAATTAGCGGAACTGGAGTTTCGATGCGGCGGGCGCCGAGCGGCGATATGCAATCCGGGACGAATCGAACACCTGCCCAGAGTTTCTTCTCCATGTGATGGTGTTTGATTCCCCACCTGCAGGTTGTCTGCTTTTTTGATCGGGAACGAACATCGCGTGGGAGAGAAGCTAAAGTAACTTAACGCTTATGTGGAAGGTTGCTTCCTTCATTGTGATTACTGTATCTTTTCGTCGACATCATGTCGGTGAAGTTCTTGGTCGACCACGTGCGTTTGTTAATCTTCCTTCAACGGTTGATCGGAATCGGGCTTTCAGGGTTGTGTAGGTAAGATGGCGTGGACGCGCAGAAACCAGCCAGGCCAGTCGATCGATTGACATGTTAGCCGGTTGCGCCTGTTCTTCAATTGGAGATTGATCCGGGGGATTTGCGCAGATCTCATCTCCCATCTCCCATTTCTCATCTCTACGCCAGTAGTAGTAGTAGTAGTAGTAGTAGTAGTAGTAGTAGTAGTAGTAGTAGTAGTAGTAGTAGTAGTAGTAGTAGTAGTAGTAGTAGTAGTAGTAGTAGTAGGAATAGTAGGAGTAGTAGTAGTAGGAGTAGTAGTGAGTTCAAACCAACAAAGAAGGTTGCGGATATCTCACGCTTATAATCGCACTCTGGGCGATAATGTCCTCCGAGCAGGCGATCTAGCAATGGTGCGGGTCGCCCGGGTGTGGGTTGATATAATTCGTCTGGCAAAATGTATGCAGGTAGGGCACGATACCAGATTAGATTGCCGTCGTCGAAGGAGAGCTTGGTCCGCATAGCTATACACGTATTTGACAGGTTGTTGAGCCATAATGGCTCAACAAAATCGCAGATCCGGCGGAAGACCAGATATGGAAGCGTATGAAGCAATGGTGCTGTGCGGTTTAACGTACGAGAGTTCATGTCCCTGGCGATAGTAGTAGGGGCTATGGCAAGAGCCATTGAATGGTCGTCAGAGGAATTGACTCGATCATCGGTATCACAGTTCCTAGATTCAGTGCTCGGTTCGTCCGGCTGCAGATTGGCACTTAAGTCCTACAAGCGAGAAGATCAGTTTACCATAGACAGAGCGGTAGGCTCGAGAATTGATTTGGGGCGAGGGGCATTTCGCGTCAGTGCTTTGCAATAAGAGGTTTAACTCTAGACACTGGAGAGGGCACGCCAAATAGCTGCGAAACAGCATAGCAAATTCAAAACTCAAAGAATGATGGTATGTCTGTTGAAAGAGGGGGATTCCTGAGGATGTTGGCAGTCGAGGGTGAAGTAGCCTCATGTTGGAACGTACCTGTGCTCCCTCCATTTCCAGGCGTGTTCACTCGAAGTACTTCGCGATAGTCGAGGTTAAACTCTGTTCGACACAAGACGACAGCTAAGTACCACGGTTGGTTACCAGGCAGCGTCAACACTTGGTGTTGTACCGTGCTCGATCTTGTGGTAACCGTGTACTGAGGCGGAGAAGCGAATAGCAGATCAACACCAAAGGCTAGCGATTCAGCGCCTGTTGTAAACCGCTCAGTGTCGATAAGTGTCACTCAAGATAGTCTATCAGACGAATTGAGGAAGACACCTACTCAGCGAACAACCGAGACTCGAGCTGAGCGTATAGTTAAAATGTAACAAACGCGATAGAACGTGCCTTGATAGGTATTTGACAGCCACTAACGACTAGATGCAGAGATGTTACTCTCTCCTTGATTCGAGGCCTTGGATGCGGAGCTCCTAGCTTTGCGAAGACGACAAATACCTGAGAGGTAGCGATTACCTCGAGTATCGCATTTGAAAGCAGCAGAGGAACGAAAAATAAGAGTCCAATTGCCGCTCGAAGACGATACCCTAATTGTGGAGCAATCAAAGGCTTATGGCGTTGCTAATTCAGGTGCATCACATGTGATACAATCTTTCCAAAATCCTTACAATACGGTCCACAGGTGCCAATAGGCAACCTCGAGAACCGAATGCCCCAACGGCAACTTCCACAAAGCAAAGACCCTGCGCACCTTCTGGCAGAAGGAACGCGATAAGAGTGGGAATATCGACAAGACCAGAGCTTAGGAGAATCAAACCGACTGAGTTGTGGGGAGGTCGGGAATCTCCCTGTACCGGACAATATGGGAAAACCATATCCTCAGCACAAAAGTGGTTGCAGTACTATGCTAAGTGTTCTAAGATCACCAAAGGAAAACGATGATCCGCAAAGTGGCCACAGCAACCTGCATCACATTGGGAAACTGATGGGTTCAACGATACGACGAAGATGGGAACCCTCGTCTCACGGGACCCATCCTTGTTACATTGGTATGTCAAAGATACACCGGCGAGAACCTCAACGTAAAGGATATGACCAACAAGGACAAGGGAAAGATGTAAGTATAGCTGGAAGAACGTATAAACAGCCTATTTACTTCTTGGCCGTCTTCGTCTTTTTCGCAGGTTTCTCTTTGACCTCCTCCTCCTCCTCCTCCGGTTCCATTTCTTCTTCGGGTGCACTGCGCTTAGTGCCGATACGTGTGCTCTTCCTCGTTCCAATTGCTGGCTCCTTCTTTTCCTTGAGTGTCTTTGCCTTAGCATCACCCTTCTTGCCAGTAGCTTTCTTCCCGCTATTGGCTTTGGGCTTCTCTTTGGTTTCCTTTTTCTCCTCAACATCCTTTTTCACTTCCTCCTCTTTCTCGTCATCAGGCTTAGGCTCGGGTGGACCTTTGGCTGGTTCGTTCTTCGACCCAGCAACATTCTCATATCCACCACCTTCTTTCTCATACTCTTTGGACATTTTTTGTGCCTGTAATAGTTTTATACCTTAGTAAAAGTCCACCAAAACCAAAAGACAAAAAGATATTGCCATAATATAATAGTCGATTGCTTTTAGAGCTCTTACCTTCCAAGCACTCCACTGTCCTTTCCCCCCTCCGTCTTTGTTTGTCTCATTCTGGACTTCTACATGAGGAAGCACATTAGTCCTGCACGATGTCATTACATCACTAACTGGCGTTTATAGATTACGAACTTTCTTTGATCTCTTCACGCAACTTTGGGTCTGTAGGCTTTCCTTTCGAGGACGGCATATTCACGAGAGAAGCGGGTTCCAATATACCAATAGGAAGATGTTGTTGCAGCGTTGTCGGGGTTTGGAAAACGCGGTCGCGTCGGTTCGCTAAGCTTACTTGATGACATCATTGCCAGAACTCAGCCGTAATCAAACAGCAACTTTGGAACACGAGAGCCAAAGGTATGTGCGCCCACAAATGAGGGATATTATTGTTGTCTAGCTTCTGTACTTCGAAGTACTTCTCAAGCTCAACTCTCTGCCAGTATCGCAGAGTCTTTTCTGATCCTCGGATGTGGGAATCCTGAGCCAAATGAATCCCAGTAGAGCATACAGGCTGTTTCTGAAGCTTCAAGACTGACAAATTGGGTGATCTCAAGTCAAATTCCTGACCATTTTCACTTCCGGGCCACCAATGCTCACGATCTTGATGCCGAATTGCTGAAGTTCCTTCTTTGCTGACCCCCAACCCTTTTCTCCGGGATCTACGCTTCTCGTGGCATCCTCGACCACACATACATTGAATCCTTCCTTCTTTGCGTCAATGGCAGAGCACCGGACGCAGTAATCGCCAGCTAACCCGACCACGTATACGTGGCTGATAGCAGCCTCTCTTAATACCTCAGCAAGGTCGAAGCTGGCTGCGTCTGTCTTGTTCCCGAAGCAGTCGGCGAATCCAGAGAACATCTCCACATCTTTGGTCCTTCCTTTCTCCAGGACTTTCGCAAGCTTAGAGCTGTTCAATTCCGGAATGATCGCAGCTCCCTTCGTGCCTTTGACGCAGTGCACCGGCCAAATCGGAATCTCGTGTATATCGGAAGGGTTGGAAGGGTTCGTTATCTTCACGTGAGATTCGAACGGTATATTGTTTGGAGGAGGATGGGACGCTTCGAAGGAGACGTGCTCCTGTGGATGGAAGTCCTGTGTAGCGATCTTGAGAGCGAATGGTAAGGAAAGAAGATCATTGATAATTGGTACTATTTCCCGGCCTCCAGAGACTGCCAAGGATCCATTCTACGGATCTCATGAGCTTTGTAACTTTAGCAAGCCTTCTTTGGCAAGCTCACATACCGGGGGGCAGAAGTCTTCTTGCATGTCGACAACAAGTAAGGCTGCTGCGAAAGCAGGCTCACTGTCGGAAGCCGCCATTGAGGCACTCACAGCTCCCCTAAGTAAGGTAGTTTCATTGAGCAGTATAAACTGTTTATTAGCGTTCCCGTGATTGCATGGTGGGGCACGGAACCGAACACAGGGACTGGAGTGATTTAATTATCGTATGCAAGGATTGAGATGACTGATGTTTGATTTGATGTAAGGCTAGTAAACCATCTAGTAGTATAGAAGCTCGTGTAATCGAGAGATTATTGCTCCACGGGTAATACTATGGCCAAGTGCTTTCTGGCATCAACGACCAGTCTCTTCGGTGCTGAAAGGGAAAATCTCGGCTCACCACTATCCTGCCATAAATTGACTTCTTCACCTCTCCTCTCTGATACTTGCTTGACGGGTATTAAGCCAGCTATGACATCCTGAAAGAACCTTTGCACCGCCAGCAGTATCTCTTTCCCGTCGACGGAGGATGTAACATGGCCACAGCCAATTCTAATCAAAGGTTTATCTGGCTCCATATTCTTCTTGTCGACGAAACTCAGTAGCTTCCTAAGCGAATCCATGTACTCAACAATACTGCCCTCCTTTGGGAAGATGACGGCTTGCTCGTAGGACTTGTCTTTTGCCATACGCTCATAGAAGGAATCACCAACGTAGAGATGGCGCTCCTGTTCGTCATACCAGGCCAGCTCATCGGGGGTGTGCCCTGGGGTAGCTATAATCTGGAGTTCCAGAGACGCCTTGTTGAACAACATCTTCTCGTAGTCCTTGGCCCAGTAAGAGACAATATATTTTGGAGTGGAAATACCGAGGAAGTGGCATAAGGAATGTTCAGGAAGATTATCTTCTATGAAAGATTTCCCCTGCAGTGAAGCCAAAATCACAGGGTCCACATCTGTAAATTGAGAGAGTCCGAGAATGTGATCATAGTGGCAATGTGTGCAGATGACTAAATATCCTTTTGAAGGCTTGCCATCTTCTTCGCGAGGATTGAGCGGTCGCCTTCCATTGGCGACTACTGGAGAGGTCTCAATGAAGTGGCGCAAGGTACTCTCTGAGGGTCTTGAGGCATCAGCACTTCCTCCGCATCCGGTATCTGATAAAACAACCAGGTTTGCGTAAATCTTGACATAGATAAACGGATGCTCGGCGTACTTGTCATTCTCGACAATGACAAATGTTGTGGAATTCACTCTGGTACACAGAAAATAGGGCATTGCTCTTTCCATCTTCCACCATTCAATGATCGCTTCAACTGCTTAGATTCTCCCCTCGATCCGAAACCAAAAAAAGTAAAACAGCTCAACGTCCCTACTGTTCCCCCGTAAGTAGCAAACAAGATCATGTGAGTGGAACGTATGGCGAATCTAGTCAAGAATCAACGAACGAGTTCCAACTTTATGATCGGAGGTGTTAAATCTCGCATTGACTCGTTCTCGTGTGTCGCCATCGAGTTTAAGGAGTAGGTTGGCGCTGAAACTTGAACGGGATTTTCAAAACACGCTAAACGTGAAACATGACACGACCTTGGTCAGCCCACTGGACAGAAATCTTCAGATCTCACTGACGCTACGCCCGGAATCATCACTCCTGTATCTGAGTAATAGAGGGATCTTGACACTTGACATTATAGGGACCTTATCCTATATTAGACATTCTAACGCGCGCATTCTCTTTACGATGAGTCGGACCTATCAATGGAGGACCTTGGATGGTGTTCGACGCGAGGAGAGCTGGTAGGCAGGTGAAGCAGCTGTTTCGAGGTCAGGATAGCTATAGACATCACGTTTGATGCCAAGCATTGACGATTTCTCTATTGGTTCCTGGCGACTGTACCAGGTCGAAACGGCATACAATGCTATTGTTCAAGTCTTGACTCCAGCAGTTACCAATTGTTGCTTTGTTTGGTCTTTGTGTTTCGTGACCGCGCCTTCATTCGATATGTGACTGTTCATGAAATTCTTAATATCAATAGAATCCCCATTGTGAGAATAATGCCATTATCACTACAGTCCTATTGTTATTAGACTCTTATTGTTGGCGGTATCAGTTCTTCATTCATTTCACTTCACCGAATCTTTGTCACATTCTGGAAAATTGGCTTGCGCAGCTATTGACCGTCATTGTTCTTATTCATTCTTTACTACTCTTTGTTGAACCACGCTGGTCGTTACATAGATAAACCTTCTCATTTCTATCTTATTCCTTCTATCAAATCCTACATCTTCCGCATACTCAATACTTCGCTCTACCCAGAATCACATACAACACTCAGAACAACCCAAATCTATACCGACTCAAACAAACCATACTCCACCAAAATATCACAAATACCTTCACCAACATGAAGGCCAACCTACGTGCCCTGGCGGCGCTCACCCTCTTCGCCTCAGCGAACGCACATTCCTGGGTCGAGATGATGGACGTCATTGCACCAAACGGAACTTTCACCGGCGCTCCTGGCTTTGCTCGTGGCAACTGCCAGCGCGCAGCTGGTGTCGATCCTGATGCTTGCATGGTTCACCTCCTACCTCCCAACGGCAGAGCCGGAGGGAACAAGGTTCTCGACTCAGACCCTATGTGCATGCCATCTCAACAAGCACCGACTCAATCGAAAGATAGCCCAAGACTTCAGGCTGCCGCAGGAAGCATGATTGCTCTTCGCTACCAGGAAAATGGCCACGTCAGTCTTCCCGCTACCCAGGCAGGGAAGCCACCAAACCGCGGAACAGTGTATATCTACGGCACCACCCAACCAGACCCGAATGAAAAATTCCTATTAGTACATAAAGTGTGGAACGCAGATGGCACTGGCGGTGACAAACGCGGCAAGCTTCTGGCGACCCAAAACTACGATGACGGCCAATGCTATCAGCTCAACGGAGGAGCCATCTCTACCACCCGCCAAAAACAATTTGCTCATGATGCTGCTCAGCCCATGGGTCCAGACCTCTGGTGTCAAAACGACCTTTCTATCCCTTCTGATGCACCTTCCGGAAAGCCATACACTTTATACTGGGTAAGTGGATTTTCAGCATCAATTTTCCCAATCTATTTAATCACCTTAAAGAGCACAGGCTAACTCTAGAGTAATATAGGTGTGGGACTGGCCTACTGCCGTCAATACACCGGGAGAGCCAGCAGGCAAATTAGAGTACTATACTACTTGCATGGATGCACGCGCCCCCCTTCCCTCCCCCTCCCAAATTATTGAAGATAACAAAGAGCTAACTAAAGAACTAGGTCGATATCACGGGCGGCTCTAGCACAAGCAGCAAAGACTCCACCCCGGTCAAGTTTGTTGACGGACAGTCCCTCAATTACGCGGCAGTCTCCGGCTATGTGAACGCATTGGCAAAAGGAAATGGCAATCTGGCTTCAACAGCTCAGGGATCCAGCACTGCTGCTCCACAAGCCCCAGCTTCATCGCCAATGCCGTCTTCCAACGCACCGGCTGCGGCACCAAGCTCACAAGCAGCTCCTTCACCAGCTCCTCCTACACCAAGTTCGCAGGCCGCTCCTTCACCAGCTCCCCCAGCTGGTGGACAGCCAGCTCCAAATGCTGCTTCAGTACCTCAGATCACGCCACCTCAACCACCTACTTCAGCAGCGGCTGGTCCAGCCACAGTAACCGTAACAGCATCCGCGCCACCAACGACGGTCACTGTCAGCGCAGGAGTTCCACAGAACGCCCCAGTATCAGCAGGCTCCTCCGGAACAGCCCATGCCGTACCTGCAGTCACACCAGCTGCGAACTTCCAGTGCAACTCGTGCAAAATGCGCCGACAGACGAAGATTATTAGCAATATTGCCCAACCCCTTCAGACATAATTGAAGCTACCCCTTAGCTGTGGATTTGCAGGCACTCTTCTTGGAGAGCAGGATATGCACAAATTCGCGCAATCCAACACACTCTTTTGATAGTAGGGAAATGTCTAATAGAAGATCGCTGGAGGATCTAGTCTTTTCAATATCATGATTTCAATACGCTTGCAATAATTCCCTTAGAAGCACTTTCATGTCCATGCGAAAGCAAGATATCATTCTCTTGTATCAAACATAGACCAGTATTACATCATATAAATAGAGCCCTAAGCGCACATACATCTCATGATTCACAACGCATGCCACGAGTAACATAAGAATCCACAGTACCTACCACAAGTGAACGGTAAACTCGTCACTTCCAGCATGTATCTTTGCGTAATGTTGCGACGTAAGAAAGGTCAGTGCAATCACGAATTCGAACGGCGCGCTACGAGTCGCAGGATAACCAACACCACGGCATCCATCAACGAGGACTTTTTGAACAGCGCTCAGATCGCTTTAAAGGCACACTGTAAGGCAATTAGGGTTATGGCAGCCTCAGCACCCAACCTTGCAAGGCTTAGCTCGGTTTGAAGAACGGCAGTTCGCGCGTTTGCAACAACGCAATCCAAACATGTCCCATCATTCCATTTCGGTCAGAAATGCAACAGGAACTTTTCACGCGATACGCAATACGAACGCTCAATCTAACAATCACGACTGGGCGCAACCGTCCCGCGGGTATACCTGTAAGGTCCGAGAGCCTCTTGAAACCACGTTCGATTACCTGCATTGATTGCTTGACATCTACTCTCGTGGCATTACATCCATGGTGGCCGGCGAAATGGCACGCATACTCCACAGCGTTACTCGGCAGCTTCCAGTGTACAGGACGCTACGCTCGTCCCCGAAAGATCTCAAGACTAAGGCCTGGGCCTTTGCAACAGTAATGGCTACCTGGGCAGAACTTCCATAATGGTAGACCTCATCGAGTCAGCAGTTGCATCTCAAGTGTTTTTACCTTTATGAGTTCTTCGTGTTTGGAGATTTCGGTCAATGATGAGGAACCTAGGCCCACTGTCGTTTTGCTCTCGTCAACGGATTTTGTAATAAGATCCTGCTGAATCGAGCGCCATATATCCGATACTTCCGTTTCCAGACTTCTGATCTATCGCGAGCCATCCCATTAGCTATGCTACGTATCTGTTTCCATGCCATATCTACAAGGATACGCACAGTCCCGCTGCAGAATGACCCGTCTTAATCGTCGAGGCTCAGCGGCTATGCAAGTATGGCGCCCAGAGGCATATCGGCAATACTATGTATGCGGAAGCGGGGAAGCGAGATGTCATAGAACATGCCACGATGCATTGGGCTTTCAACTCGTTCAATTTTCCCCGTTGTGTGCGGAGGAAAACATCGCCACCTCTTGGGCTTCCTGACGTCTAAAGTAAACAGCAACTTATGAAACATGCCTGACATGATCAAGCTTCCGCAACGCGTATAGTGCTTGTCATGGGCTGCGGTTGATCCTGTTACCGGCTTCTCCGTAGGTTCTTCTGTCACTGACCACGAGTGCTAATGTTCGGTTTTGTTAGCCACTGTGCGTAGGAGAGGCGTCGACGGCGAACCTATAGCTGCAAGTCCAATCCGGATCACTGTGTCGCTCGGATGAGAATTTGAACAATGTGAACTCGTTACCCCAATCCGGATCCGAAGTATGCTAATCCACCTTGATGCTTCGATGCGTCGGTGTATGCGAAACTAGATAATTTCATTCACTTACGTGGGTTTTACTCAAAGAAGGGCTATGGAAAGCTTTGATCCGCTAGTGGACTTCGGATCCTTTTCTACTATATGCTCTTGAGATATCCTACTATGGCCCTGGTGATCCTTTGTGCAACTCAACCTAGACCAGTGAAGGACTGCATAAGTTTTCTTTTGTATCGTTGCATTGTTTTTGTTCTCTCTAGATCTCTATCTGCATTTGCCAGGCTGCAGGATGGGAAGGATGACATTATGGAACCGTTACAAAGATATCATTGCTGCGAATTGGCACTTGGGCTTTACAGCGTTCGGAGGCGCCCCAGTGCAGTTCCAAATTGTAAGTGTTCTTTTGCAGAATGGAGGGCACAAGGTCTGGGGCAGGGCTGACCGTAAATCAGCTTCACGCGAAATTTGTCGAGGAGCTTGGGTGGATTGACGAGGTTATGGTTAGCGAAGTACGGGTCGATTTGATATGCAGCAACTGACTTTATGCAAAGTTCCAGCAAATCTTTGGAATCAGCCAGGCTCTACCTGGCTCAGCAAGTGTGAAAATGCTGTTTTGCATCAACACGGTACATGGCGGTTACTTGGCAGGATTTATAGCATTCTTCCTGTTCTGGTAAGTATTCGTCCTACCATTGGGCGATGAAGCTACTTTGAAATATGACGTTGTTTCTGACAACTTGTGCAGTCTACCAGGCGCCATTGGCATGTATGCTCTATCACTTGGAATCCTACAAGTGCGCAGCACCATTCCTGCGCCGGTCTTCGCATTATTGTCTGGTCTCAATGCGGCCACCGTTGGGATAATTGCATTGGCAGCCGTTCGTCTCGCAGAAAAAGCCATCACCGACAAAGTGACCCGAGCCCTTGTGTATCTAGGTGGTATTTTGGGCATGCTTCATACGGCATTGTGGTATTACCCCGTAATTATGGTCGGCGCAGGGCTTGCGACAATGGTGTGGGATCTCAGATGCCCTCATACCATTCTCCAACTCCTCAGACGATGCGGACGGAAATCTGCGATAGAGAGTCGGTTAGGGGCTGACCTGGAACGATGCGGCTCTGGCTCCAGTCGGGACAGTCAATCTTCCCTAGAAAAAGCTCTACCGCCACTTCCTCTAGTTTACAAAAGGGAGCGCAACGATTCGCTCTTACCGATGCCGCTCAACGTGCCGCGAAGCCACGCCACCCTAACCCCCACAAGCACAGAAAAGCTCGACATCAAGGTTGACCCTCCCGCCGACTTTCCCGCTATGTCCTGGAAAATTGGGGCTTGCATCCTCTTCGTCTTCATTATAACTTTCGTAGCCATACTCGTCCTCAACACCATCTATCCGAACACCTCCCGCGGCTTCTCTCTCTTCGCGGATCTCTACCTTGCCGGCACCATTATCTTTGGCGGCGGCCCCGTCGTAATCCCCCTGCTCCGCGAATACATTGTCACCCAAGGATGGGTTTCGCCCCGTAACTTCCTCCTCGGCCTGGCCGTCATCCAGGCCTTCCCGGGCCCCAATTTCAACTTCGCCGTCTACCTTGGCTCGCTTGCCACAGCTGGCACGAACCTTCCTTCCATGGCCGGAGCGTTGATTGCATTTGTGGGTATCTTCACCCCAGGGATCATTATCGTGCTAGGTTTCATGGGCCTGTGGACCACTCTCAAATCCAGGACTTGGTTCTTGTCTATATTACGTGGGATCAACGCTGCGGCGGTTGGCCTTGTATATACTGCCGTGTACAAGCTGTGGGAGATGGGGTATTTGACTGCGGCGGTGCAAGGGGGAAGTCCGCTCGGGACGGACCCGTGGCTCGTAGCTATCACCGCTACGGCGTTTGTGGGGTGCGCGTGGTTCAAGCTAAACCCGCCGATGGCGATACTGCTAGGAGGGACGATGGGTATGCTCAAGTATGCGGTTGTGCGGAGCTGATATACGCACGACCGCTTTCACTGGATCGCTTCGAAGTCCGATCACATGACCGACTGCTCTAAGCAGATTTTGTTCCGCTCACTGTAATGAAAGGGACGTCCTTGGCTTGAGGGAAAATTCCGTTGTGCATTACACGAGAAAAAACGGCGTTGGAAATTGGGAAAAGTGATGCATTACGGATATCATCGTCTGCCAATTGGGCTGAGACCGGCGAGTAGATATATTCGCTGGGTATAGGGGTGCATACTAGCCGTGGCATGTAGACAGCTGTAATGATAGATGCATTGGCATAGCATTGTTAGCATATATACTCTGATTTAAACCTTCGTTTGGAGCAGGATCTCTTTGTGTAACATTTCCTAAGACCAACTAAAGCGTAATCCTACAGTATCCGACAGGAGCACCTTATACTGTATCAATGACTATTCCACAAAACCATACAACTTCCCTCAAGCACCAACCAACCTCCTCTAAACCCTTAAAAATCACCCTTTGCTAACTCTACGACCGAGTTAATTAATTAAACTTCAACACCTCCATCACCTTAACGCAAACAGCACATACATCACTGCCCAGATAAAAACTTTCCCTGGCCGAGGGACAGCAACTGGGGGTTTTCAACATATCGCCTTTGCTCTGACAGCTTGGAAATGGCGAGGGCGGAAAGTGGTGGAGGGAGATGTACTACAAGGGTAAGTTATTTATTCTCTGGAGTGATCTGCCAAATAACTTTAATATATATTTTCCATGTACGAGTACATTATTCCACCTCTTGAGTAACCAGCAACAAACGCACGACCCACTCAAAGTAGCCTAAATTAAGAGAACAGCAAAGTATGCAAATACTCCAGCAAGTCTTTGATCCACATATCCACTTTTCCCTGCACCAAATCATGAACCTTTTTTGCGCCTTCCTATTCTCAAGAGCACGAGATTACACAGTTTCTTTCTGAAGACCAGATAGCGTCGTGACTAAGTACGTACAAAGCAGGGGAGCGAAAGCATACGAAGCAGAGGAGAAGAAAAAGCACTACTCCATCATCACCATGGCTGGCCAGCGATGGAACCCACCTGTACGCGGTGCTGGCTACGAACCTTCTGTCTATTTACAGAAGAGCCTAGAGGTTACCAAACAGACAAATCGACACGTCGATGCTCACAAACAACAAGTCCACATGGCTAGATGACCATGTGGCCAAACAGCGAACGGAAGCCCACGTCGAAGTGGCCAGCTTCCACATACATAGACCTACGATAACGCGGAGCCCGGGATCTGTTACTCGCGCGGCCAGCTCGTGACCTCCGGCATAGCTCTTCGTCGCCCCATTTATCGGTGTGATTGCACAATGTACAACTGGTCTGCGGGATATACTGTCTAGGAGTTTGAGTCGGCTGCTTGCAGCAGAATTTTCTTGAGCTCATCTGACTGGGTATGGAAAGTGGATTCAGGTTACAGCGACTAACTAGAATAAACAACATTGTGTGGTTTTTTTAGCTCTAAGAGCCTGTTTCACGCAGAGAGCTTTTCCATACTACATACATTGTCAGTACGACTCCATGTGTATCTACATACGTAGATAGTATGCTGTGCTTGATAGCCTTTGGCTGCATAAGCACGTTAAAATGAAGAAAGAAATAAAGAAATAAAAAATCACCATGGGTCTTCAAATCGAATAATCCACTCCCAGCAGAACCTGGGGGTAAACTATAATAATGATATCTAAACACTGTATCCACCTTTCCTGCAAGCATAACAAGAAGGTCGGAGTCGAGGATGGTAATCTGCAGTGTAGTGAGCGAGGGTATGGAGAATTGCATAAGCAGAGGGAGCTGGGTGTGCAAGAAGAGGTATTGGTCGCCGAACGGGGGTAGGGAAAGGTATACATGTAACGAAGATAGAACGTCTCAAGACAACGGTGGAAGCCGCTCGGCCAAGGAGGTCGGAAGGATGGGTGCGTGACAACAATAGAATATCAGTGGAAGTGCTTTGGCTTTGATAAATGACGAGGAAGTTTGAACTTCTGGGAGGGTTTGTAAGGAGTTTTAGAGGCAGAAAGTCTGAATGTGCGGCGAGAATATGACGGAAAATGGTGTGCGGAAGGGCTATATAGGGGGAGTGCGTGGCAGGCCTTGAAGAGTCCAGGATGGGTTGTTGGAAGGAGGGTCGTGCAATGGATAGGAGAACGGAGGACTGAACCAATGTATCTCGACCAGACTGCGCATGGACGAGCGATGGAATGGAAAAGTGATGAAGAGACCTTGTCTTCGAGCCCTATCATGAGCTCCTGGTGGACGAAACCAACAGTAACAGGTTATGTGAGCCCGAACTTTCTATTCTTATGTGCGTCTTCAGCTATCATATTAACAAGAACTTAACCCCTCACTCCGGACTTTCCGCATATTTTTGTAAAGGCCAGTAAAAGGCTTCCTCTTGCTATCGCAGACTTTTTGTCCTTATCCCAAGCGCACCAACAAGAAGAAAGAATTAGTGCCACCGGGGTTATCGATATCCAGAGCTTGCGCGCTAGAGAAATGTATTAATATATGTGCTCGTCACTTCGTAAATCGTTCCCGTGCTTGTTGTGGGACATTTGTGTGTATTCCATCTTTGCATCTCGCCTCGTCAGGTTTCCGTCCGTCCATCATGTTTTCCCTGAGAATTCCAGAGTTTCATGGGTGACCGTGAGGCATGCCGGAGCCACTGTCAACCTTTGGCCTTCCACCGATGAACGAGCCTTTGGATGCTCTCTGCTTTTTACCGCCCTTCCTCTCGTCCTCACTTTGGCTAGGGCTCTCACCGCCTTGTGCTTCATTTCGTAGCTGCTCTGCCCGATCCGAAAGGACTTTAGCTTGCTCTGCGGCTTTCTGCGCCCGAATCTGCTTGCGCCACATGCTTGCATAGCGTCCTTTGAGAGATAAGAGCTGGTCGTGTGTCCCTCTTTCGGCAACTTTGCCGGAGTGCAGCACTAAGATTTGATCCGCGGTAGTAATCGTAGACAGGCGGTGTGCTATAACGAGAGTAGTACGACCTTGAGAAAGCTTGTCCAGGGCGGTTTGAATGTGTTGTTCGGTCTCGCTGTCTAGGGCCGCGGTAGCTTCGTCGAGGAGGATAATACGCGGATCCTTGAGTATGGTACGAGCGATGGCTACACGCTGCTTCTCTCCTCCAGATAGTTTAAGTCCACGTTCTCCAACACGGGATTGGTAGCCGTCGGGGAAGTTTACAATCTTTTCGTGAATACTAGCCGCTCGACAAGCATTGTAGACGTCTTCATTCGTGGCAGAGGGGTTGGCGTACTTGAGATTGTACATTAGTGTCTCGTTAAACAAGACAGTGTCTTGTGGCACGACACCAATGTGTCGACGCAAAGAGTCTATTGTGAGGCCTTTCACATCCCTACCGTCAATCTGAATGCTCCCGTTGTTGATATTGTAAAAGCGGAAGAGCAAGCGAAAAACGGTGGATTTGCCACCACCGGATTCTCCAACAAGGGCTGTCGTGGTTCCAGGAGCACAGTGGAAGGTCAAACCGTTTAGAGCCGGCTTCCTTGGGTCATAGGAAAACTCGACGTCGTTAAAATTAATTCTTCCCTCACAAGACGAGAGAATTTCCGCGTCTGGTTCATCAACAACGGTGGGTTTCTCCTTGAAGAGCTCGAGCATGCGCTCCGAGTTGATCATGGCAGACTGAATAGACCGATAGAACGTGCCGAAGAAATTCAATGGACCCTGAAGCTGAGCCATGTAAGTTAAGAGCGCGACGAATTGTCCAACTTGACGCTGGCCAGTTGTAACCTGATACGCAGCAATAAAGCAGGTGGTCAACAGTCCTAGCATGAAAACAAGGTTCTGTGAAACATTCATTATGTTCAAAGATATTAAGACTTTGTATTCGGCTCTCTGATAATCTTGCACAGCGCCGCGGTATCGATTAAATTCGTATTGCTCTGCATTGAAGTATTTCACGGTCTCGTAAGAAACCATAGAGTCGTTCTTGACAGCGTCTTCCTGGCGGCTAGAGTTGACCATTTCTCGGCGTATCTCTGCTCGCCATTGGGCCAAGCGAATGGTAAGGTACAGATATGCGAATGTTACAATAGTAACGACAAGCGCGTAGTAGGCGTCGAAGGCAATGAGAAAATAGCCGATGGCGACAGCAAGGTCAATGAGCATAGGAAACACTTGGAAGGTAATCTGTTCCAGAAATGTGTTGATCGAATTACCCTTGCTCAAGGCCGAGAGCACCTCCCCAGTTTTCTTACCCAAGTGGAAATCTAGGCTTAGACCATGTACATGCTCAAACGAGGCCGTTGAGAGCTCCTGGTAAGAGTACTGGCTAATGGGTACCCAGAGTGTTCCTCGTAGCGCGCCCAGAAGACCGTTGTTGCCTTGAAGTAGTCGATAGAGGATGTACAAGAGTATCTGGCCCCATGGCACCCCTGAATAAGCTCCATGTTCTCCAGACAGGGTGTCTGTGATCGCTCCGGCCTGGATTGGGACCATGACATTGACCACTCGGGCCAGCATGACAAGCGTAAAGCATACTACAACAGTGATCTGCAGTCTGAGTGATTTAGCAGGCCAAAGATATGGGAAGAAGAGCGAATATCCACGTATATATTCCCACCAGCTCTTAGAAGGGATTGTGGTTGGTCGGGACCAGCCAGATGTCTCTTCCTTTGCCTGCACCGGAGGACTTGTAGCACCATATGAATGGCCGTTGAGTGAGCCATTTCCTATTGCATGGCCGTTAAGCAAATTTGTCGACTCTCGTGGGCCTCCATTCTCCACTTGGTCGTGCTTCGCCTTATTCGCCTGCCGGAGCGTTACAAATAGGGCGTAGAAAGTAACCAGAGAGACTAGTAATAGTATACGCAGAACGCCGATGATTATTTCGATTCCTTCCCAAGTAGTAACTCCTTTTCTCATTTGACCCCCGTCGGGATGCCCTGCCTTGGGCTCACGGTGCCGCGAGGTGTAAATCGCAAGAGAAGCTCCGAACAGGACCAGTTCTAATACGAGAGCTATTATCCATGTCACAAGGTGAGCCACGGTAGGCGAACGTTTTGTGTCGAGGATGGATATGAGGAAGAGGGTATAGACGAAGAAGCAGGCCACCACGTAAATCTCCAGAACCTACGTCAGTGATTTCTGCTCAAAGGTATTGTCTAGGTACAGACATACTGCTACAGATTCACCGCACCACCAGTTGTCCTTTCTGTCGAAGATAGCATGTAGGATAACGACCACAGCATTGCCAACAAACGTTAGAATGGTGCCCACCGACAGCCATTCAAACAGGAGTCTCCTCCCACGACTGAAGCACAAAGCGTTCTTCTCCTGCTTCTCCTTTGCGGATGGCGTGACTTTCTGTGGCAGAGGTTTCCCACCCGGTCCCGTGTGCTCTGTTGAGGGGTGGAGAACAGCGTCGCTGGAGGCAGTAGCAATGCTGTAAGCGGTAATGGCGATGAGGAAGAAGGCTAAGAGAATGATAGGAGAACAGTAGTGAGTGTATACAAGAATGTTTCGGGCAGTCTTGTCCGAGACCCATGGGTGAAGAACCCGAGTAATTGTGGAGGAAGTCATTATCGATAACGATTGATCAGATAGCATCCCAAACGCCGGTCACAGTATTCTGAAGATCTTAAGCTGCTCTCATAATAAATTATGTAGAGGCAATAACACATGCGTCACGAATTATACATGATAGATGAGGGGTGTGAAGAAGTGGCGAGAGAGCGAGGGAGTCGCGTGAGCGTCTTGAGTTCTTGGAATCCACCGGTAGCTCGAGTCCACGGTATAACTGTAAGTGCAGGTGGGATGGAGAGCTTACCTAAATCTACATTGACGACCTAGATGCCTTAAAAGGTAAATAGTTAGTACTTTTTTTTGTTTATTTGTCCTTCCCTGGGGTAGAGGCCTAAAGGGTTGAGTTTGCCGCTAACGCAGTCATAATCCCCGGAACATCTCTCCCTAACGTCCCTAACCTCTAGTTAAAGACCCACCTAGCCAACACCTGCTGATACAGCCAATGGTCTTAGCTAGGCCGACTCAATTTGTACACCACATTCGCTGCGTACCTTGGACTTGTACACGTTGAGAAATTGAGGGAACACGCTACTGCAACCGATCGTGGCCCACAACAAAGGGCATGTCATTCTCGAATCAACCTTAGACGTACGGAATATTCCGTACGAGAATAGCCAACCGTCTTTTGAACTTCGCCCGTCCCCCATCACCACTGGCGTCGACTCGAGCCTCGTCGATGGAGGGGCTCGCGACGAGCGGAGGGACACTCTCCTCTCGAGCTTGCCCTTGCCCCGCCCTGACCCGCAATGTCCGGCAGTCCCGACCGCGAAGCTCCAGTTCCTCCTCCTCCTCCAGCCCCGCCTCTTCCACCTCCACGCTATGGCAACCGAGCGGCCAACGCCATCGTACGATTTGCTCAGCCCTTCATCTACGGCTCTCGACCAACCAGTGCCGATGGCAATAGACCAATAGATCGCAGGTCATCCCTTCCGAGAGTGGGGTTACCGAGGAGCTCAAGGTCAGACGCAGTTTCGGCAACGTTGTTCTATAAGGCATTTGACTGATCGCTATTGTAGTCCCTTGTCGTCGAAAAGTACAGCCCACAAAACCGGCATTCCGATAGCTGCTCTAGACATTTGCGCACATAAAACACATGCTATCCTTGCAGGACGCGATATATTGAAAACTGTTCAAGTCTCGGGGTCTGCATGCGCAGAGGATTTCAACCTACGCTCTGCGATTATCGCATACGCTTCAACCCACAATACTTCTCAAGGGGCCATATCAGCGAGACACAAAGATCAGCTAGCTGCAAATGACGTTAAATGGTCTCACGGGAGGTTTGATAGCACTATTGCTACTGCTGCTGCAAATGGTCAGATCGTTGTCTACGATATAAACCGGCCAGGGGTGGAACTGGCTCGATTGCACGAGCACAATCGTCAGGTACATAGGGTTGCTTTCAACCCTCACCAAGGCGCCTTATTGCTATCTGGGAGTCAGGATGCTACAATTCGGCTTTGGGATCTGCGTGATTTAGCAGGTGATAGAAGTGTAATGACATGTCGAAGTCGTTTCAAATATCCTGGGAACAACGAGGGAGTCCGTGATTTGAGATGGTCGCCTACGAATGGCGTTGAATTCGCAGCTGCTACTGATAATGGAGTAATTCAACGTTGGGATTTCCGGAGAGACAACGCTCCGATACTCAAGATCAATGCCCACGAGAAGACATGCCATTCTATTGATTGGCATCCCGACGGTAAACACTTGGTCAGCGGAGGAGCTGATAAAAACGTCAAGGTTTGGGACTTTTCCTCAACGGATCGCAGAATGAAGTCGTCCTTGCAACTTCGAGCTCCAAGGGGTATTCTCAATGTACGCTGGCGTCCTGCTTGCTGGGCTTCAGAGGGACGAAATGCAGGGAGCTGGCAATGCACTCAGCTTGCGACTTCCTATGACCATCAAGACCCACGAATTCATGTTTGGGACCTTCGCCGACCTTTCATGCCGTTTCGTGAGGTTGATCGCTATGAAACAGCGCCAACAGCGATGCTATGGCACTCCGAGAGTCTGCTATGGACTGTGGGCATTGCAGGCATGTTTACGCAAACTGACATGAATTTTGCGCCAAAGGTATCTGATAGGAGAAGCCTTAATGTAGTTGCCGCATCTCCAAATGGTCAAATCAGCTTTTTCTCCGAGAGGCGAGAACGTAGGCGGAGGTCGCTGGATCACCTATCGGAAGCCTTCTTGCAAAGAAACAATAATTTCATCATCAGTGGAGAAAAGCTCAGTGGCAGTCAGAGCGCAACAGAGGGCAGTCTCGAGGAACCAAGTCTCTTAAGTTCATCAGTCAAGAGCCGTCATTTTAGACCGCCGAGTACTAGATCATCTAAATCATTAGCAAGTACACCTCCGTCTGGCAGCACTGGTGGACCGGTTGTTAGGCTGGACGAAGCCCTGCAGCAACGGTCAATCTATCACCTAGCTCAAGTTGCGGCGTATGGACATATAACCGGATTATTCGATGTCCATGCATTCAGATTCCTTGCTCACCATTACAGGCTACCATTGACGACAACGGTGATGCGTTGCGCTTGTGGTTTGCATCAGAGTTGGAGCGACAGATTTAAAAGGAACGCAATGCTCGCAACCCATGTTGGCCAGTATCGCGAAGCGCAGACCTGGAGAGTACTAAGTTTAGTAGTTGAGAAGGAATGCAGAAACAAGGCTCGTATAAACTTTCGACACAAGAAGATCAGTTCAGATCATGATGACGCCGTTCGTCAACCGCCGACAAGTAGAGAGACTACTAAGCCAGTTTCCGAAACAAGCGGCCATGAGCAAGTGTACGAAGCTCTACCGAGCAAAGTCACAGTACCATTAACCCTCGAAGATGGGTCCAACATGACCACACCAATCGCCAGACCCATGCTCGAACCTTCGGTACGAGCAGAAAACTCAAGAAACACACTCTCTTTAGATGAAGAAGATTCTCTTTGTTTGCCTGCTCCAGCATGGGAAAAGCGTTCGCAGGCTTCGCAAGCAAGTACTAGCTCTGAACTGTTCAAGCTGATAACAACGAAGTCCGTTGGCGAAGGAGTAAATCGTAAGGGCAGTAACACCGTTGATCCTATAAGTCTCCCACAGGACACCCAATATCCCCAGGGCAGTACATACCCTTCGTCAGCGCTTGTAGGCTTTCCAGACATCGAATTGACCATGGCGGAACGCCGAGCTGCCATTGAGAATTATAGGGCACAGCCCCGGAACTTAGTTCGGCTTGATCAACCAACGCGATCAGTAACAGGTCTTCTTGCACCCAGACTTGACCGGCACGACTCAAATGAAAGTTTCCAGAATGCTCAGATGTTTTCGGCGTCGGAAAGTAGTTCACTCCAAGCAGATTCACTACCAGGTTCTTTCGACGCGACCAACTCTTTTGAAAGTACCGGGGAGCCCGAAAGATCTAATCCGGTACCTGTGTTCCATTCTGATATGAAGGGACAAAACCATGATCCTTCGGACTTGGAGTTGGACTCAGAATCTAGCGCAACCGGCGATGTTTACCCGGCCAGGCCAAGTTCGTCCTTACTACGCAACGATTCCGACCCTCTATTATACACGGACTCAGAGACCTTCCCCTCTTCCACCGTTACAAGCCCCGTTCTCCGCCCATCCCACCCGAAGTTGCCAATCATTCATACCCAGGATATGGACATTCCCAAAGCTGCTACCAGTAATCATGATATAGAGTCGACAATAATTGGTGTACCCTCGGGCCCTTCCCCTCCGCTATACGATTCGCTAGACCCCCCCCCATGGACCTTCAGTGCTATGCTTGGGCCCTTAGTCACCTATTATACTACTGACCTTTCCTCGGTCCAGCTGCCCACCCAACTCCTCCTTACACTTACGCCTCCTAACACTCACCCAATACCGCCTGCTCTCGTGCTTTCCGTGCTTCTTACGTACCACGATCAACTAAGCTCGCTCTCTTTTCATTGTCAAGCGGCCCACATCCGCAAACTTGCCTATCCTGTTTACCCAGATGTCTCAGACCACGGAGCCTATGGAATCACGCCTGGTGGACCATGGTGTACAGTCTGCCAAAAGCCCAGCAAGGGCGATAGACCAAGGTATTGCGAACGTTGCAATAAATACTGGGCCCCTTGCCCCGTTTGTAACGGCGAAGGTCCGATCTCTGTCGATGGGGCTGTGAACACTAAGATCAAGGAACCGCGAGGGGCAAGCTCACTTTGGGCTTGGTGTCAAGAGTGCGGACATGGTGGACATGTAGGCTGTCTACGTGTCTGGTGGGGGGATGCCTTTGTAAGCGAAGGAGGCTGTGCTACAGGTGGATGCCTCCACGACTGTGTCATGGGAATGAGGCGGCAAGAAGTTCTCAAAACGATGGGAGAGAGCAAAAAGGCAGGAATAGTGAAAGGTGATGAGTGGGTTGTTGGGGAGAGCCGAGCCGTCGAGGAGACACGAGGCTTGGTGGCGGATGGTAGTGCTGGGTGGAATGGTAAAGTTAGAGGAACATTGCACAGGCAGGATAGTCCGAGAGGATTAGGGGGTAGGAAGGCATCGTCTCGCGGAGGTCTAGGACCTCGGACTGGTAGTGGAGGGAAGAAAGTGAGGCTCATAGTTCCGGAAGAAGAAGGACAGCTTCGTGCTGACACAAGGGAGGCTATATTGGATCGGGCCAGTGCGTCGGCACCCTGAGGGGTAGGAGCAGGTGTAACATTGGACTCTTTGTTTCTTGTTGGAAGAGATGTACAACAGATTGGTGATACTAGCGGATACTCGGCGCATGAGCTTTTTAAATAGATAGATATCCCTGTACAAGTTTTTGAATCTCAGCCATAACCTTTTCAGAATATAACCAAGGAAGATACGAAAAAGAAGGTAAGGGTTTGCTGGCCGATCACATGACCCACGTAGTTTACCTCCAGATTAAGCGAGAATACTCTATCACCAAGCCTCAGTCGTCCAAACAAACTAGCCTCTGCATCACAACACATAGACGCTTTCCGAACTATCTAATCCCACTCCCCTCACAATGGAAAACGACAAAGGCGAGCTCGTTGATCTGTAAGCCCCTCCCCATCAGCACAATTCTTCCCCATCAGCATCCCAGACTTCATCTAACATTCAAACCTCACAGCTACGTTCCTCGGAAGTGTAGCGCTACAAACCGCATCATCAAGGTTCAACTTCTAGACTCTCACTCAAATTTCCCAGCTGATGCGTTTGTATAGGCCAAAGACCACGCGTCGGTGCAGATCTCGGTCGGAAAAGTCGATGAGAACGGTCGGTACACGGGGGAGAACCAGGTGTATGCGCTGTGCGGGTTTGTGCGCGCGATGGGAGAGGGCGACGACAGTTTGAATAGGCTGGCGCAGAGGGACGGGCTGTTGAAGAGTGTGTGGAGTGGGAGCCGGCAGCGCTAGGTTAGGTCGTCCTGATAAGGGGGTAGGGGGGTGAGGTGAGAGAAATTTTGGATTGAGTGTGTGGGGTGGGGAGGTCGGAGGCTAATTGGTTATAGGATTGCTAGGATGGTTACAGATTGAAAGGTTAAGCAGAGCCATCTAGGCACTTCACAAACAATATCTGATGAACAGCACCTCGAGCTTTACGATCACTTCTTCGCCTTGATATACTGTCATCCCAAACCAACTTCATCCCCTTCGCCCCTCCAATTCTCCCCAAAAACCCCGGTCCATCTGTCTCCCTTGCACGAGCAGCTCAGTGCGAGCTTGTCAAGGCTTCCTCATCCTTTCTCATGAATGAGGGGGGAAACAGAGAGCGTTTGCCAGTGACCGGAGATGAAGTATTCCTATTATCAGACTCGCCTGCTGAAGAGATAGGACTTTCGAGTTTACTAGGCTTATCACAGATACGGGCGGGACATTGTAGTTTCTGTGGATGAAGCGATACCACTATCTAGGCCCGTTCCTTATTTAGGACGATCCTACACAATTTCCTTAGACTCGTTGTTCTCTTGGTCTATCGATGAAAACACTGATGAATGTTCCCTTTTCCATTGCAGTCAGTATCTCCATTCATTTCATCTAGAGAAGATGAGCATCCGAATTTGCCTGTTCTCCACCGACTTTAATCCAACCATAACTCTTCTTAATCCTCATTGCTTCAGACGTGCATTGAGTAGGGTTAAGCCACCATGTTCTTCTAAGTCTTTGGCAATACGAGTGCTTATGTGCACATTCAGGTCGTTCTCACGGCGTTCATTATTTCCTAGGTCTCTAAATTTTCAAATCTTGGTGCGAACACGGAACATTAGGCTGATGCTTCTATTTTCACATGTACAATTCTTCCTACAAGGTAGAAGTAAGAATTATGGATGCGGGTTCGTCTCTAATTGGATTTTTTCGAACAATGCGTGTCCACTGACTTGCAACTTATTTTCGCCTCTTTGAACTTTCAGATTTTCCCCTTACACGCTGCTCACGCAGAAAGATTCATGCTCATTTTTGCAAGACCTCACTACTGATTGGGAATTTTGCGTTTGCCAAGCAGGATCACATATATGATTGCCTACATCTTTAGTATGGATATTCGTCTAGGTAATTAAGCTTGAGACATGGTGCACCTCTCGAGAGGCAAGTTGATCTCCTATCCCAGGCTGTTGAAGTGATCGATTCAAATGCGGGCTCGCTGACCAAACCAACGCTTCTCGAGTACAACACCGTTAAAATTCAACCCATTGAGGAGTCATGTTTGAAAGATTTGGTATCAAAGCTTCCACCCTTTGTCTTTGAGCTTTCAGGACGAGTAATCTTCGCTTTTGGTTCGGTCCGTTCGCGGCAATTGCAGGGATGAATCGCTTATCTCAAGTAGAAAGCCAATATTCTAGAGTACGTCATTACTGCGCGCTACCTGTCGCGATCTGCGATTCGCGAATCTGGTTGATTCGCCTTTCGCTTTCTTACTACTACTCGTGCCACTCTACTTGTAATATACTGCTCAACTTTTCACGCAACTGCATGCTCGCAATATCCACCATCCTGAGAGCCGCACATCCTAATCCGCATTCCCGAATTCCTTTTACACAGCTGCGAGCCCTGCAATTGAGGCGAGCGAAGCCCCGAATCATACGGCTCCAACATAGGATGTTTACGAACGGAGTCAAACGGAAGGCAAATGAAGCGGCCGACGCTCCATCTAAGAAAGTAAGGAAGAACGTACCAGGCTTTACAGACATGCCGAATGAGGAGAAATATAATATTGTCGACCGTGAATTTTACCCACCCGAAATGACAAACGCGCGATGTCTCCAATACAAGAACAACGAGCTCGAACGCCCGATTGACACGCTTGGCAAGGCACAAAAAGAGACGGAAAGTGGCCGCGAGAATATCAAAGTGAAGGATGCGGTCGTACATTGGTTCAAGACGGATCTTCGAACCCACGATAATAAATCGCTACATTTAGCCTCAGAGAAGGCGAAGAGCAAGGGTGTCCCTTTGATCTGCCTCCACATCCTTTCTCCTCAAGACTACAAGGCCCATATGACGAGCTCTGTTCGAGTGGATTTTGTTCTTAGGACGCTGGAAGTTTTGAAGGAAGATCTTGCGAAGCTAGATATTCCGTTGTACGTTGAGACTATCGAGAAACGAAAGACCATACCGGGTAGAATTTTGGAGCTGTGCGAGAAATGGGGCGCAAGCCATCTATTTGCAAACATCGAATACGAGGTCGACGAACTGAGGCGAGAAGCTAAGATGGTTAGAATGGGGGTGGAGAAAGGAATTGCGTTCACTGTTGTGCCTGATACGTGTGTTGTAGCTCCTGGAGAGCTTCAAAGCCAGACTGGGAACCAGTATGCTGTCTACAGCCCTTGGTTCCGCGCCTGGGTCGCATATCTGCATTCCCATCCAAAGCAACTTGACTTGTTTCATCCTCCTGGCAAGAATCCTGAGGGTGCACGAAACAAGCTCAAAGACCTTTTCATCTCCCAGATACCAGAGGCACCAGAGAACAAGCGTCTCACTGATGAGGAGAAGAAAAGGTTCCGAAGTATGTGGCCACCGGGCGAACATGAGGCCCATGAGCGATTGGACAAATTCTTGAAGACAAAAGCCGGCAACTACAAGGACAACAGGAACTATCCGGCCGCCAACAGCACTGCCGTACTTAGCGTACATTTCGCCGCAGGTACACTAGCAGCTAGGACAGCCATAGCGCGCGCAAGAGATTCCAATACTACGAAAAAGCTTGATGGCGGCAACCTAGGTATAGTATGCTGGATATCAGAAGTCGCCTGGCGAGATTTCTACAAGCACGTTCTGGCCCATTGGCCTTTCATATGGTGACATACCCCTTTGCCCGTCGGCTTCCCCACATCAAGTCCTCCCCGCTAATAGCTTTCAAGTATGAACAAACCCTTCAAACCCGAATACACCAACATCGAATGGGAGTATTCAGAGGAAATGTTCAATGCCTGGGCCCAAGGTAAGACAGGCTACCCTTTCGTCGACGCCGCCATGCGCCAGCTCAACCACACCGGCTACATGCACAACCGCGCTCGTATGACCGTCGCCTCTTTCCTCGCCAAAGACCTTCTGCTCGACTGGCGTATGGGTGAGCGTTACTTCATGGAACACCTCATCGACGGCGATTTCGCGAGCAACAACGGTGGTTGGGGGTTCAGCGCCAGCACGGGAGTGGATCCCCAGCCGTACTTTAGGATTTTCAATCCGCTGTTGCAGAGCGAAAAGTATGATCCGCAGGGGGAGTATATCAAGAAGTGGGTGCCGGAGCTGAAGGCGGTGGAGGGGAAGGCGATACACGATCCGTATGGGCGGGGAGCGGCGAAATTGATGGAGAAGGCGGGGTATCCGAAACCGATTGTGGTGCATAAGGATTGTAGAGATAGGGCTTTGGCGAGGTACAAAGAAGGGTTGGGAAGGGCTACGGCATAGACAGCGTTGACGAGGACGATGCCTTGCTGACGGGGCATTCTCGGTGGCTAAATGGAGGTGGGTAAACGGGTTCCATATTCGGAACGCAAAATTCCAGGGAGAAGCACCGCAGGGTACCAACGTCCCCTCCAGCGCAACCGGAAGGCAAGGATATCTCGCCAAGAGCAGCTAGAATATAACAAAACCCACCGAACCATCCGCCACACCCCCAACACGCGCAAAGCCGGCATCCAAGCCGGGCACTCCCAAACCCAGCCGCCTGGACACTCCAGCACACAGACGAAGCCGAGGAAACCGGGACCTTGGAGGTAATGTAGAAGTATGGTTGTTTAATGTAGTAGTAATGTTATGTAAAAGCAACACTGCGCCTTCGCCGGAAACGTAGGGGTGCATTAACTGTTACATCCCCTACCATCCACTCTTTCCATGGCACTCCGCTGGAGTCATCGAGCTTATTGCCCGTCCGTCTGTCACGTTTCTTTTTCCAAAAACAGATTTCCAATGCGGCGCTCGTGGAAAGCTTCCGTAAGTTGACTTGCCTCAGTTGGGGTTAGAATAGTACACGTCTGAGAACCGAGGCAAAAAGTTTACGGTGAGTTTTGGTCGTGATCATGTCATCTGCTCCCCCTTCCCCTTCCCACTTCCATCAACCCCAAAAAAAAACCACCCCCGAAGCCTCTGAACCAAGCTACCGAGATCACGGTATCGAAAGCCCCAAAGCGCGGCACCGCACTGCGTGGGCACTGCGTGGGCAGAGAAGTCAAGTTTCGGATCAGGGGGGCCAAGAGATGGAAAGGGAGATATGGAGAGGAACGTTGATTCTGATAACAGTACCCTTGCACGGTAAATCAGTTGTGTAGAAATAAAATAAAAAGGTCGATATTAAAAGAATAGAAAAAAGATAAAAGGAGATTAATACGACCACCCCCATCGGCACTACCCAACAAGTCCTCACCTGTTGATCGCCCTGGCCCTCTCCAAAATCGCCCTACACCTCTCCCCATCCTCCAACCACTCCCCCGCCACCTCCACCACCCCCGTAACCCTTCCCCCATCCCCCCAGCCCAGCCCCAACCTCCCACGAATCACCCGCGCCTTCTCCACCACCTCTTCGATGCTCATATCCTGCACGGGCACAGGGACCGGGATCCGCACCGCGGCTTTCTTCTTCATCGAGGCGGCTAGGTGGCGGATGCGGTCGCCGTCCCAGTCGGAGCTGGAGTCGGTTTCTTCGGAGGGGGTTTCGGCGTAGATGGAGAGGGCGGTGGGGGGGCTGGGGGGCCGGGTGGGGGCGTAGGGGGAGGCGGTGGTGGTGGAGGTGGTGGTGGAGGCGGTGGTGGGGGTGGGGAGGTAGGATTTGTCAAGGGGTTTGGTGGATTTTCTGAGGGTGAGTTTCTTGGTGGGTGTTTTTGTGGTGGTATTGAGAGCGGGCTTCCTGATGGAGGGTTTCTTGGTCAATTTGGGAGTGGTGTACTGGTTCGGAGCGGCCTCCCTGGGGGGGTTTTTCTTGGAGACAGCCTTCTTGGGGGTAGTCGTCTGTACAGGCGCGTTTTTGTTGATGGTTCTTCGACGACGTGTCTTGGCCTTCTTTGGACGTGGGTTTGCGGGCGTTGTGGCCATGGACTCTTCGGAGTAGCGGCGCTTTTTCGGGCCGTAGGGGGTCAGGCCCTTTTTGACGCGGACTCGGGAGCGGGTTTCGATTGCCATTGGGAGGTGTGGTAAGGTGTGAGGATATTGGATCGAGGAATACCAACTTTCAGAAGTTAGATGTTTCTAGCTCCGACTCGAAGAGTGCTGATTTCCAGATAGTCTATTATATGCATTGGAATGCTGTCGTCCGCTTTGTTCTAGAATGCGAGCATATATTTCATCTTTTCTGGAATTGCTGAATTGTTGGCGGCTTTGTTTCCAACGGCCGCTTTTGGCCATTACATTTGGTCGTTCTTTGGACTCTTCCTTCTGCATGATCGTGAGAGTTCTTTCCGCTTTTGGATAGCCTGGGTGAAACTATCGCAATGAAGATGATATTGCGGAATAGGTATATTAGGTCCGAAAGGTCAGCTTGAATTTGACCGAGATTGTCAAGAGTGGAGAGAACAGTATCGAAAACGAAATTATCGCTATCTGAGATATGTTAGATGGAAAAGAAGAACTCATATTGGTGACTTATGTCATGTTATTGATACTTCGTACTCTTGCGCAAAACTGGAGGTGTCTCCCTGATAGTAGATCATCCTCTGTTACGATTAGGACCACCAGTAAGAAAACGCATTCCCTTTGTTCTAAACATACGAAGAGCAGCTCGGCGTTATTCCCTAAAGAGGTACTCGTAGTGCGGCTGCCAATATTAGTTACTTTCCCAGGTATGCTTTATTAAGTATAGAGTACTAGTCTTTGATGCGCAGAAAATGGACCTTTCGTAAATTTGTTTCTAGGGAAGGGAGCCCGGTCACCAGGGGGTTACAGAGAGCCAGTGAACAATAACCGATAGTCAGACACCAGGCCAACTATTCAAAGCAGCATTCTGAGTGTGGAAAATCGAAATTGACCAAGTTCCATATATTCATCTGCCGAACCTTTCTTGTCGCACAAGCTTTGCAATAGATCCCGCGTCAATCAATGCCTGTGTTGTTTTCAATATCCATTTAGACATCATTCCGGCAACGCTACTGTTGATTGACGTCCTGCACCCCCTGGTTGGGTTTGAGGTAGATTATATGTAAGAAGATAACAAGCGAAGTTCGTTTGGTTCACTTGACAGTTGGTGAAAAGTTGGACTGGTTGGGCTCTGGGATGACCTCCTGAGGACTATATTGAAGATCGTTCTAGTTCTATCTGGAAGTAGATTTCTTGGTTACTACTTTTGATACTGGCCTACCCCATTCATGATATCTTCAGAGAAAGCCCTGACCTGCCCGTGGACGCCGGCAGAGTGGCTGATGAGTGTGTTCATGGAGCACCGTCTTTCCAAATCTCTACTACAGAGGAAATAATGCTGATTTTCCAAACTCAGCATCAGACATTGGTGTCCATATTCGAATACAGGTACCAGGGTTCGATGGTTATCTCCTTAAGAGACGATTTTAACTCTGTGCACAAAAGCTAATCTCAGTCACTGAAACTTGTGATTTTGGTGTTGCATCTTCTGATCACATATGGTCCTCTTGCATCCATCGAACGTCTTGTGATTTAGAGGTGGGTTGGAGTACAGCGTGTCTTTATTCGAAATACGGATGCGGGGCGTAGCAACAAAAAAATAAAGCCCCCCAGAGATTGACATCCCAAATTCTGAAATTGGACTTAAATGCTATCGTTGTATCCGAAAGTCTAGTTCAGTTTTCGGGTTTTAGCGAATTTGGCGGGGAAAACCCACAAATCAGCCTTAAATTTGGTGCAAATAGAGCAAATACCTAGATATCATCCCCACATCCCCAAAACACCCCAAAGCTTCATTTTTGAAGCTATACAAACCTCAGCCTTACACGGGGGCAATTCTAGATAGTCAGAATGCCCCCCAGGCGTACCGGACGCAAAAGAGCTCCCTCCAAGGCCCTGCTTCACCTAGATGCACCCAAGACTTCTAAGGCACGCAAAATCGCCCCCGTATCTAAGAATCCTATCGTACTTTCTTCAGAGGCAGAGATCTTCTCACCCCCGACGCTTTCAGATGTAGAAGACCTTTCTTTGCTCAGGCTTAATTCTCTCAAGACTTCTCAGCTTAATTCTCTCAAGGCCTCAGATCTCTCAAGCTGTCAACGTAAACGCACTCATCTCGAGCGAGCTTGTGATCTTTGTCGCTAAGACTGCTGCTACTCTTGTCACTTGAAGAGCGCGTGTGTCATCATCAATGTGATCATCAGCGAAGCTTGACTGATTTGAAGATGAGAATGAGAATAAGAAGAATCTAGATGATAATCAGTCTAAGACTCAAGCAGCTTCAAAGCAATTCACGAAGCTCACTGCATTGATGAAAAGACGAGAATCAATGAAGTCAAAGTCATCGCTATCACTAGAATCACTCAGATCGTTTATGAACATGACAGTTAAGTATGAAGTCACTCTCATCATCAGTGATATCTTGCAAATTACTATAGATGATGAGAACAACGTCAATCTTCAAGATCTGCGTCAAGAGCAGATGCATAAATGCTCTGAGCATGTTGATTTCATCAATCTAGAGTGTGTGCTAGTATTTATAAAAGTCATCGTTGTCTGATATTTAATAAAGAAGAATGAGTGAATGATTCTGACACTGCATGATTTTTGAAAGAAAGTAGCTTCGAATGTTCAACAGAAGTACTCAGCAGACAAAAAGAATGTAAACATTAATTTAGAACTCATCTTCAATTGCGATAAGACTGATATTGCATCTTCAGCGCTTGTGACTGAGCTTTCAACAATGAAGATATCACTCACTCAAACAGCAAAGCTGAAGAAGAAAGTCAATGAGCATGATTGACTTTGTGCAGACATTGTAGAACAGACGAAAGTTCTTCAGATGAGTTGAATTTGCAAAGAAAACTGTCATAATAAGAAAAAGTACTGCTGAATCAATGAGTCAAACATTCATCATTGACTGACTGTTAATCATATAATATGCTGATCAGAAGCAATCAATAAAGACGATGAGTCTGCGTCATTTACTGAATTTTCAAGAACGCTGATTGAAGTTCTGATGACAGCGAGATCTCAAGTCAAGCATGTCAATTCTTGTTAGAGATCTGTCTAGAGCGAGTCAGATAGAGATGTCATTTAACTAGAAGATAAATGCTAAGAAAGAAAGATAGCTACGAAAAAGAAGCTGACTACATATGTGTGTTTCTCAGTCGACGCTAGACTCAATAGAGACTAGTCAAGATGACGAAGCGAGAATAGATCTGATAAGGCTAGAAGACTGAGTCTGGCAAGACTAGAATCGTGACATTACTTTCTCTCTTTGACGATTCATGTTCGCATGAATGTATTTTCTGCTCGGCTCGATTGATTGTTCAATCATGATTTCACAGGTTCAGATCTGTTAAATCGTGATTGATTGAATTGTCGATTAGCGCGATTTGTTCGAATATCAAATATGAAAATCGTCAACGATCTTCTGAGCGTTCATAAATTCGTCGTCATCAGCGTTGTATCAATTGAGATCATTGTCATAGTCATTTCATTTGACTCTATACTGAAGTCATCTTCGATATCGACGAAAATTCAATATATCATTGATTTCTCATTTATCTTCGTCGTTTATCACTATTGAACCTGAGAATTCGTTCTTTTGATCAGGCAAGAGATCGTCAACGACAGAGCGAAGCAGGTCAGAATGAAATACATCATGAACACGCATAGACTCTGATAATTTCAGTTTATATGAAGAGTCGACGAGATCTAGATTGATGAAAGAATCGAGCATTTTGTCATCTAGCT
>JAABUI010000371.1_pt1 | contig 37795 bp, 43 predicted proteins | sample 5559111 | NCBI WGS metagenome assembly JAABUI01 (sample SAMN10711870, study PRJNA513365) | rock metagenome | isolation source: Antarctica rocks | place: Antarctica: Victoria Land, Buttleship Promontory | reverse complement strand
CTAACCCTGAATAGGGTTGGCCTCGGAACAACCCTATAGCCTAGCGGCGAGCGGCCGGCGATAGTCATCAACATAGCCACCAACATAGCTACCAACATAGGTGCGTAGCTAGGATCGTAACAGCAACAGTAGAAAGAATGTTATGATGATTGCAATGAGAATTAACTGAGAGCTAAATAAAAGACTGAGAAAATTGACTTTAGTCATCACTCATAATGAAGAATTGAAAGAATTGATTGTAAGAATGAAACATCTTGCAGACATAGTGACAGAAAATCGAAAGTGTCATGAAAAAATATACAAAGTATACAATGATAATCAGACTTCTTTGAAAACAGTAAAAGCTATGATATCAACAAAAAATTAAACATGTCTGCAATGAGTTCAGATTGCACATGAGAGCATTCAATTTTAAGAAGTCACGCTGAAGTTACATTGAATGATGAGATATGCAAAAGTACTTGAAAATGAAGCAATGAACAAAATGATTGATGATGTACATGAGTTGTCTCTATTGCTGATTGAGCATCAATGCACTAAAATGATGACAAGATTGATACTCATACAGAAACAAATCAAATAAACATGAAGAATAGTTTGAAAAGAAAGATTCAATGCAACTCATTTTCAATATTTGACATCAAAGATGATACATCAACATTTGCAACTGCACAAAAGTCATGCAAAGTCTTACAATGCATTATTGATGCAGCTATGCATAAGAAAAATTGACTTCAATCAATTTCTATATGAAAGATGAGTACTTGATATTATTACAATAATATGCAAGTGCAACAGAGATCAAATGTTGATCAAGCACATTTTATTAACATGTTTCAAATGAAAGATAAAATGAAAAGTAATGTAATGAAAAAAGAACATCATGAACTTAAGAAAGCTCTTAGAAATCATGAGCGCAGCAACGATGATCATTCAAATGATACTTTCAATGAGTATACTGAATCAATTTCAAGCTGTGATGTCATTAAAGAATTAAATGAAAAAGAGAGAAAATAGAAAAGAAACAAATTCATAGAGTTCTTGCATTGAAAACAATTATAGTATAAAGCGCAGAAAGAAGCGATTTTTGATGTGAAAAAAGCGTTGCGTTAATGCAGCGTTCACTACAGTATATAGAATTTTGCATAAATTCATAATGAGTGTTGAATCAAGTAAGAATTAAAAAAAAAACTCTTTTAATGCTGACATACAACAGACTGCTACTATAAATATGTGATCAAGAATTCTGTTTTTATTCTATTTTAATACATGTTATAATAACATTAATTTAACACATTCTGTTTAAGAAATAAAATAAATCAACTTATAATTTCTCTTGAATCTTACATTGCAACATTGTTATAATTTCTTCAAAGATTTAAAATTTTTATTTTTATTTTTAATTCTTACTCGATTCAACACTCATTATGAGTTTATGCAAGATTTTATATACTGTAGCGAGCGTTGCGCTAGCGTAATACTCTTTTCGCATCAAAAATCGCTTCTTTTTGCGCTTTATATTATAACTGTTTTCAATGCAAGAACTTTATAAATTTATTTCTTCTTTATTCTCTCTTTCTTTTATTTGATTCTTTAATGATGTCACAGCTTGAAATTGATTCAGTATGCTCATTGAGAATATCATTTAAATGATCATCATTGCTGCGCTCATGATTTCTAAGAGCTTTCTCAAGTTCGTGATATTCTCTTCTCATTGCATTGCTTTTTATTTTACTTTTCATTTGAAACATGTTAATAAAATGTGCTTGATCAACATTCAATCTTTGTTGCACTTGCATATTATTGTAATAATATCAAGTACTCATCTTTCATATAGAAATTGATTGAAGTCAATTTTTCTTATGCATAGCTGCATCAATAATGCATTGTAAGACTTTGCATGACTTTTGTGCAGTTGCAAATGTTGATGTATCATCTTTGATGTCAAATATTGAAAATGAGTTACATTAAATCTTTCTTTTCAAACTATTCTTTATGTTTATCTGATCTATTTCTGTATGAGTATCAGTCTCATCATCACTTCAATGCATTAATGCTCAGTCAGCAATAAAAACAAATCATGTGTGTTATTAATCATCTTGTTCATTACTTCATTTTCAAGTACTTCTGCATGTTTCATCACTTAATGTAACTTCAGTGTGACTTCTTAAAATTAAATGTTTTCATGCATAATCTGAACTCATTGCAGACGTGTCTGATCTTTTGTTGATATCATAACTTTCACTGTTTTCAAAAAAGTCTGACTATCACTGTATACTTAGTATATTTTTTCATGACATTCTCAATTCTTTGTCACTACGTCTGCAAGATATTTTACTCTTGCGATCAATTCTTTCAGTTCTTTATGATGAGTGATGATTAAAGTCAATTCTTTCAATCTTTTATTTAACTCTCAGTTAATTCTCATTGCAATCATCATAACATTCTCTCTACTGTTGCTATCATTTGAGTAAACTCTTTGCTTTAATGCAAATATATTGAAACAATGTTGATTTATTGACATTTTCTTGTTTACAACTATAACTATTCTTAATGACTCTGATCAGAGAGTCATCATGTAAAGATGATTTCACTTCATCTTCATTTATTCAAGTATTTCTTTCATTCACTTTTGCTTCAGCTGCAAAGATATCTTGCACAACTTTGATTTTCAATCTCTTTTGAGTATCAAGTCATTGCGAATTCGATGCATCATCATCTCAATAACTTCATCTGATTTTTGAAAGTTCATGTTCATTATTGACTTTTGTATCAGCTTTCATAAATGAATATCTATCAACGCTGTATTTGTTTCTATCTGTAAAGTCTCTGTTGATGTTGCATGATAAATATTAATGATTTGTCACAATGCTTTTTCTTGTACTGATCTCAGCTTGATGTTCAGATCTTTTCAATGATTCTTCACTCTTTGTGACATGTATCATATAATGACTTCGTGACTAAGCAGAGAGTGTTATGAGTCTGCATAGAGCGAATCATATGAGTCTATTCTAACTAGAAGTTCAAAGCTGAAGTAGAAAGAAGATGCAACACGACATGAGTTTTACTTATGAAGACACGCTAGATCGCTAGCGTGTCAACAACAGCTCTACTCACAGCTCTATACTAGTCTATGTTAGACTAATCAGACTAATCAGAAGTAACAAAGATGCATGCTTGCAACATTATTTTCTCTCTTCATTTAGCAATGTTCTCATTACTGCAATTTGATCGATTGATTCTTGTTGAGTTGATTTCTAACTTGACTTGTTCAAATACTTCTGATGAAAGTTATTTACAATCTTCAAGCAGTTTTCAAACTCATTTTCATTGACATTGTATCAATGTAGATTGATGTCATAGTCTTTTCAATTGACACGATATTGCAGTCATCTTCTGTAGTGTCTGAAGTTCAGTATGTTCTTCACTTTTCATTCATCTTCATCATTTATCACTATAGAATCAGACGACTTATTTCATTGTTCTTTCAAAGAATCTTTTAAATTCAGTTGTAGTAAATTCAAGATGAACTCTGAATGAATCTTCATTATCGATGACAGTTTCAGTCGATATGCATGTTCGATCTCAGTCAGAATCTTGAAAGATTCTAGCATCTTATCATTCAGCTTCTTTAATGATCTTGCAATCATAATGTTTCTAGAATTCAGAAACATCATGTCATTTATCTTGTAAATCATTTTCTTTCAATGTTTATCAATCTGTTTCTTCATTGTGACTCTGACTCTTGCTAATGTCTGCTTGATCAACGCTAATAATCATTTCATGTGTTTGAATATATTCTCTGCTTTGCTCACTTGAATTTTAGCTTGAGTGATCTCATATTCAGTTGAATTCAAATCGAAGCTCATATGAAAGTGAAAGCTCTTATTCAGAAAGAACGCTGATTGTTTAATTGATGATGAAATAGCATTGTTATTGACGAATTCAGTCATAAATAGTCAGATGAATCAGTCATCTTGCATGTATGAGCAGTAACTTCGTAGATATCGTTCTACATTCTGATTCGCTCTTTTCGTTTGATCATCAATCTGTGAGTGATAGTTGATGAATAGTTTCATCTTAATGTTAAGTCTCAGACATAGAGACTTTCAGACAATCAATATGAATTCTGAATCTTTATCAAACACTATTAATCTTGATAGCTCATGAGTTCTGAAGATTCATATCAGCAGCAGCTTGACTGTTTGTTCAGCGAAAGTTTCTTCGTCATCTGATCAACAGAATATATAGTGACGTTCTTTAGACAATCGATCTATCACTGTCAGAATCGCGTTGCTTTCATCACTTTTCAATAAATCGATAATGAAATTCAATGATATATCTTGTCATCATTGTTCAGATATAAGCAATGACTTCAATAATTCATTGATTCGATCTCTTGATGCTTTTGACCTACGACAAACGTAACAGTTTTGAATGTAGCGTTTGATTGTCGTTCTCATCTTCGATCAGCAATATGATTGTCTTAATAAGTCTAACGTTCAATTCATCTCAGAATAATCATTGATCAAAAGATCATGTGCTTCTCTTATCAATTGAGTGATCATTGACTGAGAAATTCACAGTCTATCATTCTTTCAGAGTACTTCGTTCAGTACTTTGCAATTGTTTAGACTCATATCTTGACAAGTTCTTCTGTTCTGTTCTATGACTGTTTGAATATCAATACATTGTTGATTCATTTGATTTTCAACTATAATTCAATTCTGAATAGAAATCATCTCTTTAATCAAATCTTCATTAGCTTTCAATTTCTGTTTCAAATCTGAGTCAAATATGAGCAAGATTTGAGTCAGATCTTGATCATCTTTTATTGATTGCAGTTCAAATGTGCTTGCTGATAATAGCATCTGATGCTGATATAGCTTTCAATCATCATTTGATTCAACTGACTTGACGTCTGACATTCTGATCAGCGCGTCTGCTTTCAGATTCTGCTTTTCTGACTAATATATGATCTTGAAGTTATATTTGAATAACTTCTCAGCTCATCTAGTCTGTCGTCTGATCAGTTTCTTGATAATCATGAAGTACTTCAAATTCAGATGATCGATGAAGATCTTGATTGAAATATCAGTACATTTCAATTCAAAGCATCAGTGCTTCAAGCATCAAATAATAGTCAAAAGCTCTTTGTTGTAAATCTCATAATTGCATTTTGCAGAAATCATGTTCTTGCTATAGAAGATCATTGAATGTAGAATGTCTTCATCGTCATACTGAGACAATACTTCGTCGTTGACATAGTTTGAGAAGTTCATTTTCAGAATAACTTCTCTGATTGAATTGAAATGCTTCAGAACGAGAGCTGTCATCATCTGTTGCTTCAGTTTCTCAAAGATCGTCTGACAAATCTCTGTTCATTCAAATGAATGATTTTTTTGAATCAGCTTTATCATAGATTGAGCGATCTTCGAGAAGTTCTTTATGAATCGTCGATAGAAATTGCAGAAGTCAATGAAGATCTGTACATGAGTTAACGATTGAGACACTTCTCAGCTTCGAATCACATCTACTTTTCAAGAATTCATTCGTAGATCATTGATGAATATCAGTAGTTTTAGAAATGAGATCTTCTGAATCTCAAATTCGCACTTGTCAATGTCTATTTGCAGATCGACTTCATGAAGCTTGTTTAGCATCTCTTTCACATGAGTTCTATGTTTCTTCAAGATCTTACTGTAAATGAGAATGTCATTCAGATAGATCTGACAGAATTTATGCAGATAGTTGAACAACACATCGTTGATATAGTGCTGAAAGAATGTCAATTCATTGATTAATTCAAAGAGCATTACTTTATATTTGTAAACATTGAAGAAAGTGATGAATGTGATTAGATTCTCACTTTCAGTGCTCATGCAAAGCTTATTGAACGTGATGATAATGTTAAGTCGAGTCAGATATTTACTGTCTTGAATTCAAGTGAGTACTTCGTCTATCAAGAGTATTGAATAACGATTTCTTTTAATCAGAGCATTCAGTTTTCAATAATTCACGCAAAAGCGAAGACTATCATCTTTCTTTTCGATGAATAGTATTGACGAAGCGAATGAAGCTTTGCTGAGTGTAATAAACTTCTTCTTCAAGTTTTCTTCTAGATACTTCTTGATCTTCTGCAACTTGTGACTTAACATGAAGTACAATTGACTTCTAGAAGATTGACTCTCATCTTCTAATTCAATCTTATGATCATATGATCGATGCAAGAACAACTGAGTTGTCTTTTCTCTGTTCAAAACGTTCAGAAAGTCATGATAAACTATTAAAAGCTTCTTCTTCAGTTTCTTTAATGACATGACAAAGATCATTTTATTCAGTTTCGCTGAATCTTTGATTGAGCTAAGCATCTTGTTGATTTCACTAATGATCAATGTAAAGATCTTGACATTCTTCTTCTTGACTAAAGTTCAATAAACAACGACTTTGATCATGATAATATTGATGAGTTCTTTCTTCTTCAATGACTGAATGAGTTCATGTTGATCGAAATCAACTTAAGTGCTTTGCTTTCGTATGAAAGCTGATTCAATGAATCGATTCACTGATTTCGAATTTGTAGTTCACTTTAAGATGATCGTTGATATAGACTTCAAGTTCTTTCGTTTCATTTTGCAGATCTCGCTTGATTTGAGTTAATGAAATGCTGATTGACTGCTTGCTTTTAAAACAATAAGTTTCGAAGTTCGAATATTTGATGAAGATATCAATCAATCATTTGCAGAATTTATCAAAATTTGATTTCTTTTCAATCAAAGATTGTTAATGATTATCTTGTGCTGATCTAGACGAGTTATTAATAGAGACATCATTTCATTCTTATATTCTTGTATAGTGACTGAGATATACAGAGCATGTGTAATAGATCTTCGATCAAGAGTTTTGTCATATGAACGAATTGACTTCAATTTGAACAGTAAAATTGACTGAATATCAAAGCATTCACATAGCTTTGAAATTAATGAATCATTTATGAACGTCATGTCAATGACTTTGATGTTTATCAGAATGAGAAATCGAAATATCTTTTCTAGATTACTCAAGATGATGTTCACAATAAACGATTTGAAATCAAACGAGTCATCAAGCATATTGATGAAGCAAGATATGAGCATGTCGCTCTCAGTCACTACTTTGACGAAAGCAGATCGTTTTTCAAATTCATTGCGATTTCATGCATCTGAGCTGACTTGAGACAGTCACATGCTCTATGTTTTGACTTCTTGCATTTGAAGCAAAGTTCTTTTTTAAACAACTTCTTTCTAGCAGAGTCAACATTCAATATTCTGAGTTTCTTTCATGCAGAGATTGAAGCTGAGATTGCAGTAGTGATCATCATCAAGATGCTAGCGATAAAGCGAGTGACTTGAGTCGTTGATGTTTTGAGAGCTGATTAAGCATTCAATTTCATCAATAGAACGTTGACTTGCATGCAAATGTTGACGAATTCGTTCAAATTCATAGTTCATTTGTTAATCATGACTCGCTGAAGATCTGAGCTAATCTTATGCTGAAGATCATCTAGTAGAATTTCGTTATTGTATTCTAGTTTTGCACTAAGTCTCTGAAATTTCATTCAAAATTCATGAAAGAAAATCTTGTTTTAATACAGCTTTAAGAATTGTTGTTGAGTCGTGTGACATTAATTGAAATCATTATACATCTTATTTATGATCAACAGTATCTCTTCTGCTTCAAGAAATGAGTTTGTGATCATGTTTCTCATTCTGAATGCTATGTGTTTAATCATCGTTTCACTGACTCAACTTTTCACATATGCAAACTTTATTTCTTCAATAGAAAAATGATTCTTGTTCATTTTCAGCTTATTTCACATTCAAGACAATCAATTATTCACATTCTGTCTTGAATCTTCAAACAAAGAAAAGTCAGATAGCTTGATTGACTTCGAGAATCGATCTTTCGAAATCGAAGTGCTTAGTTGACTTGATGTCACTTCTAGATGATGTATAATCATGTTCTTTTTCTTCATCTCTTTCTGTAAATGCATTTGAACAGCATTCAACGTTGTTTGTGTAGCTTTCAACTTGATGTTGATCTTGTTGACATCATTCAACATTTGAATCATGTCATTGTGAATCTTGATTTCAATGTCATGCTGTTGACATATGTACTTGATAAAGACAATAAAATCATCTGCTTCATAAATGTTTATTCAAGCATTCAATTCAGTGCTGATGCTGATCTTGATCATTTTGTGATCAAAAAACAACACGTTCGTGTTCTTTTCTTCTGTATTCAATGACGCATTCATGTCTTCTTCTTCTGATGCTGTTCAATTCTGTGATAGAAGCGATTTTCTTTTAGTATTTCAAAGTTCATAGCAAGCAATGCTCACTGATTCTAATTCTGTGCTTCTAGTCATTATGTGAGTAGAAAATTGCTGATTGAGATTCAACTGAAATTTCTGATTTCAGTTCTAAAACAATGCGTTCATGTTCTTCTGTTCTTCTGTTCTGACGATGAGTTCAGTAAAGAGTTAATTTAAAGCAAAGTGTTCATGTTCTTTTGTTCTGTTCTAGAAATTTCTTGATTTCTAATGAGTCTTCTGAGCTCGATTTTCGAGTTTCAATTCTGATTTAAGTTTGAGTGATATAGCTTGTTTTTATATTATCTACACGTTGATAGCAAGATTGATGAGCTTTGAACTAATGTTATGAGTCTGCATAAAGTGAATCATATGAATGTATTCTAACTAGAAGTTCAAAGCTGAAGTAGAAAGAAGATGCAACACAACGTGAGTTTTACTCATGAAGACACGCTAGATCGCTAGCGTGTCAACAACAGCTCTACTCACAGCTTTATACTAGTTTATGTTAGACTAATCAGACTAATCAGAAGTAACAGAGATGCATGCTCGTAACAGAGAGTGCATCATCACGAAGTATATTTGCTTTCTCATCGTCATTGATGAGTCTCAAGTAGACTCAATAATTGTCTGCATGATCTTTTGTTTAATCACTAGTTTTGCTTTGACATGATGCATGTGAGTTACTCATTTCAGCTTGAAGTTCAGTTGAACTTTCAAAGCTCTGATATCTGATTTCAAGTCAATCTGATGTTTCATTAACTTTATATCAATATTCATATTGAATCACTTAAAGATTTTTGTAAAGTGAATCAACTTATGCTTTGTCTTTAAAAACTTGATGTCGTGCGTTTTTGATCACTGTTCGCATCTATCATAAATCTTGCTAAGAACTCTGCAGTTACATTTCATGAACTTCTCATATATTAAGATATTGATGTCGTTTACAAAATTTGTGAAGCTTATTCTCAGTTTAATGTCATCACATGCTTTTAGCAAGTTCACGTTGTAGAACAGATATAATATTGATGATAGCAAAGAATCTTGTGATATATTAACGTTCACGCTGCATTTCATCGTCATGTAATCATCAATTGTGATTATGATGCATTGATTTCTCAGAAAGTTCTTCACAAATTCAAGAAGCAGTCTGAGAACTTTACTTTTTTTCATGTCATGCAAAAGTCTGTTATATGCTACATTGTTGAATGCATTCTTCTCATTCAAATTCAGCAGTGAGATTACTCTTTTTCTTATGTCACTTCATACAGTATGTATCTTTTTTATAATCAGTTGCAAAGTTGTATCTATTGATCTGTATTTGCAAACTCTCATCTGAATATTTAATATCAAGTCACACGTTTCTACAACATTTTGCAAATGTTTGAATATGATGAACTTCAGTATCTTACTCAATGTGTTGAATTAGACTGATTGCATAAAGTCGAGTTGAAATTGTTTTGAAAAAGTGTCGAGTCGAATTGAGAAGTTGAATTCAAGCACTTGAGTAGAGTTGAGAAGCTTGATTCGACAACTCGATTCGAAAACTTGACTCGACTCGACAAGATATTAGATAAATGTAAATAGCTTGATCAAACAGTCTACATGATTCTTCTTCATGACTTTCTATCATGTTTTCTCGTCATGACTTTCTATCAAAGTCAAACGATCTTCATGTTTTTTCGTCATGTTTCTCTTTATGTTTCTCTTTATGTTTCTCTTTATGTTTCTCGTCATGACTTTCTATCAAATCTCTCTATCAAACAGTCTTCATGATTTTTCGTCATGACTTTCTATCATGACTTTCCTTCATGACTTTTCTTCATAGCTTTTCTTCATGACTTCTCTATCATGACTTTTCTATCATGACTTTTCTATCATGACTTTTCTTCATGACTTTCTATCATATAGTCTTCATGTTTCTCGTCATGACTTCTATCAAAAAGATAATGCAAAAAGATAATGCAAAAGCAAAAAACCGGAAAAATTTCTATATTTAACTTTCTTGACATCAAGCTTGAATTCTTGACGAGTTGAATTGAGTTGACTCAATTCTCAGTCGAGTCGAGTCACGTCAGATTGAAAATATGAGCAACTTGACTTGAATTGAGTTGAAAATGTGAGTAACTCAACTTCAAATTGAGTCAAATTCAAAATATCAACTCGAAACTCAACTTGATGATCAGTCTATATTGAATAACACAATTGATTTATATATTTTTGCATTAAAGTAGTTTTTCTTGTCTGACTTTCACATCACTATTGTGATCATGCTTTTGAACTGAGTTGATTGTATTCTCTTCTGCAAACATCTTTCAAAAAGAAAGCGTATTTATTTTGATGTATCATCAACAAGTCTGCGCATTATTCTATTTATATATTTTGTATGTCTTGAAGTTTTGTTGAGCATCATCTTGTAGATAACTTTCTTAATCTTATGATGCATTAGCAAAGCATCATTCTTAATCAAGAGTGAATATTCAAAGTCTTCTGTGTTCAGCATGAAAATCTCTGAAAATGATGAAAAGTGAGTCTGAAACATCATCTTCATCTTATTTTGCGCTGTCATAATAATGTTGAAGCACTCTGACTTGATCAGAGAGAAAATTGTTGTTTAAGTCAGTGTGTCTGTAACTGCATTTCTTACTCATTTCGCAGTTTTGAACAGTTTTCTCAAGAATTTTTTGACATTTTGCATGATCTTTCAATATTCACTGCATTTCTGTTTTCTGATGATCTTGCTTTTCTTGTCACATGCTTGAATATACTCTGTTCAGTCATTGATGATTTGACAACTTCTTCTCATTCATTGTATGCTTTTGACAATCTTCATACACTTTTTCGTTCATTCTGCTTTGATTATTTCATGTGATTTCGCTCAGGAAGTGAAAATCTCGATGATCTTCTTCAGTGCATTCAGCAGTTGCTTAGTGTACTCATTTATACATTGATGCTTCATTTCATGATTTGACAATGATTTCAACATTTGTTCTCTTAGAGTATTAATGAACTTCTCTTCATTCATTGTCTTTCAGTTGCAACGTGATTTTCGCGCTGATTCTTTGCAGACTCTGAAATTTATAATTATCTGTATTGACAAATGATTTGAGAAGTTTTTCATTTCTTTGTTAATTTTACATCATATTAATTGATTCATAATGTTGTCTATCGTGAAAATCAAATTTATTGTCATTTGAGATTTTTAATAATTTCTCGTAATTGTGTCTTAAAATAACGTCAGCAATGCATCAACATTTGTAATCATTTCAATTAAATCATTTGACAATAAATGCTATCTTGAGTAGAATGATTTCTTTCATGTGAGATGATGCAGATTGAAATCTTCTACAAGAATGCATTCTCTCAACATGTATAATGTCTTTTTGATGTCTGAAAGACTTTCTTTTTCATGAATGACTTCGTGATTTCTGAGTAACAAATTGTATGCTTCGTGAATGTATATAACTTTCTGAATCATCTGTGTATCATCTGTTAATGTTTGTAACATAATTATGTTTACATCTTTGAAGTATCATGTTGAGTGTTAAATGTTGCTGTCAATTCTCTTATTTATGTAGAAACAGATTTTATTCTCATTATTCTTCAGCGTGAAATTGACAGTTGCTGAGCAATACATTCTAAAATTCTCATCAAATCATCAGAGTTCTTGAAGAATCAAAATGTTATAATTCTTTATCTTTTTCTTATGTAGTAATGTTATCATCATATTTTCTTTGAACTTGTGAACGTTGTACTGTAGTATTTAAAACTTCTTTTGCTGAAACATTAAAGTTCATATTCAAAGCTGTTTGATGTTCTCTTAAGCATTTGCAATGTGCTTACTTCTCTTGTAAAATCTTCAAAAGAAAATGATACTGAAGTTGATATAATTAATGTTGATTTCAACTTATTTGTTTTTAACTTCTTGACTAGATGATTTAATATAATGTTTTCGAATGTGATGATCATGCTGAGCAAATGACTTTCATTTGTTGAGTGTTTCTGTTTTCTCTTCAAGTCATTGTTTATCAATGATCTCAAATTGATAAATGTCTCTATAAACATCTTCAACATCATTGCTTTGAGTTCTTTCTGCTCTTGTACAACGTGATATAAAGATCTGTGTTTCATGATTCTCTTTATTCTCTCTTTTTCAATCTGTCGTTTATGACATTGAGAGTCAAAGACTCTGTATATATTTCAACATGCTTCACATTTTTACATGTTTCAAGTCTATTTATGAAAACAATGCTTTAAGTGATGATCTAGCGTGCAGTAAATGCATCTTTGCTTGTTTCTGCATTCATATGTTTTATGATCATAGTCTTGATATTTTAAACATTGATGTGTTCTACAACTTAAATCATAGAACTGCGTGATTTTTATGTCAATCTCATGACATACTCTTTCATTAATTAGCTTGTTCATCATCTCAGCACTGACTACACATATCATCAGTGAAATGTATTTCTTCTGTTCACTATTCTTTGTGAATCACTTGACTTTCTCAATCATCATCTTTGAATGTATGTCTTTGTTGATCTTGATGAGTGCTTTTATTTTCTTCTTCTCTATGTCTTTAAACATTTCTTCAATTCTAATTTCATGTATCACTATCTTGAAACTGACTTCATGCAGACTTATGTTCAATGAAATTTCTTTGATTCAAAAATTCTTTTTCTTTAATATTCTTTTACTGTCTTTCATCTTGATTCAAAATATTAGTAGATTTGATCATCTCTTCATAGTTTTTATGTTTTTACGCGTCAATAACATCTCATCAACATCAATCTTTCTCGCTTATCTCACTATGTTTTCTGTTGTTGTTGTCATGATTCTCTTGATCTTCTTTTTCTCTTTAATGAAGATTTTAATCTTGAATTTCTTGCAATGATTTTGCATTGATGACATAACGTCAACGCTAAGAACAAGATAACTTTCAAATGATGTTGTTGACTTCTCATTCACTCTCTTCGCTCAGTTGTCAATGCATTTCTTCTTCTTCGTGAACTTCTTTTCAAGTCTGCTCATTATCTTTTTCAATCTCTTCAGCTGATTCTTCATGCGTTGATTGACAGTTGACACAGTGACGCGTTAATGCGTCAGCTTTTCTATCATCTCTGTCAATCTTTTCATCTTCTCTCAGAGCATCAGCTCGTTGTTTCTACGTTCGTTGAGCTCATAAAGTACTCGCAGCTTGTTTAATTTCTTATGTATATTCTTCGTCTTGATTGAATTCTTCTGCAAGATAGCAATATTTGCTTCTCACTCACTCATTGACATCACATTGATGATGCTCATTATTTGCTCTTGATAATCAGAATGAAGCATAAGCATCATGTTGATAATGTTCTATTGTCAAAAGAGATTGATGTAAATTTTTATTATAAATTTTTTTTTAAAGATTTGAGATTGAAACTGATTTTCTCAAGATTCATATTAAAAGTATTATAAATATTGATTTCAATTACTGAGTATAATACGAATGAGTGATTGAAAAGTCACATGCACTAGTTTGCAGTCTAACAGACATTGCATGCTCAAGAGTATTGTTTATCTCGTTGCTCAAGTATTATGATCATCTTTCAAAGATGAAACAGAATCACGTTTATGTGATCTGTGAAAAGTTATATACAATAGTAAGAGATCTTGAATTACATGTTGCATTCTGTCGAGTACAACGTAGAAAATTCAACAAAAAAGTGTTTAAAAGAATGATCAAGAACTTAGCTTTGCTGATGATGAAGACGTCTAGAAAAAAGACAGAAACAATACATGAATCAAATAATTATATATTGAAGAAAGAGAAAATCTGAGTTGATGTATCATTTGAGTCAGAAGAAAATAAATACTTTGAGATACAGATTACTGAAATGATGATTGATAATTTGAACGAAAAGTTGAATTATTTTTCTTGAAGTTCTGATATTTTCTCGTTCTTCTCGTCAATCTACATCAGAAACTATATAAATATCATGAAAAAGAAGACAAAGAAGTTGCTTGATCATATTTTAAGACAAAGAAAATTTATAACTAATTCAATGATGAACTAGTTCATAAAGAAGAAGAATACATTCAATTGACTTTATTATTTCTTTGCATCAGCAATGAACTATGCATTAGCTCATTGATTTCTTCATTCTAAATGTATTCAAGAATTTATCAATCACTTCTTTCAAGACAAAAGACTTAAGAAGATACATGATCTCTTGAGCTTGAAAAACATGAAACAGCTATATTGATTGATAAACAACATTTCAAGAGACATTTTCAATGACAAGTGACTTTGATATTCTTTTGAAATCACGTTTGATGTCATCAACGTATCAGCAAAGAAATACTACGTCGAATATCATGACATGATGTTGATCATACAATTTCTCATTGATTATTCAGATTATTCATCTTTTGCAGACAAATTGACATACACATTAATTCAACAGTACAACACAAATGAGAGTTGAATATACAGTAAGATGCATACTGTGAATTGATGATGACACAGACAGAATGATATTTCAACTGATGATATGATTGTTTCTGTGTTACTTAAAACAGATAAGACTGTTTTAACTTAACATCATGATGATGTTACTGTGTGATCAATATATCTCACTATTGACAATTTGACTCAAGAAACTTGACGAAGTCAAACCAGCTTTGAAACTCTGCTATTGAGATTCATTTCAATAGTGAAAGAGATTGATAGAGAGACTAAGTTCAATATTTATCACATGACTATGACTAAAATTCTAAAGCATAAGTCAGATCTTTCGTAATTCTTTCAATAATGCTGAAGATGCTAAGAATCATTACAGCATTGAAAAGTTATACAATCGAAAGCATTTCTCTGCTATGCGCAGATGATTTCACACGTCAGTGCTATTTTATACTTGAATCAATATTCACAAACTATGAAGAGTAAGTACTTATTATCAAAGTCAAGACTAATCAGCACTGTACACTTTGTATTGTATCTTCAAACAAACATCAGAAACTTTACAAACATTGATCAAAGTAAATACATGAATATACACAGAAACTGATTTGAATTCAGCAAACTTAAGTAACTACAACTGAACAGAAAAACATCAACAATAATGATGATATATTGAATAACATGTGAGTTCATGTAGCAAATAACTTTGCATGAAAACATCACTTCATTAACATTCACAATCTCATGACTCTTGATTCTTTGCATCAGCTGTACAAAGAATGAATTATGCAACTGATGAAATATATAAAGAATTTGAATAATAAGTTATTAAAAGAAAATCTTGATCGAAAACGAAAGTGAGAAAATCAAATAATTATGAAAAATCTCTTAAGTTTAAATTAATTGAATCATAAATTTCAACTTGTATCAGAATACTCAGATTTGAAAATGTTTAAGCATTATAGTATCATTAAGCAATGAAGTAATAATGAACAGAAGAACATAACGTGTCAGATTATATTCATTATAGCTTCAATGTTTATAACATATCAATTGATTGCAATGCATTGTGCTTGTGCTATTATTGACTTTATTGTAATAGCTCGCTATGCTTTTTATGACATGAAATTCTTGAAGTATCTTGATCATGCACTTTATTGCATTAACAAACTCAAAGATGTCTTTAAAGACTTACGCTTAAAGATTTCTTATAGAAAGACTGTAGATAAGAATGATGATGATAGCGTTGATTTGAAGAAGTGATATTTCAATTTTTCTAAGTTTCATGTTATATCACATTATAAAGAGCTTATTGAGCTTTATGAAAGCATTGAAGATTTCAACATCAAGCATTTTGAAGCAATATATAAGTACTTAGTAAAGTGCTTCTATCAACTCATGAACAAAAGAGAGTATTTTGAAATTTAAATTATGCAATACAACACTTGATTAATTAACATGTTGATTCTTAAAAATGAAATAAGACATCAAAAATTCAGAAAGATATTGACTGTGAAAGATAGATTGCAAGTGCAAGTTATTACTTTAAGCGAACACATTAAGTTGAACAAGCTGAACTGTTTACTCACTTCATACAAGCAATTTCGCATGAAGACTACTGAATTATCAACAAAATTGAAAACATGATGACATGCAGTGAGTGTTATAAAACACATGAAAATCGATAATCTTGTAAACTGTCTGACTGTTTTCATTAAAGAGAATTGAAATAAAACAGATGATCTTTGCAGAAGTGATACACAAGTGAATACTTGAAAGAACAACTCAGTCTGAGCTGAAAAGTACTTCATCATGTTATCAACTTTCTTGATCACATGAAAGTGTATCAACAAAGATGCTGATGATCTCGAAAAATTGAAAAAGAAATATGTTCGCTGTTCATCAAACTGACAGAGTTGAGATTATTGATGATGAGATTATGTATGAGTGCAGAAACATCAAGATGAACAACATCAAGTGATGATGTTAAAATCATTAATAATAATAATAATAAGTTTATACATTCTTGTGACATCGATTAAATTGACTCATGAGAAACTTTATGCTATGTGTGTTAAGTGAACAAAACTCTCTGAGATAGAAAATCACTCGCTATTTATACAACTGCTTCACGCAGTTGAAACAACAAGATTAAAACTATGTATCAAATTTGTTCACGTTGATCACACATTAAAGAATGAATGTTCTAGTCACTTTAAATTGCTTCAAAAGCTTCATTTTCATCATTATTCTCATTGCTGCTTTGAAATCTTTCGTGATCGCGACGATTATTTGATAGTTCAAGAAGTTAACATTGCGTAGCATTCTCAATTGCAAATGCGTTCAGTTCAAGCAATGCATGAGTACATGCTTCGCTGTTTGATGACTTTGTTTGCAGTTGCATTGCAAGCTATTCATGTTTGAAACATTTCTTGAGTGCAGATAAACATTAAAATTTATGCGTTCAATTCTGATGTAAGTTATGAGAATGCTTTCAATCTTCTGAAAATCATCATGCATCTTCATCATCTTGTTGAATAAATAAGATCTTTGTGCTGAAATTGCATTAACATCTGTGATGTGTTTCTTGTATTTTTCTTATCATTACTCTTATTGATCTTTATGATATAATGTTATTGCAATGCTATTACTTATTGAGATTATTGTAGAAGAGTTGAATCATCTGCATTTAAACTGCATTCTTACATCTTCTTGAATAAATATATTCAGAAGCATTATTTTCTTGATGACAGAGAAGTGAAAAATGAGACGATTAATTTTCATCAGTTGAACATGTATGAGTTTGCATGCTCATTTAGTGTCTTGCGTTCTGTTATCAATTCAACTGCGTAATGTGACTTTATTTTGTAGCATGTTCAAATAAACATGCAGCAAACTTATGTACATTTCGATCTTTAACATTTCAATGCTTACTCTTTTGAACATTTTTGCAACATGATGTATAGTTTGATTTTGCAAAGTTTCTAGTCTGCATTTCTTATCTGACAGTTTTTTCTTTTTATCACGCTGATGTCAAATTGATGCTTCAAATGCAATTTCTGATCTCATTACAGTTGAGTACACTTGTCTCACTTTTGTAAAGATTGTTTCTCATGTGAAGACTTTTAAATGACTAAGCGCAAGCATTCTTGTGACGTGACTCACTTCTATCTATTGAAGATGCGCGTCTCATCACAGTGTCATGTTCAGTTGAATCTTTAAAACTTGCACGTCTGACTTTGACTTAATTATTAAACTTTCTATTTATATGCTAGTCATCATGTCAAATTTTCTTAATTTTCTAGTGAAATGTGTAAGCTCATATTTTTCTGATGCAAACGTTGTGTCATGAATTGAAGCTCACTTCATGCAAACATCATATATCTTGCTCAGTGTTTTGCAAATTTCTTCAATAAATCTGTCATAAACTAGAATGTTGATATCATTTACAAAGTTGAGCACTTTAATTTTGATTCTCAATGTTTCACATTTTTTAAATAGACTTGCGTTGAAAAATAGAAAAAGAATCAATGAAATAAAAGATTCTTGAAATATGTCTGCATTTATCTTGCACATAATGCTCATTTGCTCATTGAATATCAGTAATGTTTCTCTGTTCTTTAGAAAGCTGCATGCTCATTTAACTATGTAGCTTGACATTCTTCTCATTTTCAGCGTATGCAGCAGTCTGATGTGCAAGACTCAATCAAATGCTTCAATGACATTTAAACTTAGCATGAAGATCACGTACTTGATTTCACAGTCTCACATGATGTGAACTTAATCTACTAGTAGATTTAACATCAAGATCATGAATCATTTGCATCTCATCTTTATTTGAGCATTCAAAAGCATGTGATGAGTTTCAGTTATGTCATTTAATCTTTTGATCATAATTGACTCTAAAGCTTTGTTCATAATATCAAGCAGAGCAATGAGTTGATATGTTTTCAAGTTAATGTAATCACTTTTCTTTGATTTGCATAGCATTATTGTTTGAGTCTTTTTGAACTGCTTCAAATGATATTTGTGTATCATGCATGCATTGAATAAACTCATCAGCACTGAGATCAGTTCTGTGAGATTTGCTTGAAGTGCTTTGTTTGAAATTTCAGAAACATTTGATGCTTTGTTTGCTTTTACTCATCTGATTGCTCACTTCATTTCATTCTTTGAAATGTGTGAATTTGATGATACTGTTAAAGATATGAATGAATCTGAAATGTCATTGACATCTGCTTGTGAGAGTGAAGAAAAGAATTTCTCTCGCAGCATCTCGATTTTTTCTTCAAACATTGTTATCATGTGATCAGTATCATCTTATTTCAGTGACGAAAACTGAGAAAGCTTTTTAGATAGCTGACTTTCAATTCTAGCTCATTTTGCAAAGCATCATATTAATTTCAATGCATTACTTAACTCATGCATCTGTGATTTGAAGTGTGCACATTTTGTTTGTCTGATGATTTTGTTTTTGTAATCATTATGTTTCAAATATTCGTTTCATGTCTTTAATGTATCTTGCATTTTTCATATGATTTGCAATCATTTTGATTTTGTTACTACTTTGAAGCAGCTCTGATTTCAGAAGTCTCTTACTTAATTTAATGATTTTGCTCAAAGAGTAGATTTCTCAATGATTTCTTGTAATACTCTAATGATCTTTGTCACTCTGTCATTCATTTCAGCTTTGCTGTTCAGAGAGTAATCTGACAAAAGATGTATTCACAGATAAGCATTCAATGTTTCTGTGTTCATTTTTTTTCAGAGTTGACGAGTTGAAGACTGCACTGAGATTGTTTGTAGATTTAGCTCTGTGACAATCGAAAAATGATCTGATTTCTGATGTAAATCAATTCATACTTCGCACTTGCATGTCATAGACTGTATTTTCTCGCTGCTAAAGACTAAATCTATCATCGTAAATTGATTGTAAGTTTTGCAAGTGATTATGTTTGATTTCAGCAGTAGTTTCAATCTTGTATTTGTAATGATGTTTAGTAGAATATTGATCATCATATGTTGAATGAAGCATCTTCACTTCTCTCAATGTGAATGATGTAGATTGAAGTTTTTTACAACTAGTTATTCATAATCATTCTTAAGTAGTTCATTCAAGCGAGAAATAGTTGAAAGTCTCTCTGTAAATGTAATGAATAGTGAGTTTAAATTATAAATGTTTAAAAGTCTTAACATCTGCATTTTATCATCTGTGTTGCAAGTTAATATTTTGATTAAGTAAATGTCTGACTTAGCTGTTTCTACTGTTCACTGATTGAGTCTTAAGTATTTATTAACATATATGCATGTTCTTGACTGAGATGATGAGTTTTTCACTAGATGAAAGAAGTTGTGAGCTGAACTAAATGATTGCAAATCATTAATGTTGCATTCTTGCTTTTGTATGATTACTATGTCAAATTTGCGAACTTCTCTATTGATCAAGAATGATTCTTGAATCTTTAATAACTTTTCAATGTTATATTGTAAAATTCATAGAAAGAATTGTTTTGTCATAAAGTTATTTATAACTGTTGTTGACTATGCGCTGAAAAGACTCTTTGTATGCTTTCAATCACTGAGAGTCTTTCATGCTTTTTGATTGAGTATTTCTGAGTTTGCTCAGATGTTGTCTCATTTAAGTCATTAGTTACATATGAGAAGAGATAAATTCATCTCTTCTTGACTTCTATCATTTGTCATGTTGATTCAACGTTTCAATTACGTGTTTTCAACATGATGCTTGCTGAGCTTGAAGAGTTCGTTGAATCTATGAAGTCTGTTGAACTCAACGTATTCATTGAGCTTAAAGAGTTCAGAAACAGCGAGAGAAATGTACAATTATATTTTGATGCTTTTGAATATTTAATCGATCTGTTTCTGTAGATTTCTGATGTCTGTTTCATCTGCTGTCATTATTTGAAACAGATGCGTCTTCAGAGTTCATGATCTTCGTTGCAGTTGATGCAACATCTTTTATTCAAAGATATCATGCACTTTTTAATGTGATGTTTGTTTATGCATTTAGCACAGCGTTGTTTCTTCTTGCAGAATTTGATCATATGATCAAATTTGAAGCATCTGTAACATTAAGTAATGCAACAATTCTTTTTAAACAGTTTGCATAAGCATTCTTGATATGAATCTAACATGCTCTCATTCATTAATTGATTCATCATTGCTTTGATTGTGATCTTTATGATGAGCGATGAGTAAGTCTTTTTACTTTTAACTACTTTCTTGAGTCAGACTATTCTTAAAATCTTTAGATTTTCATGAAGTCTTATGTTGTCTTTTATCAATCTTTTAATGATTACTTTCTGATTGCTTGTGTCTATTGTGATGTGTATTTCATGTGCTAGCACAACGAATATTCAACGCATTATACGCGTCAAGTTCATGATTTCTTTTGCTCATGTTTGAGATCTTTTCAGATTTGCTTAAGCTTCTGAACTCACTGCATGAAGTGTGATGTCTTCACTTTCAAGCTTGTAAAGAAACATGATTAAATTTCTTTGAATTGTTGACATGTTTGTAATTTCTTGAAGAATCTGTTCAATAAATTTCTTTTATATCTTTTATATTTTCTTTCTTTTTGCTATCTTCATCATGACTTCTCATTTCTTACAAAGTGATGATAATTCATCTTTGAAATGTTACTTTCTCATTGTTACTTCTTCTCTTGTCACATTTACTTATGACGTGATTTTCAATGAAAAGTGTATGCTATCTTATGTTTGCATGCTATCTTATGTTTGTAACTGCTTGTTAAGCAATTGTATGAATGTCTTCAGTTTCTGTACATTCTTTGCAATGAATACATTCTGATTCTCATTGTTTTTTTCTTCTGAATCATTTCAAAAACGTTGCACTATTGAAAATATGTTGTATACGTTGCATGCAATATACATAAAGCATAATCTCTATGCTGATTTTCTTCTTAGACTCAAGAGATTACTTAAAGAGTTTTCTTATGACAGATTCACAGTTCAAGAAAAATGAAATCTTTCATTGCTCAGATTTCAACAGTTTACTTCTTAAGCATAAGTTGCAAACGTTTTGTCTGTGATATGCATGTGTATCACAGTCGATTTCTTCTTTAATCACATCAACATGCACTACTGTTTTCTCAAGTTATATAAATGATGTTTTTAATTAAAGACTGACTTTATCATCAAGACATTTAAGAGTCAAAGTTCAGTGAAGAAATGAAATTCTTAAAATCAATAATCATTGTCATTGTATATCATGTCTTGCAGACACTCACTTCGCTTGTAAAGTGTGCAACTCATCTGTTTTACATTATCTATAAAGATCTTTCTCATGCAAATCAATCATGTTTTGTAAAAATGTTCATATGTTACACTTTTAATCAGACAGCGTAGTTTGATCATTCTTTATTAACTTGCTTGTATCTCTCTTCTTTTAATGAAGTCTTCTCATCAACATATCATTTACATATAAAATGTCTGTATCTAAACATCTGTTAAATGATATTAATGAGACTTTCAAGTTTATTTATGTCAAACTTAATGAAACTTGTGAGTTGCTTATATCGTAGTAACAAATACGCAGTCTTAACAAGATTTATACATAGTTAGCATGTAAATTTAAAGAATGTTCATGATTCAAGTTCTTTCTACTAATCATTTTCAACAGATTAAACATGAGAATGTTTTATCTCAGTTCTTATCATCATGATGACAAGATGTTGAATCAAATAATTTTTATAAGCGATTTTTCTTGTAGTTTTGCATTTTATTTGACTTTCTCATTTGCATGCAAATTGCTTTGTAACATGTGCATTGAAATTATCAAAGTTTGTGCAATCGCGAAAACTTTGTATGTGATCAATGCACAGCGCTTCATCATCATGCAGCATCTCAATGTCATTCAAACTTTTGATAATTTTTAGACTTTACTATAGCTAAATAGTAAATTCATAGTCAGCATCATGTACAGATGAGTTTCATCGCTGATCATTAAAATCATTAAATGAAAAAATATTTGATCATTTGAATTTGATTGTGACAGTCTTGAATCACAAGAGACTAAACTCAAATAAATCAAGCGTTTATACTGAGATTTTGATCAAACATTTCAGAAAACAATATCAAGAACTTTTGCATGAGATTCATGACATGATTGAGATGAAGAAACTTTTTTTTTAATTCTTACTCAATTCAACACTCATTATGAGTCTATGCAAGATTCTATATACTGTAGCGAGCGCTGCGCTAGCGCAGCGCTTTTTTCGCATCAAAAATCGCTTCTTTCTGCATTCTATATTATAACTGTTTTCAATGCAAAAACTCTATGAATCTATTTCTTCTTTATTTTCTCTCTCTTTCATTTGATTCTTCAATGATGTCACAGCTTGAAATTTATTTAATATGCTTGTTGAGAGTATCATTTGAATGATTGTTGTCGCTGCGCTCATGATTTCTAAGAGCTTTCTCAAGTTCGTGATGTTTTCTTCTCATTGCATTGCTTTTCATTCTACTTTTCATCTGAAACATGTTAATAAAATGTGCTTGATTAACATTCAATCTTTGTTGCACTTGCACATTGTTGTAACAACATTGAATATTCATCTCTCATGTAGAAATTGATTGAAGTCAATTTTTCTCATGCATAGCTGCGTCAATAATACGCTGTGAGACTTCACATGATTCTTGTACAGTCACAAATGTCAATGTATCATCTCTGATGTCAAATATTGAAAATAAGCTACGTTGAATCTCTCTTTTCAAACTATTCTTCATGTTTATCTGATCTATTTCTGTATGAGCATCAATCTTGTCATCACTTCAATGCATTGATGCTCAGTTAATGATAGAAACAAATTATGTGCATCGTCAATCATTTTGTTCATCACTTCATTTTCAAGTACTTTTGCATGTCTCATCATTCAATGTAACTTCAGCATGACTTCTTAAAATTGAATGCTCTCATGCATGATCTGAACTCATTGCAGATGTGTTTGATCTTTTGTTGATATCATAGCTTTCACTGTTTTCAGAGAAGTCTGACTATCACTATATACTTTGTATATCTTTTCATGACATTCTTGATTCTTTGTTACTACGTCTGCAAGATGTTTCATTCTTGCAATCAATTCTTTCAGTTCTTCATAATGAGTAATGACTAAAGTCGATTCTCTCAATCTTATATTTAACTCTCAGTTAATTCTTATTGCAATCATCATAACATTCTTTCTATTATTACTATCATTCAAGTAAACTCTTTACTTCAACGTGAATGTGTCGAGATAATGTTGACTTATTGACATTTTCTTGTTTGCAACTATAACTACTTTCAATGACTCTGATCAAAAGATCATCATATAAAGATGTCTTCACTTCATCTTTGTTTATTCAAGTGTTTCTTTCATTCACTTTTGCTTCAGCTGAAGATGAAGAATTGATTGATTAATCTGATCAGAAACTCTTGAAAACTCAAAACTCATTAATTTTACTAATTGATAAATGTTATATGAAACGCTTATGTGATGCTCATGAATGAGAATATGAGTATTTACTACGTAAATAACTATCTTGACTGAAATCAGTACAATACACTATACGATGAAGATTTTCTGAAGAAGAAACATCAGAAGATAAATGAACTCAATAAAATAATGACATGATAACAGACAATCATCACATGAAGAGTGACTAAATTTAAAGCATGTTTTTAAGCGATGAATTTGAAGTGACACTGCTTTCATATCAAGAAATAATGATGTCTCAATCAAATGTACAATTCATCATTAATCATTAAGTAAAATAAATGATGATGTTCATAAATAGACTGTTACATCAAAACTGACTTGTCAGATCAACAATGATCAATGCAGCAGTGAATGAAAAGATTTATCTATGTTAAACTATCACATACTCAACGATTGATTGAAGATTAAAACATGTTAGTTTAATCACTGTCTATTATGAAAATGAAACTAAGAGATAATGAATGAAAAGATTTAGTCTATGTTAAACTATCACATACTCAAGTGTTGATTGAAGATTAGAATATGTTAGTTTAATTGCTGTTTGATATGAGAGTGAAACTGAGAGTAGTTTGATATTTAATAATATGTTTATGACTGAATCATAGTAATTGTAGTAGAAGAATATATGTATGATAGTAGATGAATGATGCTCATCATATAAATAATGAGTACTTCAGAACAAGATAAATACTACTTCATGTAAATACACTTTTTTTTTAATTCTTACTTGATTCAACACTCATTATGAGTCTATGCAAGATTTTATATACTGTAGCGAGTGCTGCGCTAGTGCAACGCTCTTTTCGCATCAAAAATCACTTCTTTCTGCGCTTTATACTATAATTGTTCTCAATGCAAAAACTTTATAAGTTTATTTCTTTTTTATTTTTCTTCTCTTTCATCTGATTCTTTAATGACATCACAGCTTGAAATTGATTCAGTATGCTCATTGAGAGTATCATTTGAATGATCATTATCACTGCGCTCATGATTTCTAAGAGCTTTTTCAAGTTCGTGATATTCTCTTCTCATTGCATTGCTTTTCATTCTACTTTTCATTTGAAACATGTTAATAGAATGTGCTTGATCGACATTTGATCTCTGTCACACTTGCACATTGTTGTAACAACATTAAGTATTCATCTTTCATGTAGAAATTGATTGAAGTCAATTTTTCTCATGCATAGTTGCATCAATAATGCACTGTGAGACTTTGCATGATTCTTATGCAGTTGCAAATGTCGATGTGTCATCTCTGATGTCAGATATTGAAAATGAGCTGCATTGAATCTTTCTTTTCAAACTATTCTTCATGTTTATTTGATCTGTTTCTGTATGAGCATCAGTCTCATCATCACTTCAGTGCATTGATGCTCAGTCAGCAATAAAAACAAATTATGTGCATCATCAATCATCTTGTTCATTGTTATGAGTCTGTATAAAGCGAATCATATGAGTGTATTCTAAATAGAAGTTCAAAGCTAAAGAAGAAAGAAGATGTAACACGTTGAAGATCTTGTACTCACGAAGACATGTTAGATCACTAACGTGTCAACATCAGCTCTGTACTAGTCTAAAATAGTTTGACATGATCTATGTTAAACTAACTTGAAGTGCATGTTTGCAACATTCATCACTTCATTTTTGAGTACTTCTGCATATTTTATCACTCAATGTAGCTTCAGCGTAACTTCTTAAGATTAAATGTTCTGATGTGCAATTTAAACTTGTTGCAGATGTGTTTGATCTTTTGTTGATATTATAGCTTTCACTGTTTTCAAAGAAGTCTGATTATTACTGTATACTTTGTATATCTTTTCATAACACTTTCAATTCTTTATCACTACGTCTGCAAGATGTTTCACTTTTGCAATCAATTCTTTCAGTTCTTCATGATGAGTGATGACTAAAGTCAATCTCTTCAATCTTTTATTTAGCTTTCAGTTAATTCTCATTGCAATCATCATAACATTCTTTCTACTGTTGCTATTGTTTAAGTAAACTCTTTGCTTTAATACAAATGTGTCAAGATGATGTTGACTTATTGACATTTTCTTGTTTGCAACTATAATTACTTTCAATGACTTTGATCAAAGAATTATCATGTAGAAATGACTTCACTGCATCTTCATCTGTTTAAGTGTTTCTTTTATTCACTTTTGCTTCAGCTGCAAAAATGTCTTATGCAGCTTTGATTTTCAACTTCTTTTGAGTATCAAGTCGTTGCAAATTTGACGCATCATCATCTCAATAACTTCATTTGATTTTTAAAAGTTCATGTTCATTATTGACTTTTGTATCAGCTTTCGTAAATGAATATTTATTGACGCTGTGTTTATTTCTATTTCTAGAGTTTTCATTGATGTTGCATGATAAACATTAATGATTTGTCACAATGTTCTTTCTTATACTGATTTCAGCTTGATGTTTAAATCTTTTTAATGATTCTTCATTCTTTGTGCCATGTATCATATGATGACTTCATGATTAAGCAGAAAGTGTATCATCACGAAGTATATTTGCTTTCTCATTGTCATTGATGAGTCTCAAGTAGACTCAATGATTGTCTGCATGATCTTTTGTTTAATCACTAGTTTTGCTTCAACATGATGCATGTAAATCACTCATTTCAGCTTAAAGTTCAATTGAACTCTCAAATTTCTGATATCTGATCTTGAATCAATCTGATGTTTCATCAACTTTACATCAACGTTCATATTAAATCACTTAAAGATTCTTGTAAAGTGAATCAACTTATGCTTTGTCTTTGAAAACTTGATGTTGTACATTTTTGATCACTGTTTGCATCTATCATAAATCTCGCTAAAAATTCTGCAATTGCACTTCATGAACTTTTCATATGTTAAAATATTGACATCATTTATAAAATTTATGAAGTTTGTTCTTAATCTGATGTTATCACATGCTTCTAGCAAGTTCATGTTGTAAAACAAATATAATATTGATGATAGTGAAGAATCTTGTAATATGTCAACGTTCACGCTGCGTTTCATCATCGTGTAATCATTGATTGTGATCGTGATGCATTGATTTCTCAGAAAGTTCTTCACAAATTCAAGAAGCAGTTTGAAAACTCTTCTTTTTTTCATGTCATGCAAAAGTTTGCTATGTGCTACATTGTTGAATACATTCTTCTCATTCAGACTCAGCAATAAGACTACTTTTCTTCTTGTGTCACTTCATACAGTATGTATCTTTTTTATAATCAGTTACAAAGTTGTATTTATTGATCTGTGTTTATGAGTTTTCATTTGAATATTTAATATCAAGTTACACACTTCTACAACATTTTGCAGATGTTCAAATATAATGAATTTCAGTATTTTGCTCAACGTGTTAAATAACACAATTGATTTATATATCTTTGCATTAAAGTAGTTCTTCTTGTCTGACTTTTACATCACTATTGTGATTGCACTTTTGAACTGAGTTGACTGTATTTTCTTCTGCAAACATTTTTCAAAAAAAGAGTGTATTTGTTTTGACATGTCATTAATGAGTCTGCGCATTATTCTATTTATATATTCTGTGTATCTTGAAGTCTTGTTGAGCATCATTTTGTAGATGACTCTTTTAATCTTGCAATGTATCAGCAAAGCATCATTCTCAATCAAGAATGAATATTCAAAGTCTTCTGTGTTCAACATAAGAATCTCTGAAAATGATGAAAAGTGAGTTTGAAACATCATTTTCATCTTATTTTGCGCTGTTGTAATGATGTCGAAGCACTTTGACTTGATCAGAGAAAGAATTGTCGTTTAAGTCAATGTGTCTGCAACTGCATTTCTTGCTCATTTCGTAGTTTTAAACAGTTCTCTTGAGAATTGTTCAACATTTTGCATGATTTTTCAATATTCACTGCATTTCTGTTTTCTGATGATCTTACTCTTCTTGTCACATGCTTGAATGTACTCTGTTCAGTCATCAACAATTCAACAGTTTCTTCTCATTCATTGCATGCTCTTGATGATCTTCATACACTTCTTCATTCATTTTGCTTTGATCATTTCATATGATCTCGCTCAGAAAGTGAAAATCTTAACAATCTTCTTCAGTGCATTCAACAAAAAGCTTAGTGTATTCATCTATGTATCAACGCTTCATCTCATGATTTGACAGTGATTTCAACATTTATTCTCTCAAAGTATTAATGAACTTCTCTTTATTCATTATTTTTCAATTACGACGCGATTTTCACGCTGACTCTTTACAGACTCTGAAATCTATAATTGTCTGTATTGACAGATGATCTGAAAAGTTTTTCATTTCTTTGTTGATTTTGCATCATATTAATTGATTCATAATGTCATTTGTCGTGAAGATCAAATCTATTATTATTTGAAATCTCTGATAATTTCTCGTAATCATGTCTTGAAATAACGTCAGCAATGCATCAACATTTGTGATCATTTCAATTAAATCATTTGACAATAAATGTTGTTTTGAGTAGAATAATTTCTCTCATGTGAGATGATGCAAATTAAAGTTTTCTACAAGAATGCATTCTTTCAACATGTGTAGCATCTTTTCGATGTCTGAAAGACTTTCTTTTTCATGAATGACTTCGTGATTTCTGAGTGACAAATTGTATGCTTCATGAATGTGTATAACTTTCTGAATCATCTATGTGTCATCTGTTAATGTTTATAACATAATCATGTTTACATTTTTGAAGTGTCATGTTGAGTGTCAGATGTTGCTGTCAATTCTCTTGTTTATGTAGAAACAGATTTTATTCTCATTATTCTTCAGCATGAAATTGACAGTTACTGAGCAGTACATTCTGAAATTCTCATCAAATCATCAGAGTTCTTAAAGAATCAAAATGTCATAATTCTTTATCTTTTTCTCATGTAGTAATGCTATCATCATTTTTTCTCTGAACTTGTGATCGTTATACTGTAATATTCAAAGCTTCTTTTGTTGAAACATTAAAGTTCACATTCAAAGTTGTTTGATGTTCTTTTGAGCATTTATGATGTGCTTGCTTTTCTTGTAAAATCTTTAAAAGAAGATGATATTGAAATTGATGTGATTGATGTTGACTTTGACTTATTTGTTTTTGACTTCTTGACTAGATGATTCAATATAATGTTTTCGAATGTGATGATCATGCTGAGCAAATGACTTTCATTTGTTGAACGTCTCTGTTTTCTCTTCAAGTTATTATCTATCAATGATTTCAGATTGATAAATGTTTTTATGAATGTCTTTAATGTCATCGCTTTGAGTTCTTTCTACTCTTGTACGACGTGATATAAAGATCTGTGTTTCATGACTCTTTTTATTCTCTCTTTTTCAATCTGTTGTTTATGACATTGAGAATCAAAGACTCTGTATGTATCTTGACACATTTCATATTTTCACATATTTTAAGTCTGTTTATGAAAACAGTGCTTCAAGCAATGATTTAATGTGCAGTAAACGCATTTTTGCTTGTTTTTGCATTCATATATTTTATGATCATAGTCTTGATACTTTAAACACTGATGTGTTCTACAACTTAAATCATAAAACTGTGTGATTTTTATGTTGATCTCATGACATATCTTCTCATCAATTAACTTGTTCATCATCTCAGCGCTGACTATACATATCATCAGCAAGATGTATCTTTTCTGTTCATTATTCTTTGTGAATCACTTAACTTTCTCAATCATCATTTTCAAATGTATGTCTTTGTTGATCTTGATGAGCACTTTCGCTCTCTTCTTCTCTATGTCTTTAAACATTTCTTCAATTCTAATTTCATGTATCACTATTTTGAAACTGACTTCATGCAGACTTACGTTCAATGAAATCTCTTTGATTCAAAAATCGTTTTTCTTCAATATTTTCTTACTGTTTTTCATCTTGACTTGAAATATCAATAAATTTGATCATCTTTTCATAATCTCTATGTTCTTGCGCATCAATAACATCTTGTCGACGTCAATTTCTCTTGCTCATCTCATTATATTTTCTGTTATTTACTTTCAGGTGTTTGCCGTGCCGGGTTTGGCACCCCCCCAAATCGGGCAAAGCGCGCCGGCACTGCCCCTCGCCGCTTTCCCAGGCCATAAATATTCGCCCGTCCCCCCTCGTCTTCCATCTTTCCTTTCCATCTCCTTTGTCTCTTTCACCTGGGTTCTTTGTTGGCTCCTCGTTCCCGTCTCATGACCCTTCGCTCAGACCTCAACCCACATCTGGGAGAGGCATTATCCTTGCGATGGTTGGTTTCATTGGCCCAGTTTCCACGCCGCCTATCTGGCCGAGACTTGTTCCTTGCGGTTCTGCTCATGGTCTGCCCCGTTTGATGGCGCGCACTTGTCGCCCTTCGCGTCCCTCATCTGTGCCTCCTCGAGCCATCCTCGAGCCATCCTCGACCATCTCGTTTCCCTCTCTCAGCGTTCTCCAGTGTCCTATCCACGGCTGGCCTTTTACTCCTCGCTCTATTAGCACGACAACTATTTCCCACGCGGTGTTGGGCCATCGCCATTGCCACGACAAGGGCGCGAGCAAGGTGGAGCCTGCCCAGAACCACCGCCTGTGCGCCAAGACCCATCGAATAAATGCCTCACACCACCTCGAGCGTGTTTCCTACTGCGCCGCCGGCGAATGGATGGTGTGATGCTGTTGCTAGCGGTCTGGTGACATCTCCTGCAGTAGCCTGGCTTGCGATAATTGGGCAGCCTCGTCCAGTTCAGCTCGGCTGGGTTTTGGGCACCAGTTGGTGCTGACGTGGCAGCGGCTCGATAGAGAGGGCATGCATGTGCATTGCGCAGCACTGCCTGGATAGGGAGTTGGGTTGTGGGAGAGGTGGCACTTTCCTGTGCCGTCCTGTGCCCCCTTGCTGAACACCCTTCATCCTTGCCATCTGCAGCGAAAGGTTCTCAGCTCATGAAGGAGATTGTCTCAGTCGTGCCGATGCCGGGCCATACACTATTGATGGATCATCGACTATTAGCTCTACAGGGGAAAATCCGCGCGGCCTGGGCTCTACCAAGTGTCTCGCGAGGCGTTCTACGAGGCGTTCTGTGAGGTTTGATCCATGGAGATCGACGACGATCCAGCTGGCTGCTACAGTGGTGACCTCCGGATGCACATCGTCCCGAGGAATACAGTGCGTGGACTGGACGGCAAGAGAACAAAGGAGGGGAAACAGGAATTTTTGGGGGCTGGGCAACCCTTGAGGGTTGTGTGCAGCCAAGAGGGGGTTTACGAAGCTTTAGAGGAACAGCGCAGAGATGGTGTGGCTCGCGATGGGATTGGGTGTACCTTTGTGCCGAGAGCGGCTAACAGGGCCTCGACATATAATCCCTCTGCGCTCCCCTTTAGAATAGGCAGCGATTTCCACTGTTTTCATGTTTACAACATTCCCTCGCAATTCTATTCCACGATGGCTGCCGTTGACATGACCTCCATCCACTTCTACCAACCACCCTTGGCGGTGAGCCCACGCCCCAGCCTCAAACCGCCAAGTTTGGGTAATGCTGGCGGAAAACGCACAGCGACCATACAGTGCGACAGGTTAGACAATCTATTCAAGACGAATCGCAGAATCGAACCTACGCTTCAAAGCAAGTTGGCTGGAGATACCAGAGCCGGGGATGGAGGTATTGTTGAAATTCAGCGTCATGAGAAACTTATCTAACGGATGCAGAGAACTCGGAAACGGCTGGGAACAATTGGGGCGGCGGCGACAGTGACATCAATAATGAGGAAGACCTTTGCTTTCCATCCATCGAGTCTTTCGGAACCCCCTACAACCTTTCGCCCGAAGCCGACAAGAATACACCTCTTCAACTGAAGAAGATTGATCAAGCTCTGTCTGATGACGAATTCCTCGACATTGACGCCTGGACAGCCTCGTTAGCTTCAGACCATTTTCATCTTCAAGGAGGTGCCGCACAACCATCGGTGAAGCAGAGTCCTTCATCAAGGATGTCAAACCCAACGCTCCCTACCGAGGACGGGCCTATGGCGGCAATGGTCACACCGGAGATTTGGGATTCCCACAAGCGCAACGCATACACTATCGGTTTGGACGAAGGCAGCAGAGTCAGGATGCATGGTAAGACTATATTCACTTCAACTTCGACGTATCTAATCATCTTACAGAACACTCACCTGAAGTTCTCAATAATACCGGAATCAACAACAGGATTGGTAAGTCGGTCATCAAATCAACCTTCGAATCTAGCGATGGGCAGAACAAGAACCCAGACATCATACCGATCAGGACGTCCTCCAAGCTATTGAGCAAGCAGGTATTGGCTTTTTCGGGACTGGGTGGGCTCAACTCCAAGTTTGAGACACAGGATGAGCGTTCAGGTTAGTGCGCATGTCTCGACCGTTGTGAGCACGTCTAAAAATTCTAGAAGACTTGATCGTGATCGACGATACCGACGAGAACAGCACCGACACCGGAGACCATAATCCCCCTCCGTTGAAGAAGCATAAGGGAACAAAGAAAGCGACTTTGAGACCTGTATTCAAAGTTCCCCCTGGACTCGGATCTTACTACGACCGAGCGCTCCAAGACCACGAGAATACCGCAAGCTTAAACTGGGCAAGTAAGGTTAGTGGTGGCAGTCAAGGTAGGAGAACAAGGACCTCTAACCGAAAAGCGAAATGATGTCTGATGTTCAACAGATAACCTATCCCTGGTCCTAGACAAGAACACCAAGACTGGCGACCAGAGCAATTCTATCGAGACAAAATATCTCAAGTCCGAGATTAACATTGGAGACACTCAGCTCAACACATCTTGTTCAACGGAACAGTCAAATTCGTGTTATCACTTAGATTCTTATGCAATGACCGAGTCTCTTAATCCCTTATGCTCTCCCATTATCACTCCATCCGAGGACCGAGAGGGGCGGACTTTCCACGGATGTGATTACAATGGGAGGACGTTAGCGATCGTTGGTTCCGCCGGTGCTAGTACTACTATAGCACTTGCTCCCGAGCGACCTCAGGGCCAAGATGGCCGAGCAGAGGTTGAGGAGCAGGAGTGGGAAGTCATCAAGATTCTCGACAAGAGAGAGACCAGGTCGGGAACGGAGTACAAGGTACGCTGGAAGAGTACATGGCTACCCAAAAGTGAACTAGGAAGCGCACGGAGGTTATTGTGGGAGTATGAGGCAAAAAGCCGAGCACAGCATGGACCCAAACGGGGCAGACCCTCTCACAAAGACAAAGCTTGGTGATCGTTATATACACCACGTTGACGTGGAGTTTACTTTGCGATCAATTTCCCATCAAGCAATCCTGTATTTAGTAGTTATCAGGCTTGCTTTTGTTGACTTATCACCAATAGCTTATCATACACATCTTCTAAGTAATTATAGTCATACCTGCCTGTACTCGTAAAAACCCTCAGCCGTCACTCGTTCCCCCTTGCACCAGGAACAACTGCGAAGGTGTAAGAGGCGTCTCCGAGACCATCTCGGTCCAATTGATCCAGCCCGTATGCCCACAATAGATAAAGAGGCACTCGTTCGCGGTGTAGAGTTATAGAAAGCATACAAGTCGTATGGAGCGTGAGAATTCCCATAGACTGCGATTCAGTCCGCCAAAGTCAGATTTCGTGTCTCTTGAGCAAGCTCGTCGTCGAGAATCTGTCGGGGAGTCTTCCTTTCGGCCTGGAAGTCAAGAATATCCTGCAACGACGGCCTCTTCTGGCACTGAGCCCTCCTTGTCGCGTCCCAGATTCCATGGACCAATATGTCTTTCTCTGTTGGCGTCGATGGATTATAGTCGAGATTTAGTTCGAGCCCATGAAAGGACAGCCATGAAAGATATAGTGTATGAACAGCAACATCGTAATATCCGCCGTTATTACTTTTCCCAGCAACGTAGATTCCCGGCTTTGATCTTACTTGGTACCAGTTGGAATTGCTTGACTCGATTCGATTCGCTGATGCGCAGCCAAGCTTCCATGGCCCATTTCTTAGGTCTGTACTAAGCTCCTCGACGTCAGATCGAATCGACCCTGAGACCTATGAAGTTGTGTGAATTGTAAGTTCTTGAGAAAGGCCAGAGCGTCCTACCTCCGCATCAGCTTCTGATGAAGCCCACGAATACTTGAACATGCATGCACGCCCATGCAAGCCGCGCAGTCTCCAACATTTTGTGATATGGCTTGCAGGAACCACTAAGGCAGCATCGGGGATATGAACTTACAGTAAAAAATCATCATTCACTGTCTTTAATTAATAAAATTCTAAACAGACTCAGTAAAATCAAGTGCAAAAAAAAGATTACATGTAATTAATTTATCGAAGCATATAATATATCAAATCGATCAACAAGTTATAGAGCACAATCGTACGATCAAAACAAGCTCTCATTCGACTCAATAGCTTCACAGATGACTGCGTCGCAAGTCAAAAATCGAAAATTGAAATTTTTCGCGCTCACGCAGGCTAAAATCGGCGAAGAAACGAAAGTTCATCAACGCAAAAGAAAGAATCATCAATTCAGACAGTAATTTGATTGATAAATCGAAGAGCAAACTCACACGAAAAGAACAAGTCATCAATCGACTTCAGAACAGCACAGAAGACTGTGTACTGACGCAAAAATTGAAATCAAACTCTTTTGCATTTGAAGATCGCACAGAAAACAACATTGTTTCAGAGAAGTACAGCATTTCTTATTAAATCACTATCTGTTTTATCTTTTCTTAATGCGCAAGACAATAAGTCGAAATCAGTCATTACTATTCTGAGCAAGATAAAGCAACTACTTTAATACATGAAATATAAAGTAATTGCGTCAAGCATTTTCTATCAAAAAGAGTAATCTAGATTCTTGCAGACTAGATTTATATCATTTTCATCTGACATAAGTCAATAATAGAAGACGATCTATTGCAGATTTCAAGATAGAAATTAAGAAATCTTTACATTAAAGTTACTGTCTACGTGAAACGCTCTGAGTAAGAGATTAAAAAAATATTTAAGCGATGTCAAGTGAATTTTTAGAAGTCAGAAGCTTGAAACGAGAAAAAACCTTTATGAAAAGAAATATAAAAAGTCGCTTTATGCGCTCTTTCTTGCCTCGTTTCGCGAATGATAACGTGAAACTCAGCAGAAGCAATAGCTTAGAGTTAGAATTCAAAACGTTGATGATAGAAATCAAAAAGTCAACGTTAAAGATTGAAATAAATCTATGAAATGAACTTAGCATGAGTTTATCAACAAGTAAACAACTGCAGAACAACATTGTTGATTTATTTCGCAGTCAACAAAAATCGTTCACATCAGCAAATAGAAAAACGTAATACATGTTTAGTTCACTTGATGCATTGATGCTAAATTCACATGCAAATGCGCATAATGACAAGAATATAATCAATTTGCGAAATGCAAATTTGCAGCAAAAAGAGCAAACACAAGCGATTGTGAAATTCAAAGAAATGAAAAAGCGAAAAGTAATGAAAAGTTCGCAAAAAGAAGCTAGAATTGAAGTTAGTACTAGCAAGTGCTACGATGTCATTTCTAAAAAGATGCAGATAAAGAGACTGCGCGAAAGAATTGAATTCACAGTCAATCAACTAAGACAAGCAGATCGACAACGAGATTTACCTGTATGAGATGCTGACTACGAATCTTCTGCAAGCTATGCTTGTCAGAAGAGCTAAACAATCTCATCAACATCGACAGAGCAATAACAGCGCTTTACTCACATGTTGAGCTCACACACAGTCGAAAAGCGAAGCAATAACAACGCGATCGTCAACGCGTTGAAGCTCGCACATACACAGAATGACAGCAGCATACATGCTGCAGCTCATATACGACATATACACATATACTGCGAAGGCACGACTCAGCTTTTGCGCACATACAGACAGGCGTGATGCAGTAAATCGATCGATTTTTCGATTTTCTGATCGACTTACATGCATCGCAAATACAGAGATCAAAGCTCATCTAGTTCGTTCAGATGAGTGATCACACAGCGAACTTGAAAGCTCACGTCGAAGTGATCAGCTTTCATTCACATAGATCAAAGTTCACCTAGCTCGCTTAGCTTGATGATCATACAGACAAGTCGAAAGCTCACGTTGAAGTGATCAGCTTTCACAATTTTGAATTGTCTATGTGATCACTTGATCATATAAACAGTTCACGCGCTCGTATGCGCACTCTATTGATGTGACTGTTCAATGAAAAGATATACAGCAGCGATTATGACTAGATTACATGTAATTTAGCATACACACAGCGCCTAGATAGTGTCATAGTCATAGACTGCATGCACTTAATGAAGAAATAAAAAATAAAAATAAAAATAAAAATAAAAGCTAAGACAAGCACTATCAGAACAGATTTTTTTAATTTTTTTTAATTTCTTCAAGTTTTACGTGCTTATGCAGTCTAAGACTATGAAACACGATGCTATCTATTTGAATAGTAGCACTGAAGCGCTGTGTGTATGCTAAATTACATGTAATCTAGTCATAATCGCTGCTGTATATCTTTTCATTGAGCAGTCAGATCGTTAGAATGCGCATACAAGCGCGCGACATGTCTATATAATCAAATGATCATATAGACAAATCGAAATTGTGAAAGTTGATCACTTCGACGTGAGCTTTCGAATTTGCTGTTTGATCATCTAGCTGAGCGAGCTAGACGAGCGATTGATGTGTTGTGAAAGTTGATCACTTCGACGTGAGCTTTCGTTCGCTGTTTGATCATCTAGTTGAGCAGACTAGATGAGCTTTGAGTTGTTTGTGAGCATTGCGATGCGATGCTCGATCTGTGTATTGTGAAAGCTGATCACTTTGACGTGAGCTTTCGTTCGCTGTTTGATCACATAATCATTTGATCATGTGATCTTGTTGTTTGTGAGCATCGCAATGCGATGCTCGATCTGTGTATGTGAGCGTAACATGCGCGTATCGCGCTGTTACTGCTCTGTTGATGAGATTGTTCAGCTCTTCTGACAAGCATAGCTTGCAGAAGGTTCGTAGTCAGCATCTCGTACAGATAAATCTCGTTGTCGACTCTATCAGAACAGAAAGAGACTATAAATCATAGCTTAATTTACATTCAAAGAGCATGCAATGAAAGCATAGAAAACTCGATTCAGAAGTAAATTGATCAACTTCAAAGTCAAACAAACAACAAACTGAAGATCATTCTACAATTGATTCAACAAAATGCTGAAAACATCAAAAAGAAAATCAATGCAAAGCAAATGACAAAGAATTCGTAAATCTTGCAGAAGACACAGAGTTTGCAAATGTTGCAAGTCATGCAAAATTTGCAAAAATCAACGCAGAAGCTCACATATGTGCAAAAAGCAGCTCAAGTCACAAGCGTAAATGCAAATGCAGACGAATGAAATCTGATCATCAAGAAATTCTCGCCAAAATCACAAGAAATATCGTATCGCGAAAGAAGACTCATTGTCAATCTCAAAAATGAGAACTGAACTTTAAAGACGATGAAAATGCGAGATTCATCAAAACGCA
>JAABUI010000367.1_pt1 | contig 38088 bp, 41 predicted proteins | sample 5559111 | NCBI WGS metagenome assembly JAABUI01 (sample SAMN10711870, study PRJNA513365) | rock metagenome | isolation source: Antarctica rocks | place: Antarctica: Victoria Land, Buttleship Promontory | reverse complement strand
TTGCGGTCAGGGCGGTCGACCTCAACCACGGCCTGGCCCTGCGACGCGAGGTAGCGTGCCAGGCCGGCGCCGTAGGCGCCGGTGCCCTCGACGCCAATCACCCGCAGCGTCCCGAACCCACCTAACCCAGGCCAGCAACCCCCGATATCCAACATCAGTGGTCGGGAAGGTTCGGTGGCCCAACATTCGCCCGGCCGCGTCCACGACAGCGGCGGTATGGGTGTCCTGGTGGGTATCCACACCCCCTGCGATTTCGACCGGGGCAGCTACGCTCCCACGTGCAATCCTTGTCATTGTGTCGTCCTTCCAGCTCGTTGCGGAAGCGGCACGCACCAGCCGAGGCGAGCGGACAAGACAGTGATGGGTGCCTGATGGCACAGGCTCCTGACTTGTTGAAGTCACAAAGCCACATTCGGTGAGTGCACGCGAGCCCCGCAGCGGACCGACCGACAGATCCCGTTGAAGACCCGAAGTCAGTCAGTATTCGAGTCAGGACGGCCGCTGCGGGCCTCGCCTACATCCTCACTGTCAGTATTCAGTCGCCATCGACACCTTCGAACAGCTGCGCATCGAGGGAGTGCGCACCAAGGACGCCTGCGCGCTGATCGGGCGCGCATGGGCCAGCCACTACCGCCACCTGCAGCCACCGGTGCGCGGCCCGGCAGCGGCTAGGGCCTCACCGACAACGGCCAAGCACTGTCCGGGTAGAGTAATGCGGTCTGTCCACAATGAAATCCCCGGTACGCAGAGAGTACGCAGCAACTCCGTTCGGTGCCATATCTGCCCAACGGTGCTAAACGGTAAACCCGCAGGTAGATAACACTGCCTCAGCGGCTACCAACGATGCTCGATATCGTCAAACGCCGAGAGGGGCGGATTCGATTCCCGTCCGCCTCCGCCAAACCTCAACTGGCGTTGACGATAAGCCCGTGGCCCAGGGCTACGTGCTCCCGCCCGGGCCAAGAACGGACGGTCAGCTCTCAGCACGGGACCCTGGGTCCAGTAACCAATCAACGACCGCGATCTACGCCGTCTGGGCGGTCGTCACTCCGAAATGTTCGAGCCCGGGATAGGTCTTGATGCGGAGGTCGTGGGTCGTCGCACCGCGACTCCGCCGAACTGCTCTGGCAGCGCATCGACGACTTCTGTCAGCAACACGGCTGACCGACGTCCCAATCGGCGATCCCATGTGACACAGCGCGCGGACGCTGCCCGCTGACGCGCGTCAAATGACACAAGCAAGATGATCGACGCTGAGGCCCGGTTCGCTCCTCTGCCCGTCGCCGACGAGGTTCCGCTATCGGACAGGCAGATCGGGGCACGGGCTGGTTTCGACCGTTCCGTGGCTACGTTGGGGCGATCGTATTATCTGACCCGCCGGCTAGGTCGAGTCGACGTTGTCGCGCAGGACCTCGAAGAAGTGTCGCAACTCGGGCGTGAGCTCCGTGACGCGACTTATGAGTGCGTGGGCTTGCGCTGGGCGAGGTAGCGGGTGGCGGCCTCGAGCCAGCCGACGAGGGTCGCGTCGCTGCGCAGCGCCCTCGCCTCGACTCGGATCCACCCTTCACCCATCGAGCGACCTACTCCCATCTCCGCACGGGATGCATCGAGGCTTTCGAGCAGCCACGCGTCCTCCGCTGGGTCAACGCGGACAAGCAGACTGCCGTCTTTGTGCACCGCTACAGCCATGGCGTCATCGACCATGACGGCGATCGCACCGAACATGCGTACTTCCCGCACTTGCCCACCCGGCAGCGACTCCCGTATCCGGTCGATCAGCTCGCGCTCCTGGTCGCCAGCGGGGACTGGTGTCACGCCAGCTGCTGTTCCTGCGGGGTGTAGCCGAGGCGGTCGAAGGCGAGGCGGATCTCGACGATCTGCCCCCCTCGCACTGTGAACAGCTCACTCGCCAACGTCGTTGTCGTTGCCGCGGTCTGTGGGAAGTACCACAGCGCCACCCGATCTCCCTCCGTCATTCGGGCGTGCTCGGGTGCGCCTGTCAGCATCGGTACGAAGCCGGTCAGATATTCGCGCCAGTCGCCCTTCGTGGTGACGTTCTGGTCGGGGGCGAAACATCGAACGTCGTCCGAAACGTGGGCCAGGGCTCGATCGACGTCGCCGCTGGTCCAGGCTTGGTGATAAGCCTCCACAGTCGACAGTGCATCCTCATCAATGTTCGACATCGAGACTCCTTGGGTTTGTAGGTGCTCAGGGTGGTAGGTGCTCAAGGTGTGGGTTTCCAGGTATCGGGCGGGAGTTGCTCGCCTGCGGCGGCTCGTGTGAGGCGGGGCAGGAAGTGCTTCCAGCCCTCTATGTGACCGGGTACTTCGCTTTCGGGCAGGTCTGTATGGACGACCTCGACCCGGGTCCCGGCGCTGATCGGCGTCAGTTCGAAGGACACCGTCGACGAGCCAGGAGGCAAGCTCTCATTGCCAGCGAACCCCCAGGAAACCGTCACCCGTCGAGGTGGATCAACCTCGAGAAACATGCCCCGCGCGGGGTAGCCGACGATATCCACCGCGAACTCGCCGCCGGGCACTGGGTCAAGCGATGCCCACTGGCCCATCCACGAGGTCATTCGCGTGTCCGTCACCAAGAACTCGAAGACGAGCTCTGGACTCGCATCGATGTCGATCGACGTCCGGTGCTCAGTCATCACCGCTCCCCGTAGACGACTCCACCGCGCGCTTCAACGCGCTCAACCGTTCCGGCCAGAAGTCGTCGAAGAACCCCTTGCCGACGGCGAGTCCGTCCACGCGCACAGCGAACAGATGACGAGTGCCAGACCGCAAACCGGTGACCAGGCCAGCTGCACGCAGCACTTTCAGGTGGTGAGACACGATCTGCTGCGACAGCCCCAGCACGTCTGCGATCTCGCCGACCGCGCAACGCTCGTTGCGGACGACCGACAGTATGGCGCGACGGTTCGGGTCGGCTAGCGCGTGGAACGTTCGATCCAGCGCGATTGCAGGGTCGTTCATCTCGCACCTCCTGGCCGCACGCTACCACCAACAGATATTTGTACAAACCAAGTCAGTAGCCATTCGGGCGGCGGCTCGAATCGACGGGCCCGGAACAGGACCCGCTCGCGGCGCACTGCATGCCGATGCCAGCGACCAGGTAGTCAGGACGCGGGCCTGATCAGCGGGCGAGAAGCTCCGTGAGGGAGCGGGCCGCGGCCTCGGTGGCGGCCGTCTTGGTGTCAGCTTGGGCCACGGCGTAGCGTCGCGACGCTCGGTCGACTGCTAGTACGGTCCACGGACTTGCACCATCCTCGCCGCTCAACTCGACGTAGAGGCGGGTCCGGTCGTGCTCGACTCGAAGGCGGTGCGCCTCGTTGCCGTCTTCGTGCAGGATGCGGCGGCGCTCGGGATCGGCAACGAACGACGTCCATCGACTGCCAGGCACCCGACCAGGTAACCACAGACAACGGCGCGACTCGCCGTCTCTGACGAACGACGGCCGACTGAAGCGGTGGGCGTCGACGACTTCGACGCTACTTACGATCGGATGACCTCGGCGGGCGTCGAGTTCCTCACCGCACCGCGCACCGAGGCCCACGGTCGATTCGCAGTGTTCCTCGACATCGGCGGAAATAAAGGAATGGCACTCCTCGGCCCCGCTTGATCGTTCGAGACGGACCCGTTGTGGCACTCGCCGTCCGCGCTGGTCAGCGGTGGTACTTGACGCGAGCGCTTTTGTAAGACGACACTTACCGTTCGTGAACGCTTACCAGACTGGCGACGGATGGGATGCCTTGGGTGATCCCACCCGACGCAGCATCGTCGAATTCCTGGCCGAGCGGCCGCGGGCCGTCGGCGAGCTTGCCGACCAGCTGCCGGTCAGCCGGCCGGCGGTGTCCCAGCATCTCAAGGTGCTCAAGCATGCGGGGCTGGTCACCGAGCAGGCGGCGGGCACCCGCCGGATCTATCGGCTCAACCCGATCGGGGTGGCCCCGCTGCGCGATCAGCTGGACACATTTTGGAATCGGGCGTTGACCGGCTACACCGACGTCGTCGAACAACCAACAGAGGAGGGGTCATGACCCAGGCAGCGGCCGCGGTGGTCCGCAGGCAGATCATCGTGCAGGCGCCGATCGAGCGGGCCTTCACCGTGTTCACCGAGCGATTCGGCGACTTCAAACCGCCCGAGCACAACCTCCTCGGCACGGCAATCGCCGAGACCGTGTTCGAACCACGCGTTGGCGGCCACATCTACGACCGCGGCGTCGACGGCAGCGAATGCCGCTGGGCGCGCGTCCTGGCCTACGAACCACCGGAGCGAGTGGTGTTCAGCTGGGACATCGGCCCGCAGTGGCAGATCGAAACCGAGCCGGAGAACACCAGCGAGGTCGAAGTCCGGTTCGTCGCCGAAACCCCGCAGCGCACCCGGGTCGAGCTGGAGCACCGCAACATCGACCGGCACGGCCCCGGCTGGCAAGCCGTCCGCGACGGCGTCGCCGACGACGCCGGATGGCCGCTGTACCTGTTCCGCTACGCCGCCCTGTTTACCGCGGTCAACTGAAACGGCGCCGATCACCGCGAGCACCGAGGTCAACCGGCCCGCACCGGACGTATTCTCCGACGCCACCGACCCGACCCGCTTCCACGAATGGCAGAAGGGCGTCGTCGACGTCGGAAGCGAACACGCGCCGACGAGCCCCAGATCCGTTCACCCGGCCTGTCAGTAGGAAATCCAGACGCTCCTGGGAATGCCGATGCGCGGATGCTTCGGGGAGGCATAAGGGGAAATAAGGTTGCGAATCTGGCCATCGCACGGCTTTGGGTTGCTACCACCTCACGCGTGAGTTATCTTCGTCACACCTAATGAGGAGCGGCGACGATGACCGATGCACGGCTGCGGCTCGACGATCAGCTTTGCTTCGCGCTCTACGCTGCCACCAACGCGATCACCCGCGCCTACCGTCCGCTGCTGCGTGAGCTGGGTATCACCTACCCCCAGTACCTGACGCTCATGGTGCTGTGGCAACACCGCACCGGCACCGTCAGCGAACTCGCGCAGCATCTCGACCTTCCCGCCCACGCCATGACGCCCCTGCTGCAGCGACTGGAACAAGCCGGGCTGATCGTGCGCCGGCGCAGCCCAATCGATAGCAGGGCGGTGCTAATCGAGCTGACATCGGTCGGCGTCGAACTCGAGACGTCCGCAGCCGCCGTCCAACGCACCGTCAAATGCGCCACGGGCCTTTCCCCCGAAACTCTCGCTGCCCTGCGCGGCGAGCTGCACGAGTTGGTCGACGACATGCGCGCAACTGCCGCAGACCCCCATCCGATTGAAGGAAAAGCATCGTGACCCTGAATGTGCCCGACACCCGACGGCTCGCTCCCGAGGCCGACCCGGCAACCGCCCCCCAAGTGCACCCGACCGACGCGACGCTCTACGAGCGTCTCGGCGGCTGCTACGGCATCGCCGGTGCCGTCGACGTGCTCGTCGACCGTCTCTTCAAAAACGTCAAGGTGAACGCCAACGACAAGGTCCACGAGCACCACGGCAACCCCGCGAACGCCGCCGGTTACAAGTTTCTCGTCACCGCCTGGTCTATCGAGGCCGTCGGTGGCCCGAAGTGCTACATCGGCCACGACATGAGCGTGGCGCACGAGCATCTCAGCATCGATAAGGACGGCTTCGACGCCGTCTACATGGAAATCGAGGCCACCCTCTTTTATCTCGGCGCCCCCGCCCAGGAAATCAACGAGTTCATGAACATCATCGAGAGCTTCCGCTCGGAGGTGGTCGCCTAGCTGTGACGTGCGGGCAGGTCGGTGATCGCGCCGCAGTCGATCAACCTAGAGTTCCCACTTTCCTTGACTCGTTCCAGTGAGCCGCGCACACTCAGGGGTGATGGAACTGTTGCCTGATCGCCCCGCGACGTGGCCCCCGGATGCGCGGACGTTGTTGCGTGCGTCGGGTTTGCGCGTCACCGGCCCACGGATCGCGGTGCTAGATGCGTTGGCGGCACATCCGCATGCCACCGCGGACAACGTGGCGGTGCATGCACGGCTAGCGTTGGGCTCGGTGTCCACCCAAGCGGTGTATGACGTGCTCAACGCGTGCACCGACGCCGGTCTGGTGCGGCGCATCGAGCCGGCCGGCTCGCCGGCCCGGTATGAGACCAGAACCGAGGACAACCATCACCATCTGGTGTGCCGCTCCTGCGGCACCGTCGCCGACGTCGACTGTGTCGTGGCCGCAGCCCCGTGCCTTACCCCGTCGCAGGACCATGGCTTTGTGATCGACGAGGCCGAGGTCGTGTTCTGGGGTTATTGCTCCACCTGTCAGAACACCCGAGCACCGAACTGAGGAGAACTCATCATGACGTCACCGTCGAACGGGCACACCACCACCAACGCGGGTATCCCCGTCGCCAGCGATGAGCATTCGCTGACCCAGGAGGCCGGGGGTGGCATCTTGATGCAGGACCACTACCTCATCGAGAAGATGGCGCAGTTCAACCGGGAGCGGGTTCCCGAGCGCGTCGTGCACGCCAAAGGTGGGGGCGCCTTCGGGGAGTTCGTGGTCACCGAGGACGTCAGCGCCTACACCAAGGCCGACTTTCTGCAGCCGGGCAAGAAGACCGAGATGCTGGCCCGGTTCTCCTCCGTCGCGCCCGAGCAGGGTGGCGCGGACACCCAGCGCGACCCCCGTGGTTTTTCGTTGAAGTTCTACACCGAGGCGGGCAACTACGACATGGTCGGCAACAACACGCCGGTCTTCTTCGTCAAGGACCCGATGAAGTTTCAGGACTTCATCCGCAGCCAGAAGCGGCTGCCGGACTCGGGGCTGCGCAGCAACGACATGCAGTGGGACTTCTGGACCCTCTCCCCGGAGTCCGCCCACCAGGTGACGTGGCTGATGGGCGACCGGGGCCTGCCCAAGTCCTGGCGGCAGATGAACGGCTACAGCTCGCACACCTACCAGTGGATCAACGCCGCCGGCACCAGGGTGGGGGTGAAGTACACCTTCAAGACCGACCAGGGCAACGACTACCTCACCCAGGCCGAAGGCGACACCCTGGGGGGTACCTCGCCCGATCACCACCGCCAGGACCTGTTCGGCGCCATCACCAAGGGCGACTTCCCGTCCTGGACGCTGTACGTGCAGATCATGCCGCTGGAGGACGCGGACGGCTACCGGTTCAACCCCTTCGACCTGACCAAGGTCTGGCCGCACGGGGACTACCCGCTGATCAAGGTCGGCACCATGACGCTGAACCGCAACCCGGAGAATTTCTTCGCCCAGATCGAGCAGTCCTCCTTCGAACCGTCCAACCTGGTTCCCGGCATCGACGTCAGCCCGGACAAGATGCTGCTGGGCCGGTTGTTCTCCTACCCCGACGCGCACCGCTACCGCATCGGCGCCAACTACACGCAGCTGCCGGTGAACGCCCCGAAGTCGCAGGTGAACTCCTACGCCAAGGACGGCAACATGCGCTACACCTACAACGATCCGGCCATCCCGGTGTATGCACCCAACTCCCATGGTGGGCCTGCGGCGGACACCGCCACCTACGACGACGGCGCAGGCTGGTCGGCCGGCGGCGAGATGGTGCGTTCGCCCTACGTCGACCACGCCGAGGACGACGACTGGGGTCAGGCGGGCACCCTGGTCCGTGAGGTGATGGACGACGACGCCCGCGCCCGGCTACTAGGCAACATCAGCGGGCACCTGCTCAACGGGGTGAGCGAGCCCGTGCTGGCGCTGGCCTTCCAGTACTGGACCAACGTGGACGCCGAGCTGGGTAAGAAGGTCGAGGAATCCGTGCGCTCGCAGCAGAGCGAGGAGGCCCCCACCACCGGGCAGAGCCCCACCGCCCCGCACAACGAAGCCGCCAAAGTCTGAGCGGTATCACGACGACACCAGGCACCCGCCACCGTTCCCGGGCACCGCACCGAATGGACTGATCGTTCTTCTCCGGTAGGGCCTTCCCCTGGGAAGGCCCTACCGGGTGGGCAACCAGATCACGGTAGCGACAGCCTCGTTGCCCCCGGCGGCTGCGCCTTGGCGCGCAAGGTCCCTTGCTCTTTTGGGGGCACGGCCGAGCCGCTAGGACCGGGGAGCTTCGCGGATGCCGACCTGTCCAGACTGTGCAGTGCAAGTTCCTACCCGCAGCGCCGGTCAGACCTAGGCTGGCACTGACGCCACCGGTATCGGCGGCGTGAGGGCAGCGCCCCGACCGTAGGATGCTCCGATACCCGATACCCCTCCGGGCGTGCGCTGCCGTCCCCGCAGCTTCGCCGTGACATGAGTCAGGAGAACAACCGTGGCGAATTTTCCGGCCATCACCCACGTCGCGTTGACCGTCACCGACCTAGACCGCAGCGCGGTCTGGTACGAGCGGCTGCTCGGCGTCGAACCCGTACTTGACGAGGACGCCGGCGGGTTTTACCACAAGGTGTATCCCCTCTCGGGCGGCATGCTGCTCGGGCTGCACCTGCATCCCGGTGGGGACAACGGTGAGCAGTTCCGCGTCACCCGGCCGGGGCTGGATCACGTGGCGTTTGGCTGCGCGAGCCGCGACGAGCTGACCGAGTGGCAGGCCCGCCTCGATGAACTCGGGATCGCTCACGACGGGATCATCGACGCGGCCTACGGCTCAGGACTGTCCTTCAAAGACCCCGACGGCACCGCGCTGGAGTTCTTCGCACCACCCGCCTGACATCCCGCCGGCCCGGTGCGGCGCACCGGGCTCATTGCTTGCCTCGCCTCCACAGCGGCATTTCGTCGTGCTCAGTGTGCCCCTGCTCGTCGACAGTTTCGGCACGGAACTCTGCGCCCGTCAGGTATCGAGACTCTTATCGTCGCCCGGGCCCACATGCGAACAGACCCGCGTGATCGTGCGCGAAGTCGGCGGTACTGCGCGGTGGGGTTTCCGTGGTGTCGGCGCGGTAAACGAAATACCAGCACACCAAGAAGAATCGGCGGCCGAAAAGCGCGCTACGTGAGGGCTGCGCAGACCGTCGATCACGGCATCCCAGCCGCACCTTGCACATAGGCTTCACGGATGCGGGTGTAGGTGGCGCACCGACAGATGTTGCGCAGGCCGTCCAGGTCGGCTTCGGTGATGGACTTGCCGCTTGCCTTGACCTTCTTCACCAGCGCGACCGCCGCCATGATCTGACCGGGCTGACAGTAGCAAGCACTGAGGCACGTCACGGTCGATCCAGGCTTGCTGCATGGGGTGCAGATCCTTGCCGACGGTTGCCGGCAGGCCCTCGATGGTAGTGATCTCGTCGGTGGGCTTGATATCTTTCACCTGTACCGAGCACGGGTTGAAGGCCAGGCCGTTGATGTGGAGGTGCAGGCCTTGCAGACGTCCAGTCCGCACCCGTACTTCGGTCCGTTGACGCCCAGGATGTCCCGTAGGACCCAGAGCAGCCGAACGTCGTCTTCAACTTCGACCGAGACTGATTTGCCGTTGAGCTTGAAAGTATGCGTAGACACGAGGTCTCCTTCGTGGAGAGGAATCGGATGGTCGGGGTCGCTCAGAAGGCGAAATCAAGGCCGTCGGTCGGTGAGGGCGGCAGCGGCGGCACATAGGTGTACGGCGCGAACGCCAGCGGCCCATTGTGGTTGATCGGGAAGCCGGTGGGCAGCTTGCCGGTGGCCCTGGCGTACGCACACGCGACCGCTGCCTTCGCGGCGGCCACCCCGAACTCGCCGGCCCCACCCGGATTCCCCGTGGTGGGGGGCATGACGATGACCTGCACCTGGGGTGGGGTGTTCCACTCGCGGGTATAGAAGTACTGGTCCCAGCTGGCCTCGAGGAAGGCACCGTTCTTCAGGTGCAGGCTCTCGGTGAACCCCTGCCCGATCGCGTCGTTGATCCCGCCCTGCATCTGGGCTTCCAACCCGCGGGGGTTGATCGCGAGACCTGTGTCGACGGCGAAGACCACCTTGGTCACGCGCGGCCCAGTGACGCCTTCCCGGATCGGCCGGTTGACCGTCGCGGGGGTGTTGTCCACCTCGACCAGGCACGCCGTGGCGCCCTTGTATTCGGTGTGGATGGCGATGCCCTGCGCGGTGTTCTTGGGCATCCGCTTGCCCCAGTTACCGACGCTGGCGACCTTGTCGAGCACCGCCCGGGCCCGGTCGTCCTTGACCAGCTCCCGACGCAGCGCAAGGGGGTCTTTGCCCATGCTGTTGGCGATCTGGTCCATCATCAGCTCGACCGCGCAGACCACGTCGGGGTTGTACAGGTTGCGCGAACTGCCGGTGGGGAAGTCGTCAAACTTCATGGTCTCGTTCAGCGCCTGGGTGACCACACCGACGTTGTAGGGGACATTGGCGGTGGTCAAGAACACCGTCTGGGAGTATTCCAGCTCGTTGCCCAGACCCAACGGCGGCAGGAGAGCGGCAGCCGCCGTGATCGACTCGCCGAAGCCCTGGGTGAAGTCGGTGGCGACGCTGGTGTGTCGCTGCTCGAAGGTGAGCACATTGCCCAGCAAGTGGGTGGCGCGGAGCCGTGAGGTGCACATTGGGTGCGTGCGGCCGACCCGGAACTCGTCGGCGCGGTGCCACATCAATCTGACCGGGACCCCCATCTTCTGCGAAATCTCGGCCGCTTCCACGACGGCGTTGGAGAACATGCGGCGTCCGAACGCGCCGCCACCCTGCACGACGTGCGCCTTCACCGCGCTGATCGGCAGGCCGAGCTTGGCCGCGACGTTGCCCTGGGTGAGGATCGGAGACTGCATCGACGACCACACCTCCGCGCTGCCTGGGCGCACGTCGGCGATGGCGGTCTGCGGTTCCAGGGCGGAGTTGCTCCGGAAGTTGAACGTGAACGACGCCTCCACCGTCCGTGTCAGCAGCGGCACCTTCGGCACGACTAACGGGATCTCGGCGGCCTTGAGCTTGGCCAGGATGGTGGCGTCGGACTCACCGTCGACGGTGCCCGGGTTCCACGTCACCTTGAGCGCGTTGACGGCGTCGATGCACTGGCCGAAGGTCCTGCCCCGCACCGCAACGCCGGTGGAGATGGTTTCCACGTGGGTGATCCCCGGCATTGCCTTCACCTCGGCGGCGTTGGCGACGCTGCGGGGGGTGCCCTTGATCGTCGGCGGGCGGCAGATCATGGTGGGCAGCGCATCGGGCTTCACCATGTCCATCGCGTAGACCTTGCGGCCGGTGACCGCCTCGAGGGCGTCCACCCGGTTGTGGGGTTTGCCGACCACAGTGAACGAGGACGACGCCTTGAGCGTCGTCGTCAGCGTCTGGGTCACCGAGGTGGCAGCCTTGGTCGCCAAGTCGCCGAAGGGGATGGCGCCCAGGCCGCTGGTCGAGATGACCATGCCCGCCTTGGTCACCAGGTTGCCGACGGTGTCGCCGAGCGCGATCGCGCCCGCCTTCAGCAACTGCTGGCGGGCCAGCGCGGCAGCGACCCGGAACGGTGTGTAAGTCGAGGGGGTGGTGTTCGACCCGGCGGTGAACTGGTTGAACAACAGCTCGGGGCGCGCGTCGGCCAGGGTGACGTGCACCTTCTCCACCGGCAGATCCAGCTCCTCGGCGAGGATCATCGCGGTCGAGGTGGTGATGCCTTGGCCGGACTCGACACGGGGCATCGCGAACGACGCGGTGCCGTCAGTGTTCATGGTCACGGTGATGAGGTTGGCGGTCGGCACTGTGGCGTAGGTGAGCAGGTCGCTCAGGTCCACCACGTCGGAGGGCTGAGGCAACGACGGCACTGCGGCATTGGCAGCGGCCGGTGCGAAGATGCTCTCGGCGGTCAGGTCGGCGGCCACCACCAGGGTGGGCGCCGCGATCAGGTACCCCAGGAAACGGCGCCTGCTGGTAACACCGGCCTGTTCGCCGTTGACCATGTCATCAGGCTGAGCGCTCTGCGCCGGACGGTCGTGCTTGGTCATCGCTGTCCTCTCGTTGGTTTGCTTCCACACAGCGCCAAGACACGCGAACGCATCCCTCGTGTGGCTACCGGCCTACCAAAAGAGTGACAGAGGACACGTTTGATCGATATGTGCGGGCGCCCATGATTGACGACGCCCCACTGTGCGCAGCGCACAACGTCCTGTCGAGAGTGATCTGTCGTCTCAGCGCCCGGGCAGGACGGTGAGAGCGCGAAGGGCCAGCAACATCTCCAGCGGGGCGACCCCACCGTGCAGACTGTGGCCCGCCAACTCCTCGATCCGCCGGATCCGATTGACAACGGTGTTGCGATGACAGTGCACCAACTCGGCCGTCCGGACCGCAGACCCCGCCGACTCAAGCCCGGCCACCAACGTGTCCAGCAGCAGATCGCGATCGGAAGCGGGCAGCCGCAGCACCGGCCCCAGCCACTCCTGTATCAACGACCGGGCCAGGTCCGGGGCGCCCAGCAGGAGCGCCTCGGGCAGCCGTTGCGCCAATGCGGCCAGTCCCGCGGGGGCTGTTCCCAGGGTCCGGCGGGCCAGCTCGGCCTGAGCGTGGGCGGAGCCGACCTCGCCCAAGCCCTGCACCACCAGCGAGAGGCCGGCCGGTCCCCGAAGCTGGTGGCGCAGCACGCCCAGCACGGCGTCCGCAGCCGAACCGCCCAGCGAGAGCAGCCCGATCAGGACGTCCGCGCGCAGCTGCCACGCCGACTCGACCCCCGCCGCAGAAAGACGCCCCTGCAGCGACCATGACGCCGTGTCCTCGGCGCCGGGCTGCGGAACCGACACCACCACCACCGCGTAGGGCCCGCGCACCGGGAGACCCAGCAGCTGACCTGCCTGCGCAGCGAAGCCCGGCTCGACCGCCCTACCCTGCAGAAGTCCCTCCCAGAGCAGCGCCAAGCGCTGCTCGTCGGCACGCACCAGCCGTCGCTCCGCCGTGTGGTAGGCGGCTGCGACCCGCCCAGAGATGGCGTCGACCACCTCCCAGACGCGGGTCCCGAGATCAATGAGGCCATCGGTGTCCACCATCGCATCCGAGCGGGCTTGCTCCGTGATCGACTGCCACACCAGCCGGCCGCCCAGCCGGAAGGACCCAAGCACGTCGTCGAGTGGCATGGCCTGTTCCGCCCGGCTACGACCGGTGGCCTGGGCAGCGTCGTAGAGGTCCTCCTGCGTTGCCTGCGGAGTGGGCCTTCCTGCCGCCAGCAGCTCCAGCACACGGGCCAAGTTGTCGTGGCAGGACCGCCACAACTCCGCCTTGGGGACTGTGCCCAACGCACGGTAGGCGGGGTTCTCGACGAGGATGACCTCGACGAGCTCGTCGGTCAGCTCGGGCAACCGCTCGAGGACCCGCACCGCCAGGTCCCGCGCGAGCGCGTCACCCTCACCCGCCGCCATCCGGCCATCATTGCCGACTCAATCGGTCGGGGAAAGGGGCGCCAGTCGAATCAACCCCGAGAGATCAACCCTGCAGAGCCAGCGCCTTCTTGCCCTCGATGTCCGCCGACGCCGCCTCGTGCCGCGCGTGCTCGCCGACCCCGGCCGCCCAGTCGGCGTTGATGGGGTTGCGGAAGCCGAAGGCGTGGCGGACTTCGTGTTTCGCGAGCCGGTCGCCACGGTGGTCGTCGCCATCGTCGCCGCGGTCGATGCGCCCATCAACCACGTTCGGGACAGAGGTCGGCACAGGGGCCGGCCACTTCCGCGTGCTCCGTCAGCGGCGGGACTGGTCGTGGCTGTGCAAGGCGGCGAGCTTCGCGTTGTAGCGGTCGAGGGCGGCTTGGTCGTCGTCCATGTCGAGATCGGCTGTTGCGCTGTCGTCGGCGCCGATGGTGGCCTGGCGGCGGATGCGGTCCAATCGCGGGCCCAGCCCGCGCTTGCCCTGTTCGGCTCTGGTCCATTGCCAGGCGGTGAGGAGCATCAGGATCATCATCAGGCCGTCGCCGAGGAACCACATGATCGCGCCTGCGGTCCGTTGATCAGCGAGCGCGCCTGGGCCCCACCCGGGGTGGGAGGCGGCGTAGGCGGGTGCCAGCGGTCGACCGGTCAGCATCAGCCCAACACCGACCAGGGTGTCGGGGCCCATGCACAGGCCCAGCACGACGAAACGTAACGGATAGGACAGCCACCGCGGGCCGGCTTCGGATCCAACGAGCGGCAGGAACAGCAGATACCCGCTGACCAGGTACAAGGCAAGTTCCGCGTCGTGAATCCACATGTGGGTGGTCATGGCCTGTTGGAAGCCGGTGAGGTGGGTCAGCACGATCACCGCCGTGTACAGCGGCACCGTCAGTGCCGGGGAGGTGAGGACCGTGAACGGTCGCGCGGCTATCACGTCGTCACGCGGAGTCCGGGAATCGAGGCGGCGGGCGTCACGCACCAGCCGGATGGGTTGGGCCCACACCAGCAGCACGGGGGCGACCATGATGAGGATCAGGTGGACGAGCATGTGCATCCAGAACAGGCTGTGCGCATACACGGCCATGCTGCTGTTCAGCGCGACGACCAGCACCACCATGGCCGCCAGCCAGCTCGTCGTCCGCCCCCACGACCACGCACCGTCGCACCGGGCCAGTCGCCGCACCAGCAGCAGGTAGCCGATGGTGGCTGCGATCATCAGCAGGTCGGCGATCGGCGTGAACGTCCACGACGTGAGCACCGATGACCACGTCGGCGCGTCAGTGGTCATGGCCGGCTCCCCTTCTCCCCGCCCTCCGCATGGGTCTGCAGGGCGGCGAGGACGCTTTCGTGGGTGATCCACCCGGTCAGCTGTTCTCCGCCCGCATCGAAAACGGGCAACCCGGTGCCCGATGACGCCGACAACGCCTGCAGCGCATCGGCAAGGGTGGAGTCATCGGTGATCGTCGGGGGCAGGGTCGCGAGATCGGCGACCGTCTTGTCGCGGGAGTGGGGCTCGCTGAGAGTTTCGGCCACCGCCCGCGCCGACACGCAGCCACAGTACGTTCCTTCGACGGTGACGACGGGGAGCATGCCGTGCGCGGAGAGAGACAGGATTCTGCTGGCCTCGGTGAGGTCGATGGTGTCGCATAGTGGATCGGGCACCGGCTGCGCCGCCTGCCGTACGGCTATCTCGGTGAACGCGGCAGGCTGGCCTGGCGCGTCGAGGTCGACGCCGCGGCGCAACAGCTTGCCGGTGTAGATCGTCTCCTTGGAGAGCAGCTTGCTGATGCCCGAGGCCATCACGACGGCCGCCATCAGCGGCAGGATGATGGTGTACTCCCCGGTGAGCTCGAACAAAATGATCACCGCGGTGATCGGCGCCCGGGTGGCCCCGGCCAGAGCGGCCCCCATGCCGATCAACCCGTAGGCACCGGCCGACGCGGTGACGCCCGGCGCCAAGGTGTGCACGACGTCACCGAAGGCGGTGCCGGCCATCGCCCCGATGAACAGCGTGGGCGCGAACACCCCGCCGGAGCCGCCCACCCCGATGGCCAGGCTGGCCGCGAGCATCTTGCCGATCATCAGGATCAGCAGGAACCCGAGGACGTAGCGGCCGTTGACGGCGTTCTCCAACACCGGATAACCCACGCCGTACATCTGCGGCAGGACGAGCAACAATCCGCCGATGAGTAGTCCGCCGACCGCGGGGCGTAACCACTCCGGGCCCCGCCAGGCCCAGTCGCAGGCGTCCTCAATGAGGTAAAGCACTTTGGAAAAGCACACCCCGACCACGCCGACGACCACGCCGAGGAGCAGAAACAACAGGTACTCGACGGGATTGCGGAGCTCGAAGCGGGGAAGGGCGAGGAAGGCGTGGTTGCCGAGGACCGCGCGGCCGACGACGCTGGCCATGACGCTGGAGAGGACCACCGCACCGAAGGACTCGGCGGCGAAGTCGCGCAGGATCAGCTCCATCGCAAAGAACGGCCCGGCCAGCGGTGCGTTGAACGTCGCCGAGATACCCCCGGCCGCCCCGCAGGCCACGAGCACCCGCATCCGGGAGGCGCTGAGCCGGGTGAGCCGGCCCAGGGTGGAGCCCAGAGCGGCGCCGATCTGCACGATCGGTCCCTCCCGGCCCACCGAGCCACCGCCGCCGATGCACAACGCGGAGGCGAGGGCCTTGACCACACTCACCTGCGGCGCGATCCGCCCACCGCGCTCGGCGACCGCATACATCACCTCGGGCACCCCGTGTCCGCGGGCCTCGGGCGCGAACTTGTAGACCAACGGTCCATAGATGGCGCCCGCGATCACCGGCACGAGCAACACGAACCATATTCCCAGCGCAGGCAGATGAGTGCTCGCGGCGTGCCCGGCGACGGAGTAGTCGGCGTAACCGGTGAACAGCCGGGTGAACGCGGTGATCAGCCAGCGGAACACAATGGCGCCCAGTCCAGTGCCCGCGCCAATCACCAGGGCCAGCAGAACCAGGGAGCTCGGGCTCTCCCGCAGCCACCGCCCGATCGACGCCCGCCGGGGTACCGGGATCGACCCGCCGGGGGGCCAGGCCGGGCTTCGGCAGTCGACATACGTGCAGTATGCAATAGTTGCCGTGGCTTTGCATCACCGGGTGCGGAAGGGAGTGCGCATGAGTCAGATCATCGCCGCCGGCGACCAGACCGTTGATGCCATCAGCGATGCCGTACTCACCGCGTCCCGGTTGCTGGTGTCGCTGTCGGCGCGGTCGATCGCCGCCGCCGACGAGACGATCACGATTGCTCAGTTCCGGGTGCTCGTCGTGCTGGAGACCCGGGGCCCGCTCAACCTTGCCGCCTTGGCGGAGTCCCTCGGGGTACAGCCCTCCACGGCGACGCGAATGGTCGACCGGCTCGTCCACGCCGGGTTGACCAGCCGCCAGGTGAGCGCGCAGTCCCGCCGGGAGCTCACCGTGAAACTGACCGAACGTGGCGCCTCAGTGGTCCGGGAGGTGACGCAGCGTCGCCGGGCCGAGATCGGCGCCGTGGTGGCGAAGATGCCGGTCTCGCACCGTTCCGGGCTGGTCCGGGCGCTGGCCGCGTTCACCACTGCGGGCGGCGAGCCCCCCGCGCCGGACACCCCGGAGATCCCATGGGGATAACGCGGCCAACCCGCACGAACGGCTTTACCCCCCGCTGTCCGCCGCACGGAACGCTCGTGTCCTACGCGATCATCGCCGCAGTCAGCGGAACCGGCGGGCTCTGGCCTCCGTTCAAGGCGGTCGGGCAGGCTCTGTTGTGGAGCGCCCAGGGTTACCCCGGCAGCTGATCTCGTACAGGCCACACAGTGCACAGCTGAAGCGCCGACGGCCATGCCTTCTCGCGCCATGCTGCTCGTCGGGTTGGGCCGCCGCTTTCCGCGTACCATCCCGACCATGCTGACCGAGAGATTCGCCAGGGCGATCGAGAACGCCTCCGTGTTGGACCGCCCGGCCGACGCCGGGGCCGACCTCCTCAACAAGCTGTTGAAGCCCGGCGTGGTCAAAGACGCGCTGTCGGGGACGTGGCTAGGACACCCAGCCCACCCGCTCTTGGTCGCCGTACCGATCGGCGCCTGGGTCAGTTCAACCGTGTTGGACCTCGTCGGTGGCCGCAGCGCCCGACCGGCCGCCCGAACCCTGGTTGGTCTCGGGGCGCTGGCCGCACTGCCGACGGCAATGACGGGCGCCTCGGACTGGGCGGACACCATGGGCGCGGAGCGTCGGCTCGGATTCGTGCACGCGATGGCCAACTACACCGCGCTGGGCTTGTACGCCCAATCCTGGCGTGCTCGCGGGCAAGGGGCCCATTCACGGGGTGTCGCGCTGTCAGTCCTTGGCTCGGGTGTCCTCGGCGTCGGTGGCTGGCTCGGGGGTCACCTGGCCTACGCCCGTGGAGTCGGCGTCGATACGACGGCTTTTCTTGGTGCCCCACAGGACTGGACCGACGTGGCCGCGGAAGCCGACCTGGTCGAGGGCGAACCACTGGGTGTGACCCTCGGTGCGCTGCCCGTGCTGTTGCTTCGCCGGGGCGCCACGCTGATCGCGCTCAACGACCGGTGCACGCACCGCGGCGCGCCGTTGCACGAGGGGCCCATCGTCGACGGTTGCATTGAATGCCCGTGGCACGGCAGCCGGTTTGCCCTCACCGACGGTGAGGTGGTGCGGGGACCGGCCACCCGGCCGCAGCCGAGCTATGAGGTGCGCGCCGAGGGCGGCAGGGTGCTCATCCGCGAAACGCAGACGCAGAACTCGCTCCGGACGAATCCGGTCGCGGCGGTCCCGGCGTAACCGTCCGAGCAGTACGGCTGCCGCTCCGCATCGAGGACGGATCCGGACCGCACCATCGGCTGCGGGGACGGTGACCGCGGTAGTCCGACTTCTGGTCTGATCTGCCGTGCGGCGGGTTCCGCGGAACACCCCCACGCAGTGCCACTCCTCGTGGCGCAGCCTCGGTGATGCACCTGTGCATGCAGAGAAAAGCGGCGCGCAACACCACCTCTGCTCGTGCCCGCGCGTGGGTTTTGGGGGTGCCCCCTGGGGCACAGGGGCGCCTCGGGTGGCACTCGCCGGCGAACCCGACACAATGTCTGCATGGCTGATCTCACCGACAATGTCTTCGTCGTCGTCGGTGCCTCCGGCGCTCTCGGCTCCCGCATCGCCCAACGGCTCTCCGACGCCGGGGCCTCGCTCACCCTCGCCGTTCGCTCGGCGGACTCGCCGATCGACGGTGCACACACCGTTTCCGCCGACCTGCGCGAACCCGACGCCGCGCAGCGGATCATCGACGCCGCGGTGGAACAGCACGGCCACCTCGACGGGCTCGTCATCGCGGCCGGCATCGCCGCGTTCGGCCCGCTCGCCGAGATCGACGACGACACTGTCGACGACCTGGTTCTCGTCGACTTCCTCGGCCCGTTGCGCCTGTTGCGTGCGGCTCTTCGCGTGCTCGAACCTGGCGGCGTCGTCGCTGGGATCAGCGCCGTCCTCGCCGAGCAACCGGTGGCCGGGATGGCGACGTACTCGGCGGTCAAGGCCGCCGCGTCGGCCCTCTTCCTCGCCGCGGCGAAGGAGGCGCGCAAGAGCAAGATCCGGGTGCTGGACATCCGCCCGCCGCACACCGAGACGGGCCTGGCCGGGCGCGCCATCGCCGGCGACGCCCCCAAGATGCCCGACGGAGCCGACCCGGATGCGGTGGCCCAGCGGATCGTGGAGGCCATCCTCGGTAACGAGCGTGAGCTGCCCAGCTCAGCGTTCGGCTGAACCGCGGCGCCGGTACCCCTTCGTGGTTCCGACTCGCCCGCGGGCCCACCCGAGCCAGCGATGAGTTCTCACCGCAGCACAGCGACCCCCGACGGTTGGGAGAGTTACGGCCCACCCAGGGCTACGACGCCGACTCTCCCTCGCGGGGCGGGCGTGGGAGGAAGAAGGCAACGCGCCTCTGGTAGTCGGAGTAGCCCGGTCGGTCCTGCATCCGCCGCTCGGTGCGCTTGGCTCCGGTGGCGAACATGAGCAGGTAGGACATCAGCGCAGGTGCCGGTAGCGCCCAACCCGCCGGGGAGGAGGCAGCAGCGGCGAGGTATGCGCCGTCCCACACCAGGGAGTCCCCGAAGTAGTTGGGGTGCCGCGACCACCCCCACAAGCCGGTGTCGAGGATCTTCGGTTTCTGCTCGTCGTCTCGTTGGGTGTACTGCTGCTTCTGCCGGTCGGCCAGGGCCTCGACCACCGTGCCGGCGACCATGACGGCCACACCGGCCGGGGCCAGCCAACGGCGAGGTGACCGTGGCAGCGTCGACGCCGCGGCCAGCTGCACCGGGGCGGACACCAACAGCTGCGACAAGCCCTGGGTCAGGAACACCTTCGCCACGACCTTGGGCGTCGAGGCTCCCTCCAGAAATTCGGTGTAGCGAGGGTCTTCGTCGTCGCTGCCTCGCACGCGGCTCAGCATCTGCCGCTCCAGCCGCACTGCCCAACCGGTCGACACCACCGCCAAGGACCACCGCCGCCAAGGGTTGCCACGGCCGACTACCGCGCTCACAAGCGAGACGGCGGCCAGTCCCGGACCCCAGACGGCGTCGGCGTAGTCACGACGGCCGCTGCGCAGCGCCACCACCGCTGTCGCGGCCTGCAAGAGGGTCACCGCCGACGCGGACACCCCCGCGACGGCACACAAGTTGGTGACGTCGAACCTGCGTGAACGGTGATTGAGTCTCATCGCCGTACCCCTCGAGTTCAGCGGTCAAGCCCGTTCAGGGTCTCGGTGAGCTGTCTTTCGGTGTCGTTGCCCAGCTTCTCGAACACCACCTTGCCCAGCGGCGCGGCGAGCTTCGCAACACCGTGAAACTCCAGGTCGTTGGTATAGGTAATCGTTGACCCCGCCGCCGTAGCGCTCACCTCGATCGTCTCCGTCGAAGTGGCGGTGTCGTTGCGGCCGACGATGACGATCCGCTGGTCGCTGAGCTGCTCCAGCGTGTACGTCAGCTCGGTGCTGATACCGGCGATCTTCGACGTGTTGTGCCAGGAGGAGCCGACGCGCACCGGTCCGTCATCGTTGCGGACGCAGCGTTCGGTACCCGGGTCCCATTGCTCGGCGTGCGAGAAGTCGGCGAGGTAAGACACCACCAACTCAGGGCGCGGGGTGACGTCGAAGGTGCGGGAAACACTGGGCATATCAACTCCTGATTGTCAGAGCCGGGGTCCACGACTACCCGCCGTACCAATCTGGCAACGCTCTGCGTTGAGTGTCCACCCCCCGGGCGGTACTCCGCCGATTCGACGGTGTGCTGGGCGTGGAGTTCTTCTCCACCGCCCGGGCCGGCTATCGGGCGATGCTGGCCTGGATGCGGACCTTCGGCGACCTCCGCCGGGTTGGATTCGAGTGCACCGGGATCGAACCGATCGACGTAAGCGCGGCAAGGATGACACACTGGGCGCCCAAAGCGCCGCCCACGCCGCATTCGCCGATAGTGCCGACGTTGGCTCACCGGCGAGTTCCGGCGCCAACGTGGATGTGTCCGCCGCGCAACACCCCGTGCGAGGTAGCGTCCAGCCCGTCCAGGACAAGTGTCCACGGCGCCCGATGCACGTCGACCCCGCCGGTAAAACACACCAGCCGGGCCAACGGGGACAACACCCGCCACCACCCGGTCGGCAACGCCAAATCCACGACCACCACCCGCCCGCCGGGACGGATCAGGGCACCCGCCTGGGAGAACACCGACCGCCACGCGCCGATGATCGACAGTGAGTAGGTGAACAGGACGGCGTCGAAGGACTCAACGTCGCCGAGGATGGTCGAGAGATCGGCGGCGTCACCACGGTGGATCTCCACATTGGACCACCCGTGGTCGGCGATTCTGCTTCGGGCGCCTTCCAGCATTGCCGCGCTCGCGTCCACGCCGATCACCGCACCGCTCGCGCCCACCAAGGCCCGTACCAGCGGAAAGTTCAGCCCCGTCCCGCAGCCGATGTCCAGCACCCGGTCGCCCTCCCGCAGACCGAGTTGACCAATCCCGACCACCCGGCCGAGCCGGTACACCGGCCACTCACCCGACAGCAGGTCATACCACCGCGCCGCGGGCCCGTAGCGGCGAAGATGCGGGCGTCTCATGAGTTCAGCATGCCTGCTCAGTCTCTGCGGCCGGTCCACGCCCGCCCCGGCTTCAGCTTCCGAGCGTCCGCCTGCTGTGATGCATCAATGAGCACTGCCGCTGACGGCTATCCCCTGCTTGAGGGCAAAGACCACCGGGCGGTGTCGCTGTTCCAACCGGAGAACTTGTTGCGGGAAGCGCGACGCCAACGCGGTCTGGGCGACGCGCCGGTGCCCAGGGTGGGTCTGCTCGACCCCGACGGTGACATCGTCAGGCATCTCGCCGCCACCGGTCGGGGACACCGCCACCCCGGGTGGGCCTGCTACCACACCGAGCTGTGGGTGACCGACCTCGACGGCGTCGAGATTGGGGTGGTTGGCGTGGCGGTGGGGGCACCGTTCGCGGTCCTGGTTGCCGAGCAGCTGGCCGCATCCGGTGCCGAGGTGGTGGTGAGCATCACCTCCGCCGGCCAGATCGTGCCTCTGGCTGCCGTGCCGTGCTTCGTGCTCATCGAACGGGCCCTGCGTGATGAGGGAACCAGCGCCCATTACCTACCACCGGGCCGGTGGAGCCACCTCGACGGCGGACTGCACGCTCGGCTGGCCGGGGCCTTCGATCACCTGCCCAACCCGGTGCTGACCGGCGCGTCCTGGACTACCGACGCTCCCTACCGGGAAACCACGGCGGCGATCGAGGCCGCGAAGTGCGCCGGGGCCGTGTGTGTGGAGATGGAGGCCGCCAGCCTCTACGCCTACGCCACCGCCCGCGCTCGCCGCGTGGTCTGCCTCGCCCACGTCACCAACACCATGGCCGTGGCCGGCGACGACTTTGAGAAGGGCCCCGACAACGGGGTGCACGACGCACTGGCCGTTGCCCGGGCAGTGGTGGTCGCCCTTCTGTGAGAACGGCGCGTGCCGCTCGCGTGCGAACCACCGAGTACGAACCACAGCGGCATCCGCCCGCATATGCCTACCATGAGGCACGGGGAAATTCTCACGGCGAGGAGCACTTAGCCATGGCCACCACCCAGACATCAGCGCCGACGCCAATCGAGGGCAGCTATCGCACGATGGCCCGGGGGTTCGCAGCGCTGCGGATCTTCATGGGCTTGGTCTGGGTGAGCAATGCGCTGGCCAAAGTCTTCAGCAGCGGAAGTTTCGACTTGGGCTTCTTCTCCTTCAACCTCATCACCCGCGATGCCGCCCAGCGGATAGCTACCAACGCGGCATCGAAAACGCAGATCGCCCCGCTGGGCGCGTTCTACCGGGACGTGGTGATACCGAACTGGGGATTCTTCGGGATCTTCCTGACCCTCGCCGAGCTCGCCGTGGCCATCCGCCTGCTGTTCGGTATCGCGACCCGCCTCGCCGCCGTGGGCGGTCTGCTGCTCTTGACACCGATCTGGGTGATGCTCTGGCACACCGACCTCTACCTGTGGGAATACCCGCTCGACCTGTTCCCGCTATTGCTGCTGGCCATCGTGCCCGCCGGCCGGTTCTTCGGCGCGGACCGCAGCCTCGCGCCACGTTTCCGGGGGCGCTGGCCGTTCTGATCATCGGGCACGACCCTATGGGGTCGCGCTCATAAACGAGCTGCCCCTGCGGGCAGCGGACAGGATGGTGCGTGCCGATGTCGCCGATGCCCTACGCCAAGCAGTTCGCCGAGGTACTCGGGTCAACCATGGCCTACGTCGACGTAGGCGAGGGGGACCCGATCGTGTTCCTGCACGGCAACCCCACGTCGTCGTACTTGTGGCGCAACGTGATCCCCCATCTGCAGGAGCACGGCCGTTGCATCGCGCCCGACCTCATCGGAATGGGGGACTCGACGAAGCTTGCCGACAGCGGTGCGGGCAGCTACCGCTTCGTCGAGCACCGCCGCTACCTCGATGCGCTGTTGGCGCAGCTCGGGGTCCGTGAGCGGGTCACCCTGGTGGTCCACGACTGGGGATCGGGCCTGGGTTTCGACTGGGCCAACCGGCACCGCGACGCCGTGGCGGGTATCGCGTACATGGAGGCGGTGGTCGCCCCGGTGACCTGGGCGCAGTGGCCGGAGAATGCCAGGGCCATCTTCGAGGCGTTCCGTTCGCCCGCCGGGGAGAGCATCATCCTGGAGAAGAACGCGTTCGTGGAAAACGTGCTGCCCGCGTCGATTCTGCGCACGCTCAGCGCCGAGGAGATGGATGCGTACCGGGCGCCTTTTCGCGAGCCTGGGGAGGGCCGCCGACCCACCCTGACCTGGCCGCGCGAGATACCCATCGACGGCGAGCCAGCCGATGTGCACCAGATCGTGACCGCCTACGGCGAATGGCTGTCCACCGCGTCGGTGCCCAAGCTGTTCATCAACGCCGACCCCGGCTCCATCCTCGTTGGCCCGCAGCGGGAATGGGTACGCACCTGGCCCAACCAGCAAGAGATCACCGTGCCGGGAATCCACTTCGTGCAAGAGGACTCTGCCGAGGCCATCGGCCGGGCCATCGCCGAGTGGCACTCCACCCTCAGCACCGGCGGATAACCCGAAACTACGCGGGGTTGCGGAACACCTCGGTGAGGGTGGGGACGAGCTCGGGGTCGGCCAGGATCACGACATCGTCCCCGGCCGCCAGCGTGGCCTCGGCCCGGACCGGCACCAGATTGCTGTCCCGCACGACGATGCTGATCCACACGTCGCCGACGAGGTCGCCGAGTTCATCGATGGTGCAGCCGTCGGCCTGCGACCCGGGTGCCACGGTCAGCCGGTGCACCCCTTCCGGTTCGTCGCGTAGCCGGACGCCCACCGTCCACGGTTCGGGGTCGACGACGCGCATCGGCAGGTGCAGCAGGGTGGCGACGCCAGGCACCAGGCTGCCCTGCACCAGGACCGAGAAGGCCACGACCACGACCACGATGCCGTACAGGCGGTCGGCGTCGGGAACCTGGGCGGCGCGCAGCATCTCGCCGAGCAGGATGGGTACCGCGCCCTTGAGTCCGGCGAAGAGGATGAAGGCACGTTCATTGTGCCGCAGGCGGGTTGGTAGCAGGCAGGTACCGACCAGCACCGGGCGGATGAGCAGCGTGAGGGCGGCGCCGAGCGCGACCCCGGGGACCCACACCTCGGTGTGGGCGAGCACGTGCAGGTCGACCGTCAACCCCAGGACGGTGAAGGCAACGATCTCCGCCAGCCCGGCCAGGGCCCCGTGGAAGCGTTCGATCTCCCGCTTGTAGGGGGCGCGTCCGTCGCCGATGACGATGCCGGCGACGAACACCGCCAGGAAACCCGAACCATGGGCGAGGGTGGCGATGCCGTACAGCATCAACGCGCTGGCGAGGGTGCGCAACGAATACAGTCCCTCGCTGGGCAATGGGACCCGCCGCATGAACAGCAGCAAGGCGCGTCCGGCCACGACGCCGACCGCCGCGCCGATCACCATCTGCAGCGCGAACTCGCCTCCCACGAGCGCGAAGCCGCCGGCGCTGAGCCCGCCGGCGGCGATGAGACTGCCCATCAGGGCGATGCCGACCGGGTCGTTGGCGCCGGATTCCCCCTCCAGGATCGTCCCGCTGCGCCCGGAAATCTCCCGCCGGCCGAGCACGGAGAACACCACAGCGGGGTCGGTCGGGGCCACAGCCGTGGCGACCAGCAGCGCCACGTACCAGCTCAGCCCGAACGCGAGGTGCAACAGCACTGCACCGCCTGCGGCGGTCAGGAAGGTGCCCAGCACCCCTACCGCGGCGATGGACGCGGCCGCGGCCCGGAACCGGGACCAGCCGATGTGCATCCCGCCGTCGAACAGAATGAGCACCAACGCGATGGTGACCACCCGCTCGACGGTGCGTTCGGGTGGTGCCTGCAGTACGGGAACGAGATTGACCGTGACGGCGGCGCCGACGAGCACCAGCAGCGGAACCGGAACCTTGACCCGTTCGGTGAGGCGGTTCGCCAGCACCGCAACCAACCCCACCGTGCTGGCCAGCAGAATGATCAAGGCGTAGTGGCCGGTGTCGCTCAACTCGGTGGCCAACGGCGGTCGAGTGCGGCCTGGACGTGACTGCCCAGCGTGGCCATCTCGGCGCGCTCGGCGCCGTCGAAGTCCTGCTGCTGCGCGTCCCGCAGTACCGCGGGCCCGAGATCACGCTGCGCCATCTCACCCAGCAGCGCGGCGCTGTGCCCCAGGGTGTGCACCGCGGTCGTGGGGTCGTTGATCCCGGGGGACAGCGCCTTGGTGGCGACATCGGTGAGCTGGCGCAGGCCGTAGCCCGGGGTGCGGGCCGTGATCGGCACCACACCGGCGGCGGGCACCGGCACGCCAACGGCCGGTGCGTCCCCGTCGAGTTCGGGCAGGATGCGGAGCAAAGTCGCCCGTGCCCGTGCCTGTGTATGCACATTGCGCACCATCGTCTCGACCCTGATCTCCCGCACCAGGTGAGCCGGGAACAATGCCAGCGTGCCTTGCACGAACCGGTCGCCGCTGAAGGTACGCAACAGCCGAGGAGAGAACTGGCTGCTGGCGAGCTGCAGGGTCACCACCGTGAGCGAGAACGTCAGGGACGTCACCGTGATCAGCGATCCGGCGACCGCACTGAGCACGGAACGCGCCGCGCCCGCGTCGCCGCCGAAGAGGTACGCCGTCACCGCCGCCGGCAACTGCCCGTCGACACTGGAGTCCAACCGCGTCAGTCCGATGCCTGACGCCACCGCGACCACCACCGCCGCGGTCGGCAGCGGCCACAGCCGGGTGCGAATCGTGTCGGACAGCACGGCCCACCTGCGCTTCGCATCGCTCCGAGAACCCACCGGCCGTCCCTCCGTGCGCATCACTCCGTTACGTCGCTTCGCGCGCCGATGAACTTGGTCGGGTAAGAGGACGCTACACCCGGGCCTGCTGGAACCGGCCACCGATAGGGTTGCGGGGCGCCCCCTTCAGCGTCCTTTCAGGATCGCTCAGCACCCCTTCAGTACCTCTTAATCAAGGGTGGCGGCAGCGGGGGCACCGGGCCCCTCACGCACGCCGGAGGCAACCCATGGCCCACACCGTGCTGGAGCCCGCCGCGGCGCCGAACACTCCCGCCCGCCGGAGCACCTCACCGCAGGCCACGACGCAGCGGCCGTGGCCCGGCAATGCCCAAGTACCCCCTGCTCGGGGGCGGCACGTCGTTGCACGCGATCCAGCTCAGCGACACTAGCTCGGCCGTCGACAGCGGCTCATGGTGTTCCTAGCGCAGCAACAGCTCGCCGGTGAACGCGGCGAGCACTGGACCCGAGAGGATGCCGAGGACGACAGAACCGATCGCGGCGACGTAGGCGGCACCAGTGCTCCAGCGACCCGCGGTCTCCGGGCTGTCCTGCGTCACGAGTGGGCGGCGGAACAACGGGCCGATCCAGCGCAGGTAGTAGAACAGGCTCGCCACCGTGTTGACCGCGGCGAGAACGAACAGCCACCCGAGTCCGGCGTCGAGGGTGGCCGTGAAGATGGTGAGCTTGCCGACGAACACTGCCGTCGGTGGGGTGCCGACCAGTCCGAGCAGGCAGACCACCAGGCTCAGCGCGAGCCAGCGGTGCCGGCTGAACAATCCCGTGTAGTCCCCCAGCCGACGGGCTGAGGGCAGGGCGCACGCCACGGCGAAGGCCCCGAGGTTGGTGATCGCGTACGCCGCGAGGTAGAAACCGAGCGACGGCAGCGCGAGTGCCGCCCGCCCCGCTGCGGCCACGGCCATCAGCAGGTAGCCCACCTGGCTGATGGTGGAGTAGCCGAGCAGGCGCCGAACGTCATCCTGGAAGAAGGCGCCGAGGTTGCCCAGCGTCATGGTGACCGCGGCGATGACGGCCACCACCAGCGACCAGTTGACCGGGGCACCGGGCAGGGCTTGGGCCAACAACCGGTACATCCCCACGAGCGCACCGATTTTCGGGATGGTGGTGACGAACGCGGCGACCGGGGCGGGAGCACCTTGGGTGACGTCGGGGACCCAGAAGTGCGCCGGGACGGCGCCGGCCTTGAACAGCAGACCGGCCAGCGTGGCGACGAGTCCGACGGCCACTGCCACCCGCGCCGCCTCCGGCAGGGTGCCGGCCAAGGTCGGGTAGTCGGTGCCGCCCCCCACGCCGAACAACAGGGTGACGCCCAGGAGCATGACGATCCCGAACAGGGCGCCCAGCAGGTAGTACTTCAGCGCGGCCTCGGTTCCGGGCGCGTCTTTGTTGAACCCGGCCAGGGCGTAGAGCGGGACGCTGGCCAGCAGGTAGGCGGCGACGAGAACCAGTAGGTCGTTGGCCCCGGCCAGGCAGATCGACCCGAGGGCACCGAGCAGCAGCAGGACGTAGAACTCGGTCTCCCGAGCCAGGTTCGTAACGCTGTCCACGGACAAGCACAGAGTCAGTAAGGTCGCGGCCAGTACCACGATGCGGGTCATGTTCAGGCCGATGTCGACGGCGAAGCCGCCGCCGAACACGGTCTGGGCGGGCTGGTTCATCGCGATCCCGGTCGCGATCAGCCCGCCGGTACAGGCCACCGCGGCGATCGCCCGCACCACCCATTGCCGGCGCCGCGGCAACCAGGCACCGACCAGCAGCCCGAGCACCGCCCCCAGCAGCAGGAATACCTCGGGCAGCAAGGCCGCCGGGTTCTCGTTCATCCCTCCCACGGGGTTACCGGGCGACCAGATCGACCACGACGCGGGAAGCCGGTTCGATCACGTCGAGCAGGAATCGGGGGAACACGCCGATGACCACCGAAAGCACCAACAACGACACGATCGCGGTCAGCTCCACGGCCGTAGTGTCGCCGCCCTGCAGGAATTGTGGTTCCCGCGGGGGTCCGAGGAACACCCGTTGCAAGGCCACCAGGAACAGCGCCGCGGTCAGCAGGATGCCGAAGAAGGCAAACCCAGTGGCAACCGGGACGGCGGGCAGGGCGCCGGTGAAGATCTGGAACTCGGCGATGAACCCGGAGAACCCGGGCAGGCCGAGGGAGGCGAACGCCGCGACGGCGGTCAACCCGGCGAACCGCGGCATCGTGGCGGCCAACCCGCCATAGGCGCTCATCTCATAGGTGTGCCCGCGGGCGTAGAGCACCCCGGAAAGCAGGAACAACGCGCCGGTGATCAGGCCGTGGCTGACCATCTGGGTGACCGCCCCGGTGACCGCGAGCTGGCGGGCCTGTGCGTCGCTGTGCGCGAGCAGTCCGGCGCTGCCCACGGCGAGCAGAATGTAGCCCATGTGGTTGACCGAGGTGTAGGCGATCATCCGCTTGAAGTTGCTCTGCGCCAACGCCACCAGCGCCCCGTAGAGCACCGAGACCACGCCGACGATCACGAAGATCCAGGCGTAACGGCGCCAGGTGTCGGACAGGATCGGCATCATGATCCGGAGGAAGCCGTAGGTGCCCATCTTGAGCATCACCCCGGCCAGGATCACGGAGCCGGTGGCCGGAGCCTCGGTGTGCGCCGGCGGCAGCCAGGTGTGAAACGGCACCGTGGGGGTCTTGATGGCGAACCCGACGCCAAGGGCCAGCAGCACCAGCCCGGCGGCCCACCCTTGCCCGGCCAGCGGCAGCTGCCGGGCGAGGGCGACCATGTCGAAGGTGTGCGGGTCGCTCGCGACGTAGAGGCCGATGAAGCCCAGCAGCAGCGCCAGCGACCCGGTAAAGGTGTAGAGGAAGAACTTCAGTGCCGCTCGCTGCGCTTGGCCGTGCCCCCAGCCGGCGATGACGAAGTACATCCCGACGATGGACAGGTCGAAGAAGACGAAGAACAGGATGAGATCCAGGGCCACGAACACCCCGAGGCACACCGTTTCCAGGAACAGGAACAGCACGACGTAGGAGCGCACCCGCCGGTCCTCGCGCAGCGCGTAGATGGCGCAGGCCAGGAACAGCACCGCGGTGAGCGCGACCAGCGGCAGGGACAGCCCGTCGACGCCGATGTGGTAGCCCGAGCCCACACTGGGGATCCACTGCACGTTGGTCTCCTGGGCGATGCCGGTGAGCACTCCCCCGCCCGGGTTGTCACGCCGCACGAAGCCGATCCACAGCGCGATGGCCAGCCCGACCTCGACGGCGCTGATGCCCACCCACGCCCGGAGCAGCGTCCGGTTGGAGGCCCCCGGCAGTGCCAGCAGGACGAGGCCGGTCGCGGCAGGCAGAAACAGCAGGATCGACAGCATCACCGCACCAACGCCAGGACGAGGGCGAGCAGCACGAGACCCGCGACTGCTTGGGCGTAGTACTGGTGCAGCTGCCCCGTCTGCGGCCGCCGGGCCAGCGTCCCGGCCCGGCGGCCGCCGGCGGCGATGGCGCGGACCGCGTCGTCCAATCCCACCTCCAGGCGTACCGAGCTCAGCCGCGCCAACAACCGTCCGAGACCGCCAACCCGATTGACACCGCGGTCGAGGACACGGTCGTCGAATCGGGCCAGGGCATGCGCCAGGTACATCGTCGGAGCGACGATCCCGCGTCGGGCCAGCCGCTCGAGGCCGAGCCAGTCCGCCCACCACCGCTGCACCGGCTCCGGGACGCGCCACGGCGCACGCCGCCACCCGATCATCACAGCGATGCCGACCACCGCCAGCACGCCCGAGACCGTCAGCTCCGCCGCGCCCGGGGTGACCGCGGCTGCCCCACCGACAGCATCGTGCAGCGCGGGCAGCTGCGGCAAGGCAAGCACACCCAGCGTCGCCGCTGCAACCGCCAGCACGGGCAGCGGGGCGTTTATCAGTGCACTCACCCGGCGGGTACCGCGCTGCTCGGTGTCGTGGGCCGAGTGCGCCGGTGTCCGGCCCCAGACAGCAATCAGAGCCTTGCCCGCGTACAGCGCACTGAACAGAGCAGCGGCGAGACCGACGGCGTACAGCGCCGCGGACTGCTGACGAGCCGCGGCGAGGACGTCATCCTTGCCCACCCAGATCGACAACGGCGGCACCCCGGCCAGCGTGAGCGCGCCCACGGTGAACGTGGCACCGACGACCGGGTAGCGGCGCGCCACCCCGGCCAGCGCGGTCAGGTCCTTGGTGCCCAGCGCATGCAGCCACGCCCCGGCGCCGAGGAACAGCAGGCTTTTCGTCGCCGCGTGCGCCACCAGCTGCAGCGTGCCACCGCTCACTGTAGACACCCCCGCGGCCAACACGATGAACCCGACCTGCGAACACGTCGAGGCCGCCAGCAGCTGCTTGAGATCGGACTGGGCCAGCGCCACCACCCCCAGCAGCAACGCGGTGCCCACGCCGATCCAGGCCACCGTCGTGCCGGCCCAGCTCGTCGCCGCCAGCAACGGGTGCAGGCGCAGCAACAGGTACCCACCGGCGGCGACCATCGTCGCCGAATGCAGCAACGCGGACACCGGGCTCGGCCCGTCCATCGCCCGGGACAGCCAGAAGCTGAACGGCAGCTGCGCCGATTTCCCGAGCGCGGCCAGCACCAACCCCGCCGTCACCACCGCCAGCCACGGCGCCGCCGCACCCGGCAGCGCGGCCAAAGACAGGGTGCCCACCCCTCCGGCCAGGGCCGCCCCCGCGGCCAGGTACATGCCCAGGTCGGTGGTGCGGGTGGTGAGGAAGGCGAGGGTGGCCGAGTGGACCCGATGCGGCTCGGTCCACCAGAAGCCGATCAGTGCATAGGACATCGCGCCCATCACTTCCCAGGCACCGAGCAGCACCACCAGATCCGTCGCGGTCACGGTGAGCAGCATCGCGGATGAGAAGATCAGCATCAGCCCGAAGAAGCGGGCCCGCGCCTCGTGCCGGCCGAACTCGCCGGCCGCGTAGACCAATACCGCCAGGGTGATGGCCGTGACGGTGAGCATCATGACGGCGGACAAACCGTCGACAGCTATTCCGGCGCGGATACCGGCCAGCAGCGGCACCGACACCGTCGGACGCCCCACCGTGACCGTGACGGCGAGCACCAACGCGGCCGTGGCGGCGCCGAGGCCCACTCCCGGTGCCCACGGATCGGCCCGGGGGCCAGGGACCAACAAGCCCAGGCCGGCCACCAGCGGGACGGCCACGAGCAGCACCAACGCGAGGTTCATCCGCGATCAGTCCTTGAGGTCCGCGGCCATGTCGGTCAGGTCGACCTCGCGCGCCCGGAAGATGGCGGTGACGGCGGCGAACCCCATTGCCATCTCGATGGCCATGGCGGACACCGCGACCAGTACCAGCACCTGCCCGTCCGGGCGCCCCGGAGAGATGTAGTACCAGAACGCGACGGCGGCCACGATGATCGCGTTCACCATCAGCTCCAGGCCCATCATGATCATCACGATCGACTGCTGGGACAGCGCGCCGTACAGGCCGATGGACAGCAACGCCGCCGCCAGCAGCAGAAAAGCCTGCAGGGTCATCTGCCCACCCCGCCCCGGATCGGGTCATCGGCGGTGGTGCGGTTCAGCTCGTCGCCGTAGCGATCGTAGCGGCCGCGGTGGGTGGACAGCACGACGCTGCCGACCATCGTCGCGAACAACGCGATCCCGATGATCAGCATCACCAGCATCTTCGACCCCATCAGCGACTCCCCCAGCGCGAAGGTCACCTCCGGTGGCGGCTGGCCCGCCCGCGCGGGCCAGGGGACGAGGAAGATCCCGGCGGCCAGGACCACGAAGGTGCCCACGGCCAGCGTCATCGAGCCGGTTTTGTTGTGGTACATCGACATCGGCATCAGACCGGCCGGGTTCATCATGTACATGATCATGAACACGGCCATGATCACCATCTCCATGATCATCATCAGCACCACCAGGACCGCGAGGTAGGCCGAGTCCAGCAGCATGATGTCCACCGCGGCGAAGATGAACGAGGCGAGCAGCGCGAAGGTCGCCCGCGCCATCGAGCTCACCCGGAACACCGCGAACCCGGTGAGCACCGCCGCCGGTGCGCAGACCCAGAACACCACCTCTGCCAACACGATCCGATCCCTCCTGTTAGGTGAGCAGTACGACGACAGCCACGACCAAGGCCTGCACCAGCGTCAGGGGAATGAGCACCACCCAGGCCACTTCGGTAAACCGATCCATCCGCACCGTCGGCACCCGGGTGCGCAACCACACCAGCCCGCCCAGCACCACGACTGTCTTGACCAGCGCCCACAGCCACCCGGGCAGCAGCGGGCCGCCATCGCCGCCGAGGAACAACGGCACGGCCATTGCCGCCGCGGCGGTGAGCAACAAGTAGCGGCCCCCGGTGAACACCAGCCGGTCCACCCCGGACAGCTCGGCGGCCACCCCGCCGGCCAGGTCGGTCCCGACCGGCTGGTCGAACGGCCCGGAAAACGACATGGCCAATGCGGAGATCAGGTAGACGACGAAGGCCACCGGCATCCACACCACGAACCACACATGAGTCTGCGCCGCCACGATGTCCCCGACCCGCAACGACTGCGCCCCCAGCGCCGCGGTGATCAACGCGAACATGTGCGGCAGCTCGTAGGCCAGACCCTGCGCCACGAACCGGTACCCGCCCACCAGACCGAACACCGAATTGGCACCCCACCCCGCCAGCCACAGCGCGGCCCACGCCAGTACCTCGGCGCCGTTGAACCACACCACGCCAATCGACAGGTCACTGATCGGGCGGTGCCCCAGCGGAATGACCAACACCGCCAACACGGCGGCCACCCCGACCCCGGCCCCACCGAGCCGCCAAAGCAGGGTGTCCGCGGCCGGGGTGACCCGTCGCTGCTGGATGAGCAGTCCGCCCACCTCCCGCAACGGCTGGCTCACCCGCACCGGCGCACCGGCCGCCCGCGCGTCCAAGACGGCGGACCCGCTGGCCGCACCCAGCGCCAGCACCCCCAGCAAAGCCGGACCGAGCACGATCAGCCACCACTCACTCATGCGGTGCCTCCGCGGAGATCATGGCCTCAATGTCGGGGTCCAGGCTCGCGACGATCAAGCGCACCGCCGCAAGCTCTCGGCCGACCACCAGGCCCGGAAGCGCGTCCAGGTGGGCGCGAGCGGCCTCCGCGCGGGGCGGTGCCTGCGCGCCGGTGAGCTGGTCCAGCCAGCGCAGCCACCGCACGGTGGCGTCGGCGCGGGTGCCGTCAGCCTCGGTGAGCACGCCAAGCCCGTCGGTAGACCACCGCAGCAGGCGAGAACGACGAACCCGCCGAACCCACCGGTCCAGCTGCGTGGCCGCCGTCGTGTGGTGGGTCAACACCTCGTCCCGTAGCCGCCGCGCTGTCGACGCCGCCGCCGACCACCCCGCGACGCCCAACATCCGTTGCAGGCTGTCCAAGGCGGCTGCGGGTGCATTATGGACAGTCCAAAACGGACCCGCGGCCGCGCCGACAACCTGACAGGTGGCCGTCTGAACCACGTCACCCTGCAGCACCAGATGCAGCCGCAGTCCCGCCGGCCAATCGGACAACGCCGGCCCCAGCGGCACGTGCAACTGGTCCAGCGACACGCCGTCGCGGTCCGGGGCCCGCTCAGCCATGTCCCGTTCGGGTAGGGCGGGCACCGCCCTGACCTGCGCGCGCTGCCGCACCGGATCGGCCAGCTCCGCCACGGCCCGGTCCAACGCCCGCTCCGCCTCTGCGGCCACAGTCACCTTCTCTCGGGCGGCAGGCAGCGGCAGCTGCGCCCACACCCGTTCGGCAACCTCCGCGTCCAGTACCCCGCAGCGCAGGAGCACGTTCGCCTGCGCGGGGGCGACAGCTTGGCGGTAGCCACGGACACGGATCAGCTGTTCGACCGCCAAGCGACACCCCGTGCCCCCTGGCCCGGTCAGCACGAAGACGCTGGGCCGCGTACCTCGCAGGAGTGCTGCCGTCAGGTCCACCGCAGCGCGCCCTCCCGCCAGGCGTAGACCACCCCGGCGAGCAGCACCAGCAGAAACGCGAACATCTCTACCACGGCGGACACCCCGACCGCGCGCACCACCAGCGTCCACGGGTACATGAACACCATCTCCATGTCGAACGCCAGAAAGATCATCGTGATCGGATACCACCGGACGTGGAACCGGGATACGGCGTGCTCGCTGGGTGCCATGCCGGACAGGAAGGGCTCGCACCGCAAGGTTTCCTGCGTCACCCGCAGTACCCACGACGCTCCGTACACCGCAGCAATCACCACCGCCGCGCCGGACAGCAGAAGCAGGGCAGGCAGGAATTCCTCCATGTATTGTTCCCTCCGTTCTCACCGGGGTGGCCACACTCGGATGCAGCACTCCGTACGGTGCACTACAACCGGCTACTCCGCAGCGCGGCTGGTGAACCGGCGTAGCCGCAGGCTGTTGGTGACCACGAAGACGGAGCTGAAGGCCATCGCAGCGCCCGCGATCAGCGGGTTCAGCAGTCCCAGCGCGGCCAGCGGGAGGGCGGCCACGTTGTAGGCGAACGCCCAGAACAGGTTGCCCTTGATCGTCTTCAGCGTCGAGCGGGACAGGCGGATGGCGTCCGCCGCGGCCCGCAGGTCACCGTGGACCAAGGTCAGGTCGGAGGCCTCGATGGCGACGTCGCTGCCGGTGCCCATGGCCAGTCCGAGGTCAGCCTGGGCCAGGGCCGCGGCGTCGTTGACCCCGTCGCCGACCATGGCCACCGTCGCGCCGCCGGCTTGCAGGTCGGTGATAGCGGCGACCTTGCCCGCCGGTAGCACCTCGGCGATCACGTCGTCGGGTTCGATCCCGACCTGCGCGGCGACCGACCGGGCGGCCCTGCGGTTGTCGCCGGTCAACAGCACCGGGCGCAGGCCCAGCTCCCGGAACTGGGCGATGGCCGCGGCGGAGGTGTCCTTGATGGTGTCGGCGACGACGATCACTCCGCGGACCACCCCGTCCCAGGCCACCCACACCGGGGTGGTCCCCTGGGCTTCGGCCTCCTCGGCGACCGTGGCCAGGCTCGACGGCGCCGGCAGCGACCACTCCTGCGCGAGCCAACTTCGCCGCCCGACCAGCACAGCGTGCCCGTCGACGACCCCGGTGACCCCGCGCCCGTCGTGATTGACGAACTCCTCCACCGACGGTAGCGGCGCACCGCTGGCGCGCGCGGCGGTGGCGATGGCCTGGGCGATCGGGTGCTCGGAGGCGTCCTCGAGGGCCCCCGCCAGCCGCAGCAGCTCATCGCTGCTTTCCGGGGCGCCGGGGTGCACCGCCGCAACACTCATTCGACCGGTGGTGATGGTGCCGGTCTTGTCCAGCACGATGGTGTCGACCCGTTGGGTGGACTCCAGCACCTGCGGGCCCTTGATGAGGATGCCCAGCTGCGCGCCACGGCCCGTGCCGACCATCAGGGCGGTGGGAGTGGCCAGCCCGAGCGCACAGGGGCACGCGGCCGAACGACACCCATCGAGCCAAAGCGGCAAGGGCCAGCCCGAGCGCACAGGGGCACGCGATGATCAACACCGCAACCGCCGCGGTGAAGGCCGCGGTCACCGGGTTGCCGGTCAGCAACCAGACGGCGAGCGTGGCCACGGCCAGACCGATGACGACGGGGACGAAGATCGCCGATACCCGGTCTGCCAAGCGCTGGACCTGCGCCTTGCCGTTCTGGGCGTCCTCGACCAGGCGCGCCATCTGCGCCAGTTGCGTGTCCGCCCCGATCCGAGTGGCCCGCACCAACAGTCGCCCGCCGACGTTGACGGTGGCGCCGATGACCTCGTCCCCGGGGCGGACCTCCAGCGGCACGGACTCGCCGGTGAGCAGCGAGGCGTCCACTGCGGAGCTGCCCTCGACGACGACGCCGTCGGTAGCAACCTTTTCTCCCGGCCGGACGATGAAGACGTCGCTCACCGTGAGTTGCGCGGTCGGGATCCGGACTTCAGTGCCGTCGCGCAGTACGGCGACGTCCTTGGCACCCATATCCAACAAGGCCCGCAACGCGGCACCGGAGCGCTTCTTCGCACGGGCCTCGAAGTAACGGCCAGACAGGATGAACACCGTCACCGCGGAAGCCACCTCGAGGTAGATGTGGTTCGCCCCGACCCCAGCCTCCGGCAGCAGGCTGAAGCTCATCCGCATGCCCGGCATGCCCGCGTCACCGACGAACAGCGCCCACAACGACCACAGGTACGCCGCGGAGACCCCCACGGAGATGAGGGTGTCCATGGTGGCGGCACCGTGGCGAGCATTAGCCCATGCCGCCCGGTGAAACGGCAACGCCCCCCACACCACGACGGGCGAGGCCAGGGTCAGGGCGAGCCACTGCCAGTTGGTGAACTGCAGCATCGGGACCATCGACATCACGACGACGGGCACGGCCAGCACGAGCGAGACCAGCAGCCGCAGCCGCAACGGCGCAGCCTCGTCTGCTTCCACTGGTCGCGGCTGCGCATCGCCATTTACCGCGGGGTCGACCGGTTGGGTGGCGGTGTAGCCGGTGGCCTGCACGGTGCCGACCAGATCGGCTGGTGCCACCGATCCGCCGTAGGTCACCTTGGCCTTCTCCGTGGCGTAATTGACGCTCGCGCTGACCCCGTCCAGCTTGTTCAGCTTCTTCTCGATCCGTGCCGCACACGAGGCGCAGGTCATCCCGCCGATCGACAGCTCGATGCTGCTGCACTGACCAATCTGGTCTTCCTGATCAAGCCCGGCGCCCTGGTCGATGATGCTCATGTCCTGCCCTCTTGTTCGCTCCGTCAGTGGATGTGTCTGTCAGGCCGTCGCCAAGTGGTAGTCACCAGCCTCGTCGAGCGCCCCGACGACATGCTCGTCGCGCAGCGGGGCGTCACTGGTGACGGTGACCGTGGAGGTACCGCCCGCGGCCAGGTCGACGTTGACCTCGGTGACACCGGGCAGTGCGGTGAGTTCGTCGGTGACGGCGCCGGCGCAGTGGCCGCAGGTCATCCCGGTGACGGGGTAGTTGGTGGTGGTACTCATGGTGGTCTCCTTCAAGGATTTGTTGTGAGTGAGGATGCTCAGGAGCGGACGAGGCGGGCGATGGCGTCGGAGGCCTCGCGGACCTTTGCCTCCGACTCCTGGCCGCCAGCCTTGGCGGCGTCGACCATGCACCCGGCCATGTGCTCGTCCAGCAGCCCCAGGGCCACCGACTGCAGCGCCTTGGTGGCCGCGGAGATCTGGGTGAGGATGTCGATGCAGTACTTGTCGTCCTCGATCATCTTCTGCAAGCCTCGGGTCTGACCCTCAATGCGGCGCAGCCGCTTGAGGTAGTCGTCCTTGTTGGCTGTGTAACCGTTCACGTGCCGCCTTCCGATGCTCTCTTCGCGGGTCAGCGAACTCTGCCGACCCGCAGTAGTTACTATACCCCCCTATCGTACTCACCCAAGTGAGTCGGGCGTTCTATCGCTCACACTACTTACCCTACGGGGGTAGGGCCGAACCGATCGGCGTCTGGATTGGCTGTTCTCATCTCAGCGGCTGAGCGGCGCAACCGTCTCGATGCCGCGGGTGGCGGCAGGAGCCGGCGCGCAGGTTTGCCCGTCGCAGCCGCGACCACGCCAGCGGATGATGACCGCCACCAGGAGCGCTCCCATCGAGAGCGCCGCTAAGGCGGGCTGGATCGGTGCCCAGACACTGAATGCACCAGAGACACCGCGCAGGCCGACTACCGGTTTATTGCGCACGGGACAGCCGATGGCCACCGGACGCGTTGCGCGGCGCCCACCGCTCGCAGCAGCGGGGTTCTCACCCGGTGGCATCGACTTCCCCGGTATCGGATGGTGGGTGGTGAAGGGCGGGTGCCCGGACCGGGCACGGTGGATCATGCTCATCTGATGTTCAGCGTCGAGTCCTCGCCGTCGAGGCGGTCCTCGATCAACCCCAGTTGGGCTCGGGC
>JAABUI010000366.1_pt1 | contig 38354 bp, 22 predicted proteins | sample 5559111 | NCBI WGS metagenome assembly JAABUI01 (sample SAMN10711870, study PRJNA513365) | rock metagenome | isolation source: Antarctica rocks | place: Antarctica: Victoria Land, Buttleship Promontory | reverse complement strand
ATACTACTAAATAAATAGCCCAAATGTTGGAGTTCCCCAGCTTGATTTGAGGGTTTAATGTTTGAATGCAGGTGGGGGGTGGTTTGTTGGGGGAGCGCAGCCGAAGACTTAGCGCGGGGTACTGTAGTAGCTGGACATCGAACGTTCAGGTGCCCTAACATCTTCGGGTGGTTCTACCTTCGACATGATTCCAACCCCGACAGTTCAAGAGTCTTAAGTTCAAGGCCGTACATTCACTAGCAAATATCCTCAATAGAGTAGTAATTTCGACTTGGTGCGAACTGTCCACATCCTCGACGCGCAATCTAAATCATAAAAAAAGACAACAGAGCTTAATACAAGCAGAGACACAACTTCAACCGACCCAAAAGCCCCGCGATACGAAGGCAAGGCTGACTTCTCCAAGCCACGATTCGGTTCGGAGCCTGCATGAAGCGTGCATATTGCCTCGTAGCCTTGTCGCCTTGTTTGTAGAAAGCGAAGATCTAGACATTACGAAGACAAGTCAGTATGCTATCAGGTACCGAGGACAGAGAAGAGAAGCATATTGAAGAGTACACAAGAGCGAAAAAATAAAAGCTGAGTGTACGGAATACCTACGCAGAAGTTGAAGTATCCCTTTAACCGCTGTTTGCCTTCGGTTAATTTTTAAGGTTGACCCTAATCAGATGTGGTAAGGCTCGGTCAAAAAGGTTATTTTTTGTAAATAGAAACAATGTCAACAAAGCCCTCTATTGCTCTGAATAATGCCTTCCTGCGACGTAGTACCTGATTCAACTGATTTAGGAACTGACCGTCCTAATCTGCGTCCTATCACTGATATAGACGATCGATTTGAGCCTATTCAGATACCTTCAAACGTCAGTTGAATCAATATACCCCCAGATATCAGCCCTTTAGATGCTGCGAATCTATGAGGTCTCTATTTCTCCTCCGAAATGCTTCAAACGATAGCAAAACACATCAATATATACGTCAATGAAAGTCACAGATGAGGGAAAGAAAGAGGTTCTAAAGCCAGATCATTTTCGGACACAGATGAGCTAGAACTGAAGACATACTTTGAAATACGCATCTATATGAATCTTCATAAAGAACCTCAAGTTTCTGACTACTGAAATATCAAGCTAAATAAGCCTCTTCATTCGTTGATTCGAGAAGCAATGACTCTGAACAGATACGAAAATATTGATCGAAATTTGTATTTCTTCGACTATAAATCAAAATTCAGATCAGATAACGCTGTCTTTCAGAGAGTGAGTGTGTTTCTCATCTAAATTATATGTGTTTCTCATCTAAATTGATTGAGAAAACTGACTTTTCTTCATCAGACAGAGTCTATTAATACCTTGCTCGAAGAGACATGCAAAAAACACTGAAAACCTGATCGATTCGTGACTGTAGATGAAGTAATGCAGCGATTCAAGAATCGATCGCATGATACGCTTACTATATTCACGAAGCTCACTTCTGAAGGCTACAAGATCTGAATGATTGCTGATGAAGACTACGTTCTATTCTGAATCTATCATCAGCGTGACAAAGAATCTTTAGATGTCAAGGTTTCAAAGAAACTAGAAAGTAATAAAACAATCACTGTGATAGCAGATCTTCTTGATCAATTGTCTAAACAATCAGACTACGTTTACGATGTGTTCTTAGACAATCTCTTCACGAGTCACAAGCTTCTATTATATCTACGAAAAAGAGGCTATGAGATCACAGAAACAGCTCGTTCAAACTTCGAAATCTACAAGAACTTTGTTCAACTGAAGATTCAAAACAAGAAACGAAATAAGATACTCTGAGAAGAGCTTAAAATGATGATCATCTCTGATAATCAGATCATGCAGTTCGTCTGAAAAGATAACTCTGTCGTCTTGTTTCAATCGATCATGTTTGATGATCAGATCTACATCATTCGCGATAGAAAGAGATCTTCTAGAACATCTATCAGTGCTAAGACTGCAAGAGCTTCATTCGATGATAAACCTCATGCAATGCTTTCGATTTCGAACTTTGATGACGTCTATAATCACTACACGAGAGCTGTCGATCAGACTGATCAGCTACGATCTTTCTATGCATACAATCGTCGATGTAGATCAGAAGAACATAAAACCTTGTATGAGTTCTTGATTGAAATCAGCATTATCAATGTCTACAAACTCTCTTTGCATTCAGATGTTTCGAAGAAGGCTAAATACACTGTTCATAGCGAGTTCAGAACGGCTCTGACTACAGATCTTATTCAGATCTCTGAAATACAGTTTCTGAAGCAAAAAAGAACGTCAATTGGATCAGCAATTGAACGTTCAATGATATGAATAGAAGATCATCAAATCTGCAAAAGAAAGAGCTCTGAGGACTGTCGTGAATGCAAGAAGATAGAACAATTGGCAGAGTCAAGGAAACGAAGGACTCTCGGTGAAATTACACCAAATTTGGGCCGCAGCAAGCGGGGAAAGCGCTCTACTTACGGTTGCAATATCTGCGATGTCTCCATCTGCAAAGACGGTCCTTGTTGGGCCGCTTATCATCATAGCATTAAAATAGGATGAACAAAAGGAGTTCAGGGTGGAACTCTGTAAATTGATTGGTGGAGTAAGCGAATACGCTAAATAAGGCACCCGACAGCGGTTAAAGGGATAACAAAAGCCTGGTTCGTTTAAGCAGTGCCGCAAGGCTGACGCTAGGCCAGATGTACCGCATTATTTCAGCTCTTAGAAGTGGCTAAGCTACAAGAGATACTCGAGTATAGAGATGAACTCAACTGATCTTCTTCACACATAGTCAACATACCGATCTACAAGATATAACTCTTCAACTTTCGACAGATACACTAGAAACGACACAGAAAACTTACTCAAGTGAATTACTTCTATAAAAGTGTGTAGTTGGAATTTCTCCCTTAATCATTAAGACCGAACAAATAATAACATGTTCAATGCTGATGCTATTCTCTATTTCAAGCGTAGAAATAACACCCCTTCTCATAAAACCGCTTTCTCCCATTCCAATTTTTTTTTTGCCGTACTCAACCCGCACATCTTCATATCATCTGCTCAAAGACTCTATCCCCCCCCCCCCCCCCCAACCCCTCCCCCACTCCGTATACCAGGACCCCAAAACCCCCAGCATCTCCTGATCCCAAGATCACACAGTCACGCAATCGGAAATCTCCTCTCGTTGAGAATCTTAGATTAGAAGAATTGCTGTTGGCTACTATATTAATCTTCTGTTCTTCTTTGTAGGTAGATAGTAGCGGGTTTCTTTCACGATTGTGGGGGAGATTAGGGTTGGATTTAGGATGGGTGGAGTGGGTGGCGGGAATGAACGAGGGGGGATGTTGTTGGGTTGAGGGGTTCGAGAAGTTGCAGACTGTGATGGTTTGGTGAGAAGGTTGTGGTGTATCCCATGGGTTTATTTCGCAATCTTTCTTCTTTTAAATGTCCCACTCTCTATAGGGGTTCCTGCAACGATTATTGTTTTCCATAGCTGCCAACGTCAATTCCCCTCTGCTAAACATTATACCTCAGCAGAGTTTGGTTGTGATCGAATTAACATAATCCGTAGAAGATACCTCGCCAACTACCCTAATCTACAAAGAACCAAGAAGCGCCTCGAAACCACCACCAAGCGCCTTGCTAAACCCACAGAGACCTCGCTGCACGCCCAAAGTTGCGATAAAGCCAATCGCCACCCCTAAAACGCCTCGATTTCCCATTCTGCTAAAACCATCTCTCCTTATGAGCCCTCATAGATAAGGCATCCAAAGCGCATCACACTGGCTCAAATTGACCGGGTCCACCGCCCTCGACACCAAATCGATAACCGTCTGATTCGCCGGCAGGTTCCCCTCAGGCGGTCTCGCAAGACTCATCGCCTTCTTTACGACGACATCGCTGTTTTGCTGGACCGTCTGCCTCAATTGCGCCTCTTGCAGGCCGCCACGATGCTGCTGCGTGAACCAAAAGATCATTTCGTCGCGCACGAAGATGCTGAGTTGTTGTTCGAGCTCGCCCTCCGGTTCTGTGAGACACCGCGCAATAGCCATGATAGCGCAGGAGAAGATTCCCTCGGTGGCTAATGGGCCCATCAATGTTTGCAAATTGGGCGTCAGACGGAAAGGAACTGGTTCGGGATTGTGGAACAGGGGGCGAGTGGAAGCCATGGCAGGGATAAGCTCCGAACCCCAGACCGAGCCGGTACCGCGCGCAATGGAGAGTTTGTGGGGGAAGCGAGAGTTCATGTGCATGGTGTAGGTCATGAAGGTGAGGGCGGCAAGCTGATAGGAGAATTGACGACGGAAGAGAAAGAAGTCGGAGAAAGAGGGGTAGGTTTGTTGAAAGTAGTGGAGGACGATAGTGGAGGGGACGAATCTGTCTTGAATGGCGGTGAAGGTTTCCAGTTTCAGTGTTTGGTCAGGGAATTTCTTTGACAGATTGTCAGCTTAATGGCTTTTCTCGGCTTCTGAGTAACTTACATTAGTGCGCTGTTCGGTCAAGGCCCTCATCTTATCCATAGTGAACAGCACCGGATCGTCTTTGTTTGCCCCGTTTCGTCTGCAATGGTCTTCGAACACTCCTTGAAGAGAGATATAAGAGGCATCATCTTGCACCAACCGAAGTGAAGGCGCTAGAGGTACCATGAGTGGCAGGTGGAAACTGAGATTACGCCGTCGACTCTCCTTTCTCTTTGCCAAGACACCATTGAAAATGGTGAATAACTGTAGGATCCTTTCTTCTCTTCGACTGTGCCTTGCCGCAGGATGTTGTATCGCGAAAGGATGAACACTACCATCGTGGCCTCGAATCTTTAATCGCCGATGAGAGAAGCCTACAGTTCGCACCAGATCCACATTTGGCAGAAACCTCTCTATTCTAATGAAATCCTGGTTCTTATCGCGATGCTGCAGATATTGTCCAGGCACCTCAACTTCATCGAACTTCTGAAATCTGAACTCGCTGAGATGTGGGCTATAGGTCTCCAGACTCTGATGCTGAGGTCTACGATCCAACTTCTCTTCGAATTTGTCTCTCCACTTCCGTAGCTTGTGCACGTACTCGTACATGGTTGGCTTCTTTGCGACAAAGTCTTCCTCAAAAGAGCCACGGATGTGGGTCGGCAGTATTGTTTCCGCAAACTTTCTAATATTTGCCTCGGTAGCTGGAGGTAATTTGAAGTCTTGTGCGTAAGCGACCGGCGTGCGACCGATGTACGAGAGACCGTCGTTGAGCAAAGCAACGATCAACCTATAGGCATCTTCATCTGGTGGACACTTGAAGTGCTTCTGTATCTGGTCTACCATAGTCTCCATCGAGAGTGCAAGCAAGGGGAAAGTCGTTTTAAGTACAGACATGATCTCCTCAGAGTATTCCCAAGGCTTCTTCGGTTGAGGCTGCTCCACTTCCTGGTTTGCGCCAGCAGGACCTTCGCCGTTCTGCTCCGTCTTCGCCACACCTTGAGTTCCATTAAGGGTGCCAGTAGGGACATTATCACCGCTTGCTGTGCTAGGTCTCGAGTGACTGTTGACCTGAGTATTCGGAGTACCCTGGTTGTTCTCTGGAGAACCTTGTTTGACATTGGGAGAATTCTGCTTTTGACGATTGAGCCTTTCTTGCTTTTGATCTTGCTGCTTCTTGATGGCCAACATGTCTTCGCGATTAGTTCTCAGAAGGAAGTACAAAGCTTGCGGGTAGATCTTCGCAATTTTGACGAGAACCGCACGCGATAATTTGGCTTCACGATGTGAAAGACTAGTCAGTAGCTGCGGTATGAACGTTATCCAGTACCATACAGGTGTCTCTCCTTTGAAGTCTTCGAACGCTGCTGAAATCCTGTTCTCGGCAGTGTCTACGCTTAGTAGCCATAGAACACGACTTAGCAGCTTCCTTGACTTGGCGTTTTTGAAAAGACCTGCGGCTTCCAAATAGCAGCTCACTGCAGCAGAGGCACGTTCCATGTTGTCTGGCTCTTCTTTGAACATCCTGTCGTTGTAGAAACCCCACTCTGCCCAAGCCTTAGGTAATCGGATGTCATAGTAAAGTGCTGTGCCAAAAGCATCGTTTGCCTCGTCCTTATGACCCAGCTTAGCCAAAAACATCCCTTTCAAGGTAAAGAACTCGGCTTTCTGCTGTTGACCGAAGTAGTTGAGATTTGTGTTGTTGATGACATCCAAGCCATTGCTGAGCTCATTCGGATTCTGGTAATGGCATTTTGCTTGCTCCCTTAGTTTCAAGAACGCTTCTTGAATCTCAATGTTCGGTAAAGTGTATATACGACTTAGCTGATTGATGCAGACCTCAGGCAGTCCATGTTTTCGTGCTACATGGGCAAATCGATTGATAATCCAAGCAGTCTCATGGTAACCTCGATAAGCATAGGAATTTCCAGTGGCATTGTTCTGTTGGGGTGGAAGGAGAGCGAGATATGTCCGATTGATGAGCGTAAAGATATGCTGTCTCCACATGACCAAGTCTTGCCATGCGTTGATGTCATCCCAAACGTTAGGTAATCGGTCTCGCCAAGTCCCTAGCAGAAGCTTCAGCTCTTGAGACTTTTGGTCAAGATTCGTCTGGTTCGTTTGGGAGAGGCTGGTACAGATAACGTTTGCATCGTGGAGTTCAACCAGCTGTTGGAAGTTCTGTAAGATTGGAATATGGGCATTCGTAATACACTTTGGAAGTTGATGCCACTTCCTGATAGAAAGCTGGATCGACTCATCGCAGATTCTGCTAAAGTCTTGAAGACTTTCTTGTTTGTCGTGGAACTTCAATAATGACATGAATGCTTGGAAAAAGGTTCTTCGTGGCGTTGGCGCATCCGATACGGCCTTGATAATGGAGTTGAGCTGCTCAAGAGTCTCCTGTCCTGACCACGCCTCAAGATTTCTCCAGGCAGATTCTAGTAAGAGGTCGTTGAAGTTTTCGTGTTTTGCGAAATCATTCAGTATTTCCCACTGTTGTAGTTTCTGGGCACATAGAATCCAATGGTCTTCCCAAAGCATATACTCACCTTGTGAGAACGGTATTGCTCCAGTTCGTGCTTTAATCTGAGCAGCCTCATATAGCTTCTGAGCCGCGTCCCACATCCCGTTCTGTTCATACGATAGAGCTGCGTTTGTCTCCACAAATTTGCATCGACGCCGCCACGTCCCATAGAAGAGATCATCCTCTTGTAATCCAGCATATATTTCAACCAAAGCGTCGAGGTTACTCTCGCGGACAGATGGCGTATCGATCAGGGGTGTCATTGCAGCTTCCTCGAGTGAAATGGCCGCGGTGTACCAAGCGTCATATGTCCTGCTGAGGAATTTCATGACATGAGCTGGCATCTTACACTTTGGTCTGGCTCGGACTTGGCCCTCAAGCAATGCTTGCACAACATTTGGTCTTCGATCGACTTGGCGCTGGTGGTAGTCTTTTGTGAGTAATGTGACCATCCCTTTCTCCAGTTCACTACGATCGTCACGCGGTAACAAAGACCAGCATAGCGGAAACAGAGCAACCCAAATCTCGTAGGCCACGTTCGAGTCAGTATGTTGCAGCTGACAGAGAGGTTCGAGTATTTCGCGAATCTTGACTTCCCCGAGTTCCGTGTAGAAACGTCGATGATCTGACATGAAGTCTTCGAAGTTATCCTCAATCATTAGGCTTTCTTTACGCGGGTCTGTGCGTGATCGTCCATAGAACGCCATGGGTGGGCCCATTTTGAAGTCCTCTGGATGTAGTTGGATAGTCGTTCCCATATCGACTGCCCCGAAAATAAGCTGGATTGCTTGGCTCAACCAGAAGGATTCAGCCAGTGTATCCCAGTTCTGCGAAGTTAAGACGTAGATGAGACGAGCATTCGCGGTTTTTGTCAGACTGCGATCGAAGATACTCATGAATCGGTTGCGCATTTCCACATCTTGTGCTCGCGTGCCTACCAAGAATGCGTGCTCAAGCCTGACCGTAAGCTCCGTTCTCGTGATGTTCGGATCTTCGTAGATGCGGATGACAAGGTCCAGAAATTTGTGCAAAAGTGTCGGGTCAGGACGATTCTCCCAAAGCAGCATCTTATGTAGAACGGCAGTCTTTTCCTTGAGCGTAGGCCATGGCTCACTTGAGTCAAATATCCACATTTCTACCATATCTAGGATCTTCTCGCACAGCTTTAGGTTAGGGGACCGCTCGACTAAAGAGGCCAGGACGCTGAGAAAGGGTCGCCTCTGTTCGCCAAGTGTAGCCATGCGCAATGATATTATGTGAATGGTCTTCAAGGTTAGTTGCGTCGAAATCTCCATTTCTCGGGCATCAAGTCCAACGGCTCCTTCTCCTGGCCTCATTCCCTGCTGCAGGCCCATCGGCCCTGGTAACGCGGCTTGTGGCGCCACTTGATCTTTCGCCAATTTCTGCTGCAATGCACGCATGACATGAGGGATATGTTGCTCGATCTCAGCCGGCTTCACTGCTGCCAAAGTCCAAAATATATTGATGCTTGAAACGAGATTACCTGCGGTCATCATCTCCAGAGCGACGGCGGATAGGAACGTGGTAAACTCGGTCGACGGCGTTTCGACATCCATTTCATCTTCCTCTCGGTTTTCTTTTGGAAGCGCATCAAGAACCCGCTTCAGCAAAGGTCTTATGCGACGCTTACCGTCGAGTTCTTCGTCGCTTGTGTGAAGACAATCTTGGATCTCAGGGTTCTCAGAACGAATGGGCTTCTCAAGTAATTTCTGAATCTGAACGAGCTGTGATAGGACCCAGTCATCCTTTTTCATGTTTAAAACGACACGAACTATCTGAAGCGTGTTGATTATGCTCGTTGCCGTCTTTTCGTCGGCTTTGTCGGCTTTTTCAGAAACCAAGGTTTGTTCAGTCAACCTTGGAAACAAATCAACCTCCAAATCAGCCCAGAGATGGGGCGCGAGTAAGTCGTGAAAAAGACCAATGGCTTTCCTACACATTTCATTGGGTGGCAGCGCCGCCTGTGGCGTGGTAGACTGGAGATCTCTTAGCTTGTTTGCAGGTACTGGATATCTCTCAGGTAGGGTACTGATAAATTGCGCAAGATACTTGATGAGTACGGTCCGTAGAGGCGCGGGGATGAGATACTCTGGTTTTTCAATAGTTGGAGGAGGCGCCAGGCTTAGTGCTGGCGAAGCAGAGCCACTTCTTGCAAGTTCTAGCCTACGTTTCTTAGCTTGCGGAGATTCAATCGGTTGCGAAAGTGAACGTTCTGGACCGCGCACACGCTGCTCTTCCCATTGGAGGATCATCTTAATGAGACTAAGTACGAGCTTTTTGTGCTCATTCGATGGATTTGGAAGCTGCGCGATTTTCGACAACGAAGGAATGATGTGAGGAACAAAATGTTCCCGGGCTTCGTAGAACAAGTCAGGATGTCGAACCATAAATTGGAAAATGCTAATCAATTGCTGCAAGTTAGAACTTTCCTCGGACAGAATTCGCTTAGGCCATTTTGCCCACATCGGAAACCTCATGTCCCCAGGTCCAGTCAAACGCTTGGGGAGAACGGGTGCCATCAAATCTAGCGCTTGTATGACTAGAGCTCGGCCTTCGTTTTGATGAGCTTTGAGCAGTGCAACGTAGATTTGATTGACGATTTTCGAGGGCGTCTCGAACTGTACGATGAAATAACCTATCAGCACATAAGCTGCATGCTTGTTGATCGTATCTTCGAGTCGGATGTAGCTCCAGCCAAATTTAATGACATCCTTGCGAGCTTCAGACACCAGATTGTGGTGATACTTTAGAAGCAACGCCGACATCTGAAGTAGCTCGAGGCGGGAATGATCGACGCCGGGTTGCCCGTTGTCTTCGCTGATATCATTAAGCTGAGGCTTCCAGATCTTGTTATGAACGGCTTCAACCGTAGTCTTGTCCATGAAGCGTCGCTCAATACCTGAGACCAGAAGTTGCTGTGAGCTTCGCATAACGTCCATCGCAAAAATTGGATTGACTAGGTTTCGAAAAGCAAATGTTTTTGTTCTTTGTGACGACCCACGAACGCTGTAGAGGTCGATGCTTCGCATGACGATATTCCGCCAGTATTCATGGGATTCGCTCGAGATTATGTGACTGTAGATAAAAGCCAGCAAAGAGGGGTGAGACTTGATCTCATCGGCAGTAACGACATCGATTAGTTGAAAGAGGAAATCGAGATCCTGAGGATCAAGCTTCAACGATGTCACGAAAATACTCATCAGCTGTTCCCCAGCCTGATCTGCTCCAAGACGCAAGTCAGCCGCAAGCTTGTCCAGTTTCTTCTTGTGGTACAATTGCCTGCCTACGCTTAACAATGCCTGTCGCAAATTTCCATTCTGGAGTAACCAGTCAGTCGTATGAGCGCAAAGCGAATGCACGATATGTATAGCGTTGACAGAAGCTACATCCTTTTTCTCGGGTTCTTGAAGGTCGATAGACTCTCTGATCAAACCCTCGATATCTGCAATCACAACATCACGAAGTGGGGCACTACGAGGTGAAGCAAGAATTTGTGCAAAGAACCTTCCATATTTCATCTCAGAGAGCCTCACGGAGAAGAAAGCCCAAGCTTCTTTTGGGTAGCGGTTTAAGTACTTGAGTAGAGGTTCCCGGAACGGACTGAAATGTGTCCTACGAAGTGACTCCTCGAGTTCCAGCACTCTGTTAATCAGATCCGTCATGAAGTTTGCTGCAGTGGACGGGAGCAGATGGAAGATGTTCAAGGTAGCGACTACGATCTTCATCTGGGGATTCTGTTCGATCAAAGAGAAAGAAGATTTCTGCAGGGCTGGTCCGTCGGCAATGGTAGTCATATGGACCAAGAGTCGCTCGCCAATTTCAACTTTGAAGTAATTGGTAAGCAAAGCTAAGAGCCTGGCAAGTCCGTCTAGGCCTTGAACGCTTAACTTCTTAGGATCCTGCAGATTCATGAGTATTGGGCGCAAGCCGTTCTGCAACAAATCCTTGGGCAGCTTGTTGGTTTGTAATAGAACACCTTTGAGACCAGCGTTGGCGGCGTCAATAACCTCTGAGGAGTTCGAATAGAGTGACTTGAAGAAAACAGAGATTATCCGACTTCGGCTTTGAGTGTGTTGTTGCCCTGCAAATTCCGAGAAGCCTACGGCCAGTGATAAAAGTTTAATACATGAGACTCGCAAATTAACTATAGATTCTGCAGTCCTAAACTCGGTAGGCTTCGTCGCAAGCACTTCGTCCTCGGCATCAGCCAGGGCCAGTGACTCCATCAACAGCCGGTTAAGCGGATCATTGAATTCCACCAGATTGCGCTGTAGGCCCAGACAATACGTGATTGCTTCGATATAGCCGATCTGAGTCGCAAAGGGTAAAGCTCTGAGCGGTTTGTTGTAGATTGGTTGAAGAAGTCTATCTTTAACCGGAGCTATGAGCTCGTAGATTTCTGCGCCGATGATTTCGGCAATCGTGGCGAAAGCCTTTTGAGCGGCATCACGGACATGTCTATTCATATGCGCTAACTCATAGACGAGGAAGCCGCATATATTGTAAAGTCTGCTATTGGGTGAAGCTAGGTCCTCCTTTGATATCCCTTTGTTGCATCTCCGGAGCAGGATCTCGACGGTGTCAAGGGCTCGAACACGTGTATTTGCTGATAGATCCTGAGGCATATCTTTCATGACATACATAAGAGCTCGAACAAATTTGACCTGCCTGTCGACCATCCAATTGTCGCCGAGATCGACTCTGGTTGCAAAGATATGAATACCCAAGCCTCCGCCGGCTTTAGTGTACCACTCTTCCTCATGGCATTTGTGACAGAAAACGTCGGCCAGGTGCAAGAAGAAGGGAAGTTTATGAACGCTGTCTCCAGATCCGAAGATGGTTGCCAATGCACTGTACACAGTTTGGATAGCTCCTTCTGCTATTGTACGAACAGCCTGATTGTCCGAGGATAGACTTTCTGCAATAGCTTCCGCCAGAATTCGACTGTCTAGATAGACAGGACCTTCTCCGGCTTTGACATCGAACTCTTTCTCTTTCTGGGTCGCATGTGCTAGGGCTCTTCCAATCTCGAGAATGGTGAAGTGACGACAAACATCAGCAAGTAGACTAGCTGCGGCAGTGACAAGATCGGGGATATCCTGAAATGTCGCTGCGAGCATGCAAGCCTTCAGCAACTTTTTCAAAGTGTCTTCCTGCGAGTCTCTCTTTGGGACAGACTTCTCCCGATCCGCCGTTTGCAGGGCTTCCCATACCACGTCATACTTGCTCTCGAGCAAGTCAGTAGCCTGCAATCGTACTAACTGTGTGAAATCATCTGGAAGACCGTCATATCCGATGTAGATCTTAAGCTGAGCACAAATCAATCGAAATGACTGTTGTTTATAGTATGGGTCTACTTTCTTCAGACCAGGCGCCTTTGGGACCTCCGCTAGCTTGGCTATTGCGTGATCAATACCAATGTTTGCAGGAAAGGCACGTTCTTTGTTAGATCCGATGAGCTTCAAGTCGATACTGCATTGGTCGTCTGCAAATTGCCGATATGAAACTTCATGAGGAGCGTGGATGAATTTACGGTTGCGCCCGCCAAGTTTACCCAAGATGCGCATCGTGGTATGGGCGTGAAAATGACTGTAAGGATTGGGCCGAAGATGGTCCCACAATGCAGCCATAAGCTCATCGATTACAGGAGCCATTATAGGATCCAAATATTCAGCCGTCAGGTTATCGACACAAAGTTCTAGTGTTCGAAGCCCTTGACCAACCAGGTCAGAACCAGCGCGGAGCGCTACGACCAATGGACGCATAAGATAGCTGAGATGTGGCAAAAGATTACTCAAGCGTGCGGGAACCGTCAAGCATAATTCAACGTAGAGGTCACGCTCCTGAGGTTTCCGAGCAGCCATCAGCAGATTGTTTAGCACCTCAAGAAGCATCTCCAGTAGAGGCAAAATCTCTTTGTAGAGTAACTCAAAACGTCCGCCACCTATGCTTCGAAATAGAGACCGTAGTAGATAGAAGTAATTCATTGGTTCTTCGGCGGTCGTGGAGAGCTGGATAGACTTGGTAAAAATGTTGGTGACGTGTGGTAGAAGAACTTGTTCATTCTGTTGGGAGAATAGCGTCACCGCCATGAAGGAGAGCTTGAACATCCTCAACAGAATTGAGGACTTCTTGATGTCTGAGGTACCAACATCTCCTATCCGATCCATCAGAAATTGCAATAGCATGCCTGCGAAACTTGGAGACGTGGCTTCACTCGCAAGAAAGAATTGCGGTATATGGAGCAAAGCGGTATGCTCAAACATCATCTCGTAAAGGCGGGGAATCTCAGAGTGGAACACTTCATGAAACGTCGCTGGGTCAATGCTGTGGAACACTGTTGCGAAAGTCTCGAGGAGATCCTTTTCTTCTTTGCCACTTTGCACCATATAGTGATTTGCGAGGAACTCAACTGGGGAGGAATAGTGCGTCTCCGTGGGAGGCTGCTCCGAGCTATAATACCGAAAAACATAGGCACCCTCTCGGAAAAGTTTGGTGATGACCTCGACCTCTTCAGCATTGTAACCATGTGAAACTTCTTGCCAGTTTGCAGGGGCATTTCCAGGATCCATAGCTGGCGGTTCGGGGTTGCATTCTTTCAGTTGATAGAACATGCCTTTCAGACCGGTTAACAGGTTTTTGAATAGAAACTTGTTGTCCTCCACGGGGTTTGCCCCACGATCCCTCGGATTTGATGTCTTGATGGGCGTGGCTGTGAAAATGTCGACCTCGTCCCAGTCTGGGGTGGTTTTCGAATCGGCTAAATGATCTTCAGGTGTGGCATCTATGGACTGTTGCTCATATTGCTTGGACAGTTTCACCGCATTAGAATGTTGATGATTCATGGCAGCAAATTTGTCTGCTATCGCACTTAAGATCATGATCAAGAAATGTCGGGCATCCTTCTTGTCACTAAGCCTTGCGATGCTATCAGCCATGTTCAGTAGCAGCTTTGCGCTCATGGTTTGGAAGCTGGTCCCTGGAAAGTTATCGTGCAGGTTCCTAGAGAAAACGTCCACCGTCCGCCGAATTTGGTCTCGGTTGAGGGACTCTCGGACGTGATGGATGAGATCTGCAAGGAGGCTGTATGCAAGAGGGCGCATTGTCTCATAGACGGTAAGACCATCTCCGATGAGTGTCCGGTCGTCCAGTAGATCATCGATCTTGGTCAAGAAGATCTTTCGAAAGTTAAAATTGATGGTGTGTCGTATGGCTACCAGCAATTCCTTTCTGGTCGCAGACTTCTCACTTGGGCAATCTCTCAGAAGGCGTACAACGATGTCAGGTAATTTCGGTAGAAAGTCGTTGAGTTGCGAATAGTACACTCGTAGCAAATAAGCTAGAAAACTCATCATCTTGACCTGCGCTGTGATGAACTCTCCAAATGCAACCCGATTTTTAATGTCCTTGCTAACTCCAGTAAATATTTCACCTCTATTGTTAGATTCCTCATGTGCACGCTCTTGTGGTTTAGCTTGGAGCATAAGCACCAACTTTATAAGTGGCACGAACTTTTTGACATTAGCGGGGACGCAGTTCCGATGGGCCTGGAACAGGGAAACAACAATAATGGGACATTCCGCAAAGACCTTGAACGATTGCATCCCCTTCAGTAACGGGCGGGCAGTCTGAAGATCGATCCCAAGGTCGGAAGCTACAGACGCTGATGGAGAGCCTGGCCGAGGCGACTGAAAGATCTGGGTATTATTAGGGGTCGTGCCGGGGCCCCCTCCTTGTGCCGGACTGTCGAAGGTATCCTTCACAACCTGTTCCATGATCTCGAACATCTCCTGAATGAGGTCTAAGAATGGCTGTACCTTCCCCGCAGTAGCTTCTGGCTGATGCCGCTCTAGGTCCATGATCGTCTTCATGCAGAGAACTGCGTTGTCTTCATTCTCCGTCTTGACCAAGCCCATCAGAACGTCCACGATCCCGGCAGCGTATGGCTTGAGTACTTCTGCATGATTCATCGGTAGTCGATGGAAGATTTCGAGGACGCAATTGCGTAGTCTCTACGGAATACCAATTAGAATCATGAACTGGATTTCGCGCTCAGATCAGTCAAACCATACCTGTTCCCATGACGTGCTTGTAAAGACTGGCGGTCCTTCTAAGAGCTTCATGAATGTTGGAACAAGTTTCTTAAGGAATATCGAGTAAGTGGGTCCATTGCACATGAGGTCGATGTTGTCTCGAAGCTCCGTCGCAATATTGAACTTGACCTTGAGATCTGCTCATCACATTTAGCAATATTCTTGACGATCTAACACCATGGAAAAGCAGAGTAGTCCCAGAAGTCAGATCCATATCATACCTAGATTTGGATCCCCCAGCTTTGCCGCAAAGGCATCTATATTTCTTTCCGCCATATTGCTGCTGACCGCCAGCTACGTGCCAGCTGGGATGGCGGAAAGATTCTGGAAACTCAGTCCCAGTAACACTGATTGGGCTCCTCATCCAGATGTACGATGGGTGTGGTCATGCAATCCGACCTCAAATATTCGAGCTCCAGCGACTGATAGCGGGCTTTCGCAAGGTCTCATAAGCGTAGAGGACCTCCAATTACAATTATGTATGTGGTGGGTGGTTTACCCGTGCTTAGATATTTTCAGAAGTCATTAAATTCGTGATTGTGGCAGCGTTGGTGGTGTTGCTGCTCCAGGCTGCTGTAGGTCCACTGTGTGATCGCGAAGTGTTTCGAGGAAAGGTTGGGCGAGCCGCGAGCCAAATCCAAATGCCGCTAAAGTATTAAGGTTTTAGCCGAGGTTCCAACCGTTGCAGCCTTACCCGTGTTCCACCGACTAATCAATGGCTATTGGTTAAGACCGCCCAAGCCATCTTGACTTCGCTACGGCGTATGGAAGAACAGAGCACCAGGTTTCTTGACCAAGGGTAACCAGCAACAAAACAGTCTCACACAACTTGGCCGACTCGTTCGTATGGCATGAACAGGCGAGCATTCTCAGCTCATTCTTGCGACTGAGAAGAGAAGTCGTAGGGGTGGTTGCGTGATGCTGAATATTCGTATTATTCCACCGAAAGGGGGTTCACCTCGAACCATTCTTGATTCCTTTCTTTTCAAACTTATGATAAGCGAAGAATTGTGCTATGGTACTCTCAAATACCGCTTTACTAGCCCATTCTCAGCCTCTAGAAGTTACCTACCAAAATGCATCACAGTCCCGTTCTCACCCTCCATCTACCCAACCCACCTCCTCGCACTCTGGAAAATCCTACTCCACGGTCCCAAATCTCCCCACTCCTCGCTTTTTCCCCTCGGGATATAACTCCCTACTCCCCCAAGTACAGTCCGCTCCGGATGCGGCATCAGAGCCAACACCCTCCCATCAGGCGTTCGCACGCCTGCAATCCCCAGCGGGCTTCCATTCGGATTTGCGGGGTAAGACTCCGTGGGTTTCAAGTGATTGTCCACATAGCGGACGGGGACGAGGTTCTGCGAAAGGAGGTTTTCAGGCGTTGAAGTTCGAGAATTCGGAGGGAAGGAAGCACGACCTTCGCCGTGCGCGACTGCGATTGGGAGGCTGGAGCCGGCCATACCGTGGAGAAATACAGAAGGTGATGACGGTGTATCTAAGACCTCCACCATACAAAAGCGAGCCTCGTACTGCTCGCTCACGTTTCTTTTGAAGATCGGCCAGCCCTGCGCGCCTGGGATGAGTTCCTTGATACGACTCAGGAACTGGCATCCGTTACAGACCCCTAGGGCAAAGGTATCCTTCCTGGCAAAGAATTCTTGGAACTGCTTCCGCATTGTGGGATGCAAAAGCACGGATTTTGCCCAGCCTTGTCCAGCACCAAGGACGTCTCCGTACGAGAATCCGCCACATGCAGCGAGACCGACGAAGGTGGAATTAATCGAAACCCGACCGGACAGAAGATCTGTCATATGGACATCTATTGGGGTGAAACCGGCAGTGAGGAATGCAAAGGCCATTTCTGAGTGGCCGTTGACGCCTTGTTCGCGGAGAATGGCGACGCGGGGTTTAGATGTGAGGGACAAGCGGGCAGACAAGGAGGTTGAAAATGGAAGGATGTTTTGAGAGGGCTTAAAGGTGAGGTTGTAGGAGAGACCTGGATCGGAGGAATCGAGGATTTGGCTATATTCGGCGTCGGCGCAGGAGGGATTATCGCGAAGGCGTTGCATTTGATGGGAGGTGGAGGCCCAGCGCTCTTGGAGTTCTGGACGGGAGGAACGGTAGACGAGAGTCGCATTGTGATAAATCGTGAGATCTTGTTTAGACGAGTGGGGGACGCGACCGATTTTAGTAATAAGCCCCTCTGGGGGTCCACAGGTGGCGAAGCATCGGTGGAAATTAAGCTCGTCTTCTTTGCGGACTTGAAATACGGCGCCAAGTTCTTCATTGAAGAGGGTCTCGACAATATCCTTTGTGTCCGCGCTAGGACACAGCTTGTCGATCATCAACTCGAGACCACATCTTCCGGCAAACATCATCTCTGTTACTGTTGTGAAGAGGCCGCCGTCTGACCTATCGTGATAGGCAAGCACAATATCTGCTTCTTGCAATTGTTGCATAGCATCAAAGTAGTCTTTAATGCGTTGCACGTTACGCACGTCTGGTGCTTCATTACCAACTTGGCCAAAGACTTGTGCAAGGGCAGATCCCCCAAGCGCCCTCCGTCCTTCAGCCAAATCCACCATCAGCAATACTGACTCGCTACCGCCATCATCTTCGGAGCGGCGCAGCGCCGGTGTCCAAATTTTTCTTATATTCGCCGCTGGAGCGAAGGCTGAGATTACCAGGGACAGAGGGGCAATGACTTCCTTCGGTGCCTTCGTCTCTAGGTCCGTCCATTTCATTTTCATAGACATCGAGTCTTTGCCGACAGGTATACTGACTCCAAGCTTTGGGCACAGATCTACGCCGATAGCCTCGACAGCCTCATATAAAGCAGCGGCTTCGCCTGGATGACTACTCGCGGCCATCCAATTTGCCGAGAGTCGTATTCGTTCAAGTCCGTCAATTATATCCGCAGCAGCAATGTTCATCAATGCTTCAGCCACGGCCATACGTGCAGAGGACGTTGGCGAGATCAGCGCCAATGTTGGTTTTTCACCTAAAGCCATTGCTTCGCCAGACCTCATACCGAGTGTGAGCGAGGTTGCAGTGACAGAGACATCTGCCAGAGGGATTTGCCAAGGGCCAACCATCTGATCCCTTGCAGTCACTCCACCTACTGTCCTGTCACCAATGGTAACTAGAAACGATTTCGAGCCCACCGCAGGCAGTGCAAGCACCCTGCGAATGGCTTCATTGAGTATAGACGAAGTATCCATTGGCGCTTTAGGCATGTACATGGCAAGACTGCTGTCAAACGGTGGTAGTCGTAGCCTTCTCGAGTCTACTACTCTTGATAACTTCGGCGTTTTCCCAAACAAGACTGACATTGGAAGATCAATAGGTTTCGGATATTGTGTTGACTCACGGTCCATCAGCACAAGTCTTTTCTCTTCCTGTTCGTCACCGTCGGCCTTGCCTACGACCGAGTAACCGCAACGCTCACGGTTTGCTATTTTCTTGAAAATGCTCAATCCATCTTGCGCTACTGCCATGACGTATCTCTCTTGAGCCTCGCAACACCATATCTGCATGGGGCTCATGCCTCTGTCCGCGTTGTCAATCTCTCGTAGCTCGAAGGTGGCACCAAGGTGGGAATCATGCACCAATTCTGGTAGAGCATTCGACAAGCCTATTCGTCCCTAGTAATTAGCTATGTTCAACTTCCATTTGTCAATGAAAATCGTCTTACCGCCGGCACCCACATCATGAATGAATTTGATGGGATTTTCCATGCCCATAGCAACACAAGCATTGATTACCTCTTGTGCTCTTCGTTGCACCTCAGCATTTCCTCTTTGTACACTAGCAAAGTCCAAATCTTTAGATCCTTCTGCTGATGTGACGCTTGAGGCAGCCCCTCCACCCAGGCCAATAAGCATAGCTGGTCCTCCCAGGACGATCAGATAGGCACCCGGTTCTACGATATCAGGGTTCTTGGTTGCATGTTGAGGCCTTACAGTACCGACACCACCAGCTATCATAATTGGCTTGTGATAACCCCTGATTTCCGTATCACCATCACCAATAGGCAATCTTGTCAGCAGAGTACGGAAATATCCCGTAGTGCATGGTCTTCCGAACTCATTGTTAAAAGCTGCGCTACCTATAGGAGCTTCAAGCATGATCTCAAGACTGCTGGCAATGTGTGCGGGCTTCCCTTCATCTAACTCCCAGGGGTGCCGAAAGCCTGGTATAAGCAAGTCAGAGACGCTGAAACCGCAGATTCCAGCTTTAGGCTTCGACCCTCGGCCTACTGCACCTTCATCCCGGATTTCTCCACCTGATCCTGTAGCAGCACCTGGGAAAGGCGAGACTGCAGTAGGATGATTGTGAGTCTCGACTTTGGCCAGGTAATGAACGACTTCTTTCGTCTGAGTCCACTCGCCTGTGGATATATTAGGTGCAAAGTGACTTCCGCTAAGTCCTCGTAGTACCGCTGCATTATCACTGTAAGCACTAATAACGTATTTGGGATTCTTCTCGTGGGTGTTTCGAATCATGTCGAATAAACTATGTGGCTTTTTGGTCCCATCGATAGTCCAGCTGGCATTGAATTGCTTGTGTCTACAATGCTCGGAATTGACTTGAGCAAACATGAATAGCTCGACATCGAAAGGGGATCTCGATAATGGGCCTCCTTTTGCGTAGGCGGACACCAAGTAGTCTATTTCTGAAGCGTCGAGAGCCAAGCCTAGAGATATGTTTGCTTCTTCAAGTGCACGCCTCGAATCTATTTTTTCTGAACTTAGTTCAATTATCTTTGCAGGTGCCGGCGTATGTTCTCCAAACATAGCCGTAAGATCCGGGAGACTTGTGCTGAAAGTTTCCGTCATTGGATCATGAAGTAGATCGGCAAAAGATACTTCAGGTATCTGCTTGTCGAAAATGGCGGTAACAATAGTCCCTCTCTCGATTCGTCTAACGACGTTACCAAAGCCACATACATGAGCAATACTAGTCGCTTTCGAGCTCCAGGGTGATATCGTACCTAGCCTTGGCGTGATGAAGAATGTCATACTCGATTGATCACCATGCGCTTGGATGTCATCGATTTCCTCGCCGTAGGCCAGAAGCTGGTCCAGCGCTTCCCGATTGTAGTCTTGAAGGCTTCCATGGCCCTGAGGTTCTCCTTGGAGAGCCACGTAATGTACATATCTTGAATGGACGTCAATAGCACCAATCTTGTCAGCTAAGAACTGGCGACGGAAATCCGACAAGGCAGAAGCACCCAAACATGTCAGATATTGGTCCATGCTATGGATTGCAAGCTCGTTGGACCCAGGGTTTCCTAGAGGATTTTGTCCTAACCATACATTTTCGCCAATCAGTACCTAAAATCCGAAGATCCTAAGAATACTAGTTGATGGATGGCGTTGTCGCGAAGTTTATTTGACCATACCCGATTGGGACATCCAAGGACATTTGATAGCTTGGTGAAACCACATGCACGAGCATTCAATCCTTTTGGAGTTCGAATCTACATCTCAGTCTTCATGTCGATATCACATTGTCTATGATATGCAAAAAAAGATGGGCAGTTCTAGTGACATTCACAGAATTACACCTCCACCAGACTGAATATAGAGACTCTGCGTTTGCTTTTCTAAAATGGCCAGATCTAGGTATGTTAATGACCGGGTGTCAAAAACCTATCTTCACCAATGGTGCACTACCCGGATGGATGATGACCCATGTTATCTTAATGGGCAGCTTCGTCAAAGCGTCCAACGTGTCTGTTGGTTGCTGAGACTAAGCAGTAGAGTAGATCGCACGTGGAACTGCCCAACAATATCTAAGACCTACCTTCTCCGTTGGAATAGTAGGCAGCATAAGAGGGAAAGGCGACGGGCTGAGGGCAATTGGAGAATGGGCAATGAACCATCAGCATTTCCGCACATGTGAACCGGAACAGCAAGCAAATCAAAGAATTTCATCCAGGTTCGAGACACCGTTACGTAGGTAATGCGTGAATGTCGTTGTGCAATACACTACCCTGCTCGCATACATAGAACCCGCTGGCCCGAAGAACCCACCACTGAAACGTTGGCACTCTCCACGCTAATTCTCGTTCAACACGTTCGAGAATGACTCTGCAGCCCTCAGCGGCTTGCCCTCTCCCAATTTCTCCGACCCCAAATTCTTCTCGCTGAAAGCTTTTGCATATGGGTTGAGCCTTAGTAGTACCTGCTTGTTTTTCAAAGGATTCTTCTTTTGCACCCGAGATCTCTTTGTTCGAGCCTCGCCCTTTGCTGGACGGACTACAGCTTGTACTTCGGACGAGTTGATCAGACGACTGATATCAGCGTTAGAGACTACATTCGACGGAAGCAGGAAGTCCTTCTTCAACGCAGATGGGGTGGTCGTAGAACCGTAGATTGTATCTAGCGCAGCAAAAGCTGACGAAGTCCAAACAATGAATCGACCAAGGTGACCACCTGGAGCAAGTTGTAGAAGATTAAGTGCGAAGACGGAGGAGGTCTCCACGCCTGGAATGTTGCGGAACGCACGGACAAGCTCTTTGCCATCCTCGTCCGGGTTGTAAACTATCAACGGTCCGCGACGTTGGCGATGACGGCGGCCTCGAAGCTTTCCTTTACCGGCACGAAGTTTGCGAGATTTGCCGACTTTGCTGATGTCCGGACCTGCGCCCACGGCTTTGAGAAGGCTGAGGGCTGCAGAAGTTTTGGCGATAGCAGCACCTTCGAAAGCTTTTGAAGCAACGACAAGGGGGACCTCGGGCACGGTGGAGATTTGATGGCCGCGAGCTAAAAGGAGAGAGGGGACTGAGGAGGCTGCCAAAGCAGATGTGGTTGCGAAGCGTCTAGGACACGGTCAGATCGAAGATACCAATGGTTTCGGTTGTGTGCGTACTTTTGACCAAGATTGATCTTCTGGTGCCATTTCCTCCAGACCTTGGTAGGTGCGAACATTCGGCCGGAGCGACACATATTACCAAACGCAGCTTGACCAGCGCGATGAGTTCCTCCTCCAGAGACACGCGGGATACGCGCCACAGCACGACCTAGCGAAGGCGGTGCGTCAGCTCAGTTCGATACACAAACCAATCTATTCAACGTGAAGCCGTAGCGACCGTGCCTACAAGCCTTATACCAAGTGAAACCGTCAAAGAGGTCGAACAAGGTCTACTCACCGGTTCCCCATGACTCGGCGGAGGTCTGGTGACCAGCTTTCTCACTCACGGCATATGGCTGTCTCTTGTTCTTGGCCATCCCAGAATGGACTGTCCTATAACGCCGTCAGTCTCTTTGAGTCGAGCAAGTTGTAGGACGGATGTTTGGACCATACTGAACGATATCCGGACGGATTGGCGCTTTGAACACCGCCGGAAGAGGGTGAGTTGATCCACTTGCGGTGCCATCAGCAGAGGCAATGGTGACTGTGGGTCGAGTTGTCATCTTGAGGTGATTTTGTGCCAATGTGAACCTTTTAGTCTTGCAAGCAATTGAAGTTCGATGGTTTACCCTAGCTCGGATTGTGGAACGGCAAGGGCTCGTAACCCTGACGCTTGCGCTAAATTAGCATCATCTCGCTTATGCAGCCTCACCGTGTACGATATCATGGATGTTAAACATCCAGTCTTAGTTGTCCGTTTGCATCATATCTATTTTCTTTCGTGAAAGTGATATATCCCATCAGAGGCTTCCAATTCAAGTTCATGTTTGCTTGATTATAAAAAGACACTCGTTGTCTTGAAATCCCTGGTTGCTTAGTACTACGTTGCTCTCTCGGGGCAAGCCTCTTGCTGTGCCCCCTTTGAAAGTCTTAGCTTTCCAGTATGCTACTGCCACAGCAGGCGGCTATCCAAAACCGGCTTCCGAACCCTCAGTCTATACTTAAATATCCTACCATCTCACATGTCATTATGTACCTTCTCCGAATGTCGATTTTCTTGTCCCAAGCTGATTCTCAAGCGATGTGCACGTACTTGACCACCTTTCTCCCAATTCGATCGTTGGATGTAACCCTATTCTATTATTGATCACTCCCGAATAGCTTTCTTATTCCACAATCTTGAGAAGCAACCCGTTAGGTTGGAAATCAACCAAAAAATTATTGGGGATTTGAAAGAGACCTGTGCACATGTCACTATGAGGTTTCGTGGAAATAAAAGAACTCTCAAAGGTATCTCAGCAAAACCCTAACGTGGACCTTGTTGACGATTCTGGTAGAAGATGCTAGCTCAACATGGAAACCTGTTACTCTTCGAGCGCCTCTTTTGTTGAGTACTATTGGCTTTACCATGGCTTTGATCGCACTTTTTGAGTTTCTATCATGAAGAAGCCAGCAGGACGGTGGAATAGCTTTCGTTGCGGGCAATTTCTCCCCCACAACGAGTTTCGGCTATTTGTATTTGCCCACTTTGGTGGCGGTGTCTTACAGTATGTTCTGGGCCTGGGTCGACCTCGATGCCAAACGACTTGAGCCATACTTTCAGATGTCAAAAGATGGCGGCGTCACTGCAGCAGATTCTTTGTTCCTTCACGATCCGTTTGACTTTGTTGCATGGGGTCCTCTCAGGGCCTTTCAAAGACGGTAACTTAGATGGCAAGCTCCACTCAATACCCACTAATCTCTTTTGCTAGACATTGGTCGGTATTCTTTGCGGGTGCAATAACGTTAGTGATATTCTGGTCTGTCGCTCCAATTGCGAGTGCAATATTTACGAAATCCGAGATCAAAAGTACTGTTCTGTCAGTGGCCACAACGACCGCCGGGCTAAGACCTCTCAACGACCGATTTTCTGCCTTTAATGCCGACTTCATGATGACAGCTTATGAACATCTGTGGCTAGGGCAAGACTTACCAGCATTCACGACCGCTGATGCGGCGATTGCTCGATTTCATATCGAACAAAAGATCTACCCGCCCTTACTTAACGAGAGTTGGACAGCAGCAACCGACATGTACAGCACAATCTTATCTTGCAAACCAGCGATAATCACCAAGAGTGATGAGGCATTCGACCAGGGTTATGACAGTGGAAGAGGATGTGTAATTACGCCTGGGAATATCGATTTTGAGGATTCTTCACCGTTCGCTGGTTTGCATATTGGCTACTACTCGGATCAACATGTAGATTGTTCGTTGTCTGGACTTGGCTGCGCAGCGCCAAACAACTCGCACACTTTCCTGGCCCTTTGGGCGGCAAACTTAAAATCTCAAATTCCGAATATTACCGCACTGTTTTGTGAACCAGCTTACTGGGTCCAAAGTGTCAATGCCACAATAACATTTCCGAACATGGCAGTCTCAAATATTGTACCTAACGCATCGCCGGTACCGCTGGCAAGCGAGATGTTCAACGTGAGTAAATTTGAGTACATTATTGGTACAGGTGCAATGACCAATTCCCAAAGATCTGAGATTTCCCGGACCACCTCCGTTATTGATCAGCGACCACGACTCCAGAAGTTGGGAATAAATTCCACAATCACCAATATGGTTGGCTTTGCCGTTGGTGCCAGTCGTCTAGAGCTAGCTGATTATTTAGACGCCGAGACATTGGGTAAGAGTTTTGAAAAGGCGCAGAAGCTGCTCTTTGCGCTTGCAGTCAGAAACCTCTTCACCACGGATGTTCGTATTGCTGGTCCAAGACTTTGAATAGTTCAAGGCAGTACCAATGCCGTCGTGGTAATTCGAGTTTTAGCGATAATTGTCGAGGCTCTTCTTGGCCTGATCACCGTCTTTGCTCTGGCTCTTATGGCTAATTCAAGGATTCGTCGAAGCCAGCTTGGGAAAGATCCAGCATCAGTGACTGACTTAAAATCTCGGGGAGCAACGCCACCTAAGATATTAACGAGAATGAAATCAGTTGAAGCTGCAGTGCCCCAATTGACTGACGAAGAAGTCAGATACGACAGAGAGCTTTCAGCACTTAGCCGGAACGGGAAAATGTACCTCACAGTCAGCGAATGCGACCTGAAACAGCAAGCATTTCGACGAAAGACTCCTAAGACCATGCTAGAAACCTACGCTGAAGAGTATGATCCTGTCAACAAGAAACCTGGATTGTTTCGGCCTTTAGAGATGACGTGGACTGTAGCCGGCATTTTCATTGCCGTACTTTTACTCGCTTTGACAAGCTTGGTGGCCTTACATTTTCGAATCCAAAAGCACCTTGGATTGCCGTTGCCGTCGAAGAGTCCTGTGGTGACCAATATCGTCCTGAACTATATCCTTGTGGTGTTCGCTACATTTCTCGATCCATTCTGGGTCCTACTGAATCGACTACTTTGTGTGTTAGAGCCTTTTGAGGAACTCCGGGAAGGCAATGGAACGGCCTCGGAATCATTAGACCTCAAATACACGTCTTTACCGCCACAGCTAGTTAATTACAGTCTCGGCATTTTCTCCTCGCAGCCGTATGTGCCATTATGTATCGGCCAACGTCCTTGCTGTGTCGTTGAGCGGCTTGTTCCAGACAGAAATCGTTACTATTCAGGGGAATTCCACATTCTCAGTGCCGTACTTACCGATCTTCAAGTCAGGCAATAGAACTACAGGCTCAGATCATATTTACGTTGCGAAATCCAACTTCAGTGATGGGACAGCTCTTCCACCTTAGGTGGCGCGTGGTAGATTTTTCCTCCCTTTCAGTCTGAATACCCAGTCTAGTATCGGAGAAGTACAAGCATACAGAGAGCTACCACGCAGGGCTTTGGAATCAAGGTCCAATGTGAACCGGCTGACCTAGACCCAGTCTTTAATATTATGAATGCAGTCGATCGATTCATCGTACCCCTCCTAGTGGACCCAGCGTTGAGTGCCATGGTATATCCCAACCTATGGGCGGTCAAAACAACTGAAAGGCTGCGCTTGAGGTCCTCGAAGGTCTATCACCTGTTCATTCGAACGCATCGCAAGAAGATCGCGAAGTATGCGACACTATGCTGGTTGCTGGTTTTCTTCGTGCCAACCTTACGGTAGGTATCCTTCGACAATTACAAAACCGACAACACCATTCTTGACCCATATCCAGAAGTCCTCCGCATCAACACAATCTCTTCGCTTTGGCTAACTTGCCGACCTACCTTCCTTACCGCTCCATACAAAATTACTGTCGATACCAACGGTCGCATCCAAACCTACAGGCGTCAAGCTCCCTACTCAAGTGATCTAGGCCTGTACTTCTCTGATAGTCTCAACATTACAAGACTTATCAGCGGCACTACCTGGCTACTGACGACTCCTCCAGACACCACGCCATACTGGCACAACGACACCTTCGTTGATTCTTGGTTCGGCTATTTTATCAAGACCCTCTCCAATTCCTCTCCCCGTAGATCCATCGGCCCCACTCCCGGCTCTCGACCTTATAGCCCCACTGGTCGAAGACATTTACACTCGTCTTTTTGCAATCATACTTGGACTCCATCCGGACTGGTTCTCCCCCGCCCCTGACGGTACCGAAGTTCCGGGAACGATGCTCGTTCCTTGCTCCCGTGTCTTCATGTCGCGGCCGATGCGCATCATTGCCACGACTTTGATATATCTCTCAATTTGATTGTTGCCATTGCATATTACACAAATTGGCCAAGACGGATGCTGGATTAGATGCCGAATACGATTGCTTGCGTAGTGCACTTGTTCAAAGGGAGCGGACTGATAGCTAAGAAGAGCTCGGACAACGGGTGGCGCGAGGATTGGAAGTTTGGCTATGGAAGATTCGTGGGTTTAGACAGAAAACCGCATCTAGGTATCGAGAGGAGGCCGTTCGTAGTACCCTCGACCAATGGGTCAGGGGGGGAGCAGGGACGTACGAACGTTGTAGAGACGCGCGTAAGCCTCTAGATTGGCGATAAAGTACGTGACGTTAACGTGCATCGCTGATCCACGAACATTTGGAAACGGAAAGGTAGCGGAGCGTGGTATGGGCTGATGGATAGTATTCTTACTTTGAGTCAGTGGCAAGCTTGCCCTGTGCGTTGTTTGGTCAGCGCATATTGGTTTTGAGTCCTTCGAGAGACGGTGTATATATTGTGCGACGCACTAGGAGTGTTTCGGCGATGAAACACTCTGTTGTGTCGATTTTAGTAGTACTGTACCTTAGTGGTTGTGGTGCCATTAAGAAGTGGGCGTGGTGGGGTTGTTGCCAAGCTTTCCCTCTTTCGGATTAGAGTAGACAGCAAACCCCGCATAGACACCGACTGGCCGACCTCGTCAGACAAGGCCCTGTCACTCCACGCCATTGGCTACCATGCCTCGCATTCACTCGACATCCTGCCCTTTCTTTCTTTCAACCACTAACAATTCCCATACCACTCTTTGTTCAAATTGACTGTGGTACATGTATGCCAGGAAGCGTGCTTCTCAAAGCCCTTTCCCATGCACGGCCTACCACGTTTCGCTTTTACTTACCGTCGTCAACTTCAGCTGGCCAATCACCGTCATATCGACTTGCAGATATCAATCGTTGTTTCCCACGCGCTTCCCAAGAGCCTCATATTCCACAACGAGCCCCTTACTCAGGCCTTGCTTCATATGCATCTACGTGACTGCGGTCTCACTGGCCCGCAATCTTCACCCTGGCATTCTAACGTCTCAGTACGTCTCACGTGCACGTTGTTTCGTTGAGATCAATGGTGATGCTCCAGGCGCTGTCAGAAAGCCTGACTCTTCAGCGGTCGCTACTCCAATGGCCGTGATTATGGACCTTGGTCTTGATGAACGATTGTGTTGTCCGGAGTGTGAATGATCGTCCCTCGGAAGGAGTCACACTCTGCTGGCATCGTCATCGATAAATGATACTATATAATGCTCGATGCTGCCACTTTCTATCCTCCATCTACTCAACTCCAACCAGCTTCGTTCATCTTCGCGTCAGGCTAGACCTTACTTTCTCTCAGTCCCTTATCATTGTCTTGCCCGGCGCAGACATTCCATTCATTGTACAAAGATTCTTTATGCACATATTACGATAAGCGGACATTGCTATTGTCAGTTTTACTGTCCGTAGGTAGGTTCCCATTGTTCAGTTTAGCCCTGATTGTTATCTCACTAATTGTTTGTTCATTTTCTTATGTGTCCTACGATCCCGAATTGTAGGGTGAACATTCGCCATTGTCCCTATTGTCTATTGTATCGTCATTTTACGTCCACCTAACCCAATTGTCTAGTCGATGCACAAAGAAATTTATCCTATTGTGCGTTGCACTGATGTACATTTCCTTTGATTTATCACTCGTTATTGTTCAGGTCCGAAGCATTCCAGTGCTTTCCATATCTATATAATTCCTCATCTTCTCTCTCTTCTTCCTTCTCCAGACAACTTCCTCAGACTCACAAACTAAATCATCAACAACCAGATTTCTTTCGAAACATCGGCTCCCTTTCCCAGAACCATCAACCAACATCAAAGCAATCTACCAACCATCTTTTCACACATAGATCTTCCGGCAAGACCTACATCGAACAACATGCATTTCACAAACACCACGCTCATGGCAGCCGCCATGGCTTTCTCCATCACTGCTAACGCTCACATGAAGCTGGCAACACCAACGCCTTACGGCAAATCCTCGCTCAGCAACTCCCCCCTTATTGCGACGGGGGCAGATTTCCCATGCAAGCTACGAACGGGAGCCTTCGATGCAGAAGGAGCCAGCAACATCATGCCCATCGGCGTGAACCAAACACTCTCATTTATCGGCAGTGCTGTCCACGGTGGTGGCTCCTGCCAGATCTCTCTCACCAAGGACAAGCAGCCCACCAAAGACTCCAAATGGATGGTCATTCACTCCATCATCGGCGGCTGCCCAGCCAGTGCAGCCGGAAATCTTGGTGAGGACCCCAGTGGCAGCGGTGCTGCAAAATTCGAGTACTCTATTCCCCAAGGCATTGCTCCGGGAGACTACAGCCTGGCATGGACGTGGTTCAACAAGGTCGGCAACCGCGAAATGTACATGAATTGCGCTCCCGTCACCGTCACCGGCGGGTCTAAGAAGAGAGAGGAGATCGAGACGACGAAGCGAGACACCTCGTTCCCCGACATGTTCGTTGCCAACGTTCCAGCATCTGACTGCACAACCAGCGAAGGTGGAGACGTTCAGTTTCCGAACCCAGGACCGTCAGTCCAAATGCAGTCCGCTAAGGCCCTGCCACCAACTGGTCCCAAATGCGGCGCTGCCTCTGGCGGCTCAAGCTCATCCGGCTCATCCGGCAGCTCGTCCGGCAGCTCGTCCAGCGCCTCAGCGCCTCAACCCTCCTCGTCCGGCGGCGTTTTCGCTGCGGGTGCAAGCTCCGCTCCTAGCTCTCCCCCAGCCCCTAGCAGCGTCCCAGCTGTATCACCACCTGTCGCCTCCGCCGCCCCAAGCGCCGCCCCAGCCCCAGCTGTCGCCCCCGGCAACACTTCATCATCCAGCTCCTCGGGTTCCTCGGGCTCCACTGGCTCTGCCCCCGCAGCTGCCCCAGCTCCCGCAACCGGCGGCTCTGGCGCCGCTCCCGCTGCCGGCGCAGCTGGATCCTCTTCCTGCAGTGCCCCAGGCACTGAAGTCTGCAGCCCCGACGGAACCCAGATCGGCATGTGCGACAGCACATCCCACGTCGTCTTCCAGCCTGTTGCCGGCGGAACCAAGTGTGTCGGTGGACAAATGGTCATGGCTGGCAGTAAAAAGCGATCTGCCAAATTCGCTGGTCGCGACCGTGTTCGGCGGGGTGGCAGCGCTGCTCCTTGGGGGTTCAGCTACAACAACTAAGGGAATAGAGATTGAGGGAACGGTTTGAATAGAATGGTTTGGGATAAAGTTTTGGATATTGGATACAGGCGTGCATGTATTACATTCTCTTGGGTGTTTAGAATTGGATTTTGAATTCAAGACGACATTCTTTACATAAAAACACTCTCTACACATCCATCAATCACAGTCTCTACCAATACACCTACCACCATACCTCGTGCGACCGTCTCTCCGTGAACTAACCAAGCTAAAAACCTTCACTCCCAAGCCCCAAAAAACCCCCTTCACCTACACCTAAAAACAACAAAAACCCAATCCCTCTCAAGAACATATAAGTAACCACTCCCCAAAACCCCATCCACCCATCGAATAAAACAAAAACTCACCCTCTTGAGCTACATGTATACCCATACTGACTAGGTACCTTACATACCACACAAATAGACTAGGCTCACCAAAGACTCCCGAAAACAAAAGATCTATACTCTAGGCCCTCCACCATCCTGATCCCGTTTTGAAACACTTTTTACTTTTACCCACGCGCTGTCCTGGTGTCCTGGTGTTGTTTTTGAAACATTGCGGGTTTGGGAGTTTGAGCGCTTAGCACTGGGGGGGACTATCGTTGTATGCAAAAGTCTGGTTCAGTTTTCGGGTTTTAGCGAATTTGGCGGGGAAAACACACAAATCAGCCTCAAATTTGGTGCAAATAGAGCAAATACCTAGATATCATCCCCACACCCCCAAAACACCCCAAAGCTTCATTTTTGAAGCTATACAAATCTCAGCCTCACACGGAGGCAATCCTGAATCCTATCTACCATGCCTCAAGCTCTTATTCAGGACCTTAGAGACGAGATTCAATTTCACCTAGCCCGTGACGATAGCACAACGTTCATACACAAAGTCACTCATGTTACCAGACAGCAGATCAATCGTATGCGTAAAAAACATCTTCATTTCAGCGATGTGACGTCTGCGCTTGATACGATTGATAGATCGAAGATTCTGAGTGAGTATCATGCTCAGAAGCTTCTTGACTTTCTCAGTCAACGATTCATCGTCTATCAGAATGACATGATCTGATTTCTGTACGACGAGTTTGACATTGTCATCAGTCAAAGCATGATCAGCAGAGTGCTCAAACAAGCTAGATACAGCAGAAAGATCGCTCAAAGAGTCGCTGCTGAGCGCGATGAGAAGCTTCGCAGCGAATGAAAACGACGACTTATGAGCTGAACTTCTGATCAGCTAGTCTTTCTCGATGAAAGCGTTGCTTGTGAGCGAACAGATAGACTCAACTTTCTTCTCTACTTTCTAGTCATGTTAATGCTTGCTCATTAGCTGATTGAAAGTATGACTGAGCTTCGATTGACTTATCTCTGCACGTCACTCAAAGTTTAAAACGATCGAAGAGATGAAGCATTTTGTCAGCGTTTTTCATTGATGAATACATTGCATGAGAGATGCATCATGACTTCATAACAAAAGAGATCTTTCTGAACTTCATGCGATCACAGATGCTTTCTGTTACGATCCTAGCTACGCACCTATGTTGGTAGCTATGTTGGTGGCTATGTTGATGACTATCGCCGGCCGCTCGCCGCTAGGCTATAGGGTTGTTCCGAGGCCAACCCTATTCAGGGTTAGCTTATGTTCTCCTGAGTCATATAGATAGCCGGCTCTTCCCTTCTAGATACTTTCCTTCCTTAGCATTTATATACTCGTTACATTACACCCATATGACTCGCTCTATGCTGGCCCCTAACAGTCAGCGAAGCAAAGTCTCTAGAGATAGCATCAATGAACTTCATCATTCTCTTTCAATTTCACAGAAACGCTGAAAAGATATAGCTATGAACTTCATCACTGAACTATCTCTGTCAGAAGACTATAACGTCATTTGCACAATCATATGTCGTCTCATCAAAGAACGTCACTATGTTCTCTGTCATTGAGAAGACGATGACATCTCAGTCGAAGAAACGGTTTGAATCATGCTATGAAACGTCTATCGACTGCATGATCTACTCAGTTCTATTGTTTCTGTTAGGGGCCAGCATAGAGCGAGTCATATGGGTGTAATGTAACGAGTATATAAATGCTAAGGAAGGAAAGTATCTAGAAGGGAAGAGCCGGCTATCTATATGACTCAGGAGAACATAAGCTAACCCTGAATAGGGTTGGCCTCGGAACAACCCTATAGCCTAGCGGCGAGCGGCCGGCGATAGTCATCAACATAGCCACCAACATAGCTACCAACATAGGTGCGTAGCTAGGATCGTAACAATTTCGACTTTGATTGATCAGAATGCGAAGATCTTTGAGCAGAAGATTGACGAGACTGCGAAACAACTGATGATGAATATATACGATAATTCGATTCAAACATTCGATACTGAGAAGAAATGACATTTCATCGAAATCATCATCTATACGAAACTCGTCATCAAATCTATTCTTCGCTTGAAAAATCGAATCAAAGCTTTCATTCACTTGAAACATTCTTCTTCGATGACAGAAAAGACATCGATAGAAGAAAAGAATGCTAGTGTACATAGAAAGAGAACACTATCTCGAGAATTTACAGCTTTCTTCAACAAGTCGTGAACTTCTACTGACAGACGTCGTGTGTAATGCATCAGATGCATTGAAGAATGCATAGAGTAAGTAGAAATTTCGTTCAACGAACGAGCAGACACTATGATTAATAGATTAATTAATTTTAGATTTTCTCATCATCTGAACTATGTAAGTTCTTGTATGTCGCTAGCTGCTACACAATCAATCTCATTGTTTACAGATCTTTACAGTGAAATCTCAGTCACTTGTTCGTTCTCAATACTCTGTCATCATAATCATGACTAGACGCTATCGACTGAAATGTTTTGATCATTCATATATGCTTCATTTGACATGACTATATGCTTTTCACTCATTTTCTTCGATTTATCTCAATCTACTTCAATTTATCTCAATCTATTCTAATTTATCTCAACTTACACAATGTTGAACTTTCTTCATTATTGAGTGAATTTCGTCTTTTCTCGTCTGTCTAAGCTCGCAAGCTCATTCGTCTTTTGAGCTCTCTTTTTCAGAAAATTCTCTTCGTATAAGATGTTGAATGTATCTCAGTCAATGTAATTATTCACGTAAAAGAACTTCTTGCTTTCAGTTGATATCAGATGTGCACTTCGTAGTATAGTACTCATATTGTAAAATCGTCGACATTCAAGATATTGAGACTTCTTGACAGTATTCTTTGATCACTGCTTGACTTCTATCATATCATGTAGAGCATCGAGTACTTCGTTGTTTTTGAGCTTTAGCAATTCTATTGAAGCTCTCGAGTATTGCACAGGTTTTTCATTGTCATCTTGACGAAGCGAATCACGAACAGTGATTATAATTTGCAACTGTCTCATCAGTCTATCATTTAGAGCTTCAACTATGTCAGAATTTTCTTGATCATTCTCAGCATACTCTTGAACATAGACGTAGTCACGTCTTCAATTCAACATTTATCTCTGTCATGCAGAAGCACATTGAATTCACTTTGATGTAAGCTTCTCAGAATCTGTCAAGTCTTTATCTTTGCATCTTCAGCATTCAATCGATGCATGAACAGAAACGAAGTAATCATTTATTCAGAAAAAGTCGATTTCTTTTCGATTCATTTGATACTTGTTTGACTTTATTTCTGATTTCTTGCGTCGAGATTCTCTTATAAAAATCAACAATTCATTCAAGAAATTCTCAATATGTATCGTCTTCGCTATTTCAGAAGCAATGCGTCAGAATCAAAAATTACTAGATCAGTTTCATCATTGATTCAAATTCATTTCTGACAAATTTCATTCAAGCTGCGTTAAATCAAGACTTCTAGAAGACTTTGTAATCATGACTTTTATTCTCTCGTCAATCTCTGATCTGAACGTGATTAGATCATGAAGAATAATATCTCTCATTGTCAACATATTGACTCGTCAAGTATTGTGATGCAGTATCTGCATTTGAAAGTTCTCTCGCTTGTTTGTAAGATCATAATAATCTTTGATTAGAAATTTATGTGCAATCTTCATGTAAGATGTGTCAAAATCATCTGCATCTTCGTATTTTTGAATAAAATTCATATAATGAGAGATCACATGAAACTTGAAATAGTTAAAGTTTTCGTCATGTTGAAACTGCTTGAATACTTCTTTTAAGACGTTAATTCTGTATATTGCGTTGTTCATGTAATGCAGAAACTCATCATCATGCAATCGATATTGAGTCATCATCACGAAGTTCATAAGAGCTCAAGCACAGTACAGCGCATCTGATGCTTTTCTAATCAATAGTGAAGTGACAATCGCAATAAGCTGATGCACTATTGTCTTTTGTTCGACGTCGATTCATTGCTTCACGAATAGAAAGTCGTGAAAACGTCTTAGCTCTGAATATGAAAGAACTACTCGAAATCTTTGATTCAATTGCAAGTCATGTGCTGTGTTTGCAATTGTCTGTGAATCACGCTTTCTTTTGAGACTGATCGTCGATGTTATATTCTTGATGATTGTCTCAAGTCATTGAATTAGATACATCACTGTGCTCTTCAATAGCTGATGCAAGATGTCAATCATCATGATGACATGAATATTGACAAGTTCATGTTTTCAGACAAAGTTTTGCACTGAATGTACTCACTTAACATCACGCTTGATATCTGCTTTAGAGCGTGAATTCTTTTCTTGATGTTTGATTTGAGTCAGTGTATTCTCATGTGTTCAAGCTTTTCAGATTGTCTGCAGATTATCGCGTTGATTCGATGAAACATGACATATAGTGCACTGCTCTTCATTTTTGATTCTCGTAATAGTGATCTGCTTCTCATAGTCGATTATAAATTCGACGATGATAGAAAAACACTGTCGAATATAATCATTTGCACAGCGAACGTGAAACTCTCTTCTAGTTAATTTCTCAAGTGCTAAAGAACGAGAACGTTAGCAAGAAAAACTCTTCATTCGATCGAACAGTTTAAACTCACGTTTTAATATTATCTTCAGTGAGCGATGATATAACTTGCGTTTCAGATCTTCATTTGCATGTTTAGTCGAAGAAATAAACTCTAATAGTATAACATTAAATCTATTTTACTTTCGTTGAGTTGCTCGATTCAGATTATCAACGATAATATATACAGATCATGCGAATTTATCTTCATGATGTTGAGTTAACATGATTTTGTCTGTAGCTAACAGTATTGAAACTATAGTGTCATCTTCAGAAATCAATGCTTGCATATTTCATCATTAGATATCGATGTGCATTTTCGTGTACATTCAATTTTCACTGACGTTGTATACTTTGATTGATGCATATTTCAGATTACTCGCAAACGAATGATGTATCAAGAGAAATTTCAAGACGTTTATCACGTTTCTGTACTGAATCTTGAATATATCTGTTTCGATCTCTGAATTCATCAATGAGATCTTCAAAGATGTTTCGAATCAACTATCATCAGATATTTCATGAGATATATTGTGTAGAATGCTTCTAAATTGATCTGCATTCTTGAAGATACAATCAGCATGATGAGTCTTCTGAAACGAGATTCTGAAGTATTGATTAATATCTTCGCTACTGACTTTTGCATTCAGAAATCACTGTGCAAGAGAAAAATCTTTCTCATTCGAAAAGAAAAGTCATTCTGATTGAAGACTGTCATCTAAAGATGATCGTGAATCTTGCTCAAGTTTACTGTAGTTCGAAATGATTCTTATGAGTCTGATATATTGTTTTAGCGATTCATTAACGCTTCGTCTCTTTGTATCATTCGTCTCATCATAATTGTCTACTTTGATGAATGAGAAAGTACATGATGAATTGATAAATCTTTTGAAATCAAGTGATATTTATGCAATTGAATTTCGAAAATGCTTCTGATCATCTGAAGCTTCTACGTTTTCTTCTGTACTTTGCTCGAAGTCAGAGACGTCAGTATCATTCATTGTGATCGTTTCATGTCATAAATCAGTCTGAAAGTATTTGCATGTGTCTGTATATTCATCGACTGCTGAATTCTCTTTTCTTAAATATTTCTTGAAGAACTGCACGTCATTTTGCAGCGTCAAGCAGTGATTAAAGTGATATATCAGACTTCGTGTGATTCTCAATATCATTTCACACGCACGACAGTTTCACTTCATGCTTGAAGCTGATTTCGATGAAGTAGATTGTAGTGAGAGAGACAACAAAGAATATTGATTGACGCGTTTGACAAATTGTATTGCGCTGTCACTATTTCTAATCAGAATCTCTGTCAATACAAGTACATTGAACTACGAAATGTCAGAATAGCATGCAATACAAAGAATAGAATGATCAGAAATTAATGAGATCTGATATAGCAGTAGAAGCGATAACTCTTGTTTTACTTCTGATCAAGCAATTTGTTCTTTTTTACTCGAAGCTCTCTGATGAAAGCAAATTTCTCTGAATTACAGCGAGTTTAAGATAAATTATTGTAAATTTGAAATGCTTTGCACATCTCAATATTTACATCGAAATTTGTGAGTTGAAAGCAAATTTCTCTAGATTATCATCGATTTGAGATAAATTATCGTAAATTTGAAATGCTTTGCACATTTCAATATTTACTTCGAAATTTGTGAATTGAAAGCAAATTTTCCTAGATTATCATCGATTTGAGATAAATTATCGTAAATTTGAAATGCTTTCACAAAATGCTCAATCAGCTAGTATATCATAGTCATAGTCTCTGCGCTTTGATAACTCTGTAGAATATTAGAGATCATTTTATATAGAGAGAATCTAACGTGCAGTACTCTTCAGATTGATGAGAAGATGAATACAGATAATTCGTTGTCAAAGTGTGTTGTAAGTAAATTTGCTTTCGCTTAGCATAATTTGTGACATGAGAACGAAAGTTGATCTTTGCTTCATCTCTAACTTATCAACTCACAATTCTTTGTTCTTCTGATATTCATTGTCACGATAAGCACTCTCTGTTACGATCCTAGCTACGCACCTATGTTGGTAGCTATGTTGGTGGCTATGTTGATGACTATCGCCGGCCGCTCGCCGCTAGGCTATAGGGTTGTTCCGAGGCCAACCCTATTCAGGGTTAGCTTATGTTCTCCTGAGTCATATAGATAGCCGGCTCTTCCCTTCTAGATACTTTCCTTCCTTAGCATTTATATACTCGTTACATTACACCCATATGACTCGCTCTATGCTGGCCCCTAACACTCTCACTCTATCTGTTGCAAAGCTCAGTGCATACATCATCTGTCATCAGCGTGTAGTGAAATCTGTAAGTGATTCAAAATAGAAGAAATATCACATGTATTCTTATCTCACTTCTCAACATCATGACAGTAATTGTTTCACATTCTATCGTATGACTTCTAGAAATTCTCAGAACTGACAACAATGTTTGCGTATCTGCTAGTCTTTCAATATGTCACAAAGACTCAAGTTGATTTCAGATATGCTTGCAGACTTCAATTATGATGAGATTTCGTCGAATTGAATCAAGATGATGATCATTCAAGATCTTGTCATCGACAACGATAAGTATGATGCATTGAAGATACACATTAAACAAATGCTGAGAAACGCAAGATTACTCGAAACATCACTTGATAATAAAATTGAGAAAAAGACAGTCAGAAAGATTGCGATCATCATAGATGATGAACTTTCACACTCTTTGATAAAAGATCATCAAGTAACATGAAAAGATGCATATCTTATAAAATGAGTGAGACGAATAAACAGTAAGAAAAGAGATAGAGCAACGAGCATAAAGACAGAGAGATCTGCTCATCTGATTGAGCAAGCACAACTCAGCTCAGTCTCATTATTCATCTTATCAACGATGATTGACTTTGATTGCATGATCTTGACTTCGAACGATACGATGAATAATAAGACGATTCATCATTCACAGCTTTTCATAGCGAATGAAAAGCAAAGTAATTTCACTCTGAAGAACGTCAATTTTGATAACTATCAAAGACAGCTTGTTAACGAGACAATGTTCAACTTTGAAAAGAAGAAAATTATCTATGAAGTTGAAGACTTCAAAAAAGTTGAGATCAGAAATGCAGTCAACTTTCATGTTGCATTGATAGATATGACAAAGAAGAGAATATTCTACTACATCTTTCAAATTCAAGCTATAGAAAAACGTAAAAGAAGTGAACATGAGAATTTCGTGCAGTGTTTGAGCAGCGCAGTTGAAAGTACAGATAACTTCACTTCATTCAAGATCTCATCAGAAGATGAGAGTGAACAACTCATCATGAAGAAGCGAAAGCTTTGCAGAGAAGCTCGTCTCAATCTTTCGATAGTGACTCTCGAAGTTTTCAACGTCATCAAAACTATCAATCTCAATGAATCATTCTCTTTGTTAGGGGCCAGCATAGAGCGAGTCATATGGGTGTAATGTAACGAGTATATAAATGCTAAGGAAGGAAAGTATCTAGAAGGGAAGAGCCGGCTATCTATATGACTCAGGAGAACATAAGCTA
>JAABUI010000365.1_pt1 | contig 38464 bp, 32 predicted proteins | sample 5559111 | NCBI WGS metagenome assembly JAABUI01 (sample SAMN10711870, study PRJNA513365) | rock metagenome | isolation source: Antarctica rocks | place: Antarctica: Victoria Land, Buttleship Promontory | reverse complement strand
TGAGGAGTCCAGCCCAGCAGTCAGCGACCCCGCCGAAGCGCAAGGGAACGCGCCCCGGCGAGTCCGCTGCGCACGAGCCGGACGGGCACGCTCACCGACCCGACTTGGTGCGGTCAATAGGTCGTGGGCCAGGGTCTTCACGGCGTGGGCGTCGTCGACGTCACCGCGGACCCGCACCACCCGGCGGGTCGGGTCGGTGTAGCCGTTGGCGCCGCCGCAGTCGCCACGCTCCAGGGCGTAGCCGTGGCCGGTCACCTGGCTGGCGAGGTCGTTCCACAGTCCGGCCGGTGCCTGGCCGACCAGCAGGGTCGGGGCGACCTCGGGCAGCGCGTCACCCTCGGTCTGCACATCGTCGAAGACGTGCACAGCGCGGAAGCCCCGGACCTGCTTTTTGCCGCCGGCGTCGGGCGCCGCTCCCCCGCTGCAGGTTGTGGGCGGCTCCTGCCCGGCCGGTCCGGCCGACTCGGTCCGGTCGGCCGCCTTGGGGCGGTAGGTGCACGGCGCCAGGATCGCGATGCCCCGCTCCCCCTTGCGTACCTGCCGGCCCAAGCTTTGCCAGGTGCGAAACCCGGCGACCCGGGTGGCCTGCGGGGCCTGCGCGCCGATCAGCAGCAGGTTGCCCAGGCTGTAGCTGTGGAACTTCGCGGCGGTGTCCAGCATCGCCCGCCACCCCTGGGACTCCACCAGCGCCACGACACCGTCGCTGATCTGCTCATGCAGCGAAGCGAGCTTGTCCTGCCCGCCGGTCGTGCTGGCTGTGCTGCTGGTATGCGTGCTGGTGTGTGTGCTGGTGTGTGTGCTGGTGCTCATCTGGGCCTCCCCGTCCCGTCCCGACCAGCGGGTGCGGGTGGCCGGTGTCCCCCGGCCTGAGGGCGGTGGGTCCACCCCTCCGCCGCAAAGCCGCCCGGAGGGGTCGCAGCGGCTCGCCGGGCAAGGGAGGAAGCCGACGATGCTTCCCGCGGAGCGCCTGAGGAAGGATCTTGGGCGCCCTTGCCCGGGGAGGAGCGGCCCCGCACAATCCGGGGGGCAACCTTCGGAAGCTGAGCGGCCGCAGGCCGTCCGCGCCGGGCCCGCAGGGGCCGTGCTGTACGGGTTGTCGTGCTCGTCTGGTCGGTTGCCCGGCTAGCTTTCCGGTCCCGTCCCCGCGCAAGGTGTACTGCGGATGTCCACACCCGCCCTGGGGCTGCTGGCATACAGGCGGGTCCTCGAGCTGACCGAGGCGATCCGGGGCTTGATCGCGGGTGCTGTCGAGCGCAGCTGATCTCCGGCGTCCGGTGCGGTGTTACAGCTCCAGCGCGCTGGCGACGTCGGGGTACAGCGGCAGTACCTTGTCCAGGCCGGTGACGTGCAGCCGCCGGTGGCGACGTCGCCACCGGCGGCGGCCAGGCGGAGCTGGCCATCGCCGTGTCCGCACCCGGCCGTTCCCATCGCGGGCTAGAGGAGCTGGGTGTCGGTTTGGTCTTCGAGCCAGGCCATGAGCAGCCGTCGGCTGATGACGATGCGTCGCCCGAAGCGCTTGTGCGGGAGGTTGCCCTGCTGGATTTGTTGCAGGACCAGCCAGCGGCTGACCCCGAGCAGGGCCGCAACCTCGCTGACGTTGAGGGTGGGGCGGGTGGCGTCCAGGGCGAAGCTGGTCATGGCTGTTCTCCGATCGGTCGCGGTTGCCGGCGTTGGAGGTCGAAGTGGATGTGGTGGTCGCGGTGCGGGTGGTCGGTGTCGTCGCTGTTGGGCAGGTCGGGCCGGTGGGTGCCGTCGGCGCACCCGGTCCGGTCCCAGCCCCGCAAGCGTTGCAGGGTGCGCTCGAGCAGGTCGTGCCAGGCACTGCCGTCGCCGGCGCGCGCGTCGGGGTCGAGGTAGGCGCCGTGCCAGGAGGCCTGCAGGGCGCTGAGTTCCTCCAGCAGCGGCGGGTGGGCGTACCAGCAGGCCGGGACGGCCTCCCGCAGCTGGTAGTGCTCGCGCAGCCAGTCCACCCAGCTGGTCAGGTGCTGCCAGTGCTGGGCGGCCGCGTCTGCGTCCAGGGCCGTCCAGTCGACGGGGCGCTGGGTCATGCCCTGCGTGTCGGTGGCACGTTCGAGCAGGAAGTCGACCTGGGCGCGGAGCAGCAGCACCTCGTCGGTCAGCGAGAGTTCCATCGCCTGCTCCTTCCGGCCGGTCGGGTGTCGGGGTGCTGCCACCAGGGCGTGAGACGCACCAGCACCGGTGCGTTGTGACGGCCCAGGACCAGGGCGTGTCCGGTCGGTAGGCACCGGATCTGCTCCAGTGGCAGGGCCGGCAGGCGTTGGGTGCTGATGGTGCGGTTGCTGCCTGCTGCGCCGTGGCTGCGGGTCAGGGTGGGGTGGTCGACGTCACCGGCCAGGCGGCTGATCCGGGTGAGGTCCTCGGCGTGGGCGAGTCCGCCGAGCACGACCTTGATGGTGGCGGCGTCCCACATGGCGTCGGCTCCTGCCTCCCCCCACCGGGCCCGGGCCTGGGCCAGGGACTGCAGGACCGCGACGGTGGTGATGCCGGCGCCGCCGCCGTCGGCGAGCAGGTTCGGCAGGGTTGGGATGGGCGCGATGTTCGCGGCCTCGTCCAGCAGCAGGAGCAGCGGCGGGTCGAGCCGGCCCGCCGGCCCGCTTGCGGCGCGGGCCCGGGAGGTGTCCAGCAGGTCCTCGACCAGGGCGGTGATCAACGGCGCGACCGACAGTTGTGCGCCGGTGCTGCCGAGCAGGTAGAGCGTGCCGTGGGCTTCCAGGAAGGCGCTGGGGTCGAACTGCTCGCGCGGGTGGGGGCTGCAGGCGGCCAGGACGCGGGGGTCGGCCAGGCTGTCGACGGCACGCCGGACCCCGGCCCAGACACTGTCGCGTTGGCGTGGGTCGGCGCCGGCCTGGGCGGCGAGCTCCTCGGCCCAGCCTGGGGCGGCGGTGCTGTCCTGCCGCAGGATCCGTACCGGGGTGGGGTCCTGGGGGCGGGCGGCCCAGGCCAGCACGTCCCGGATCGGCCGCTCGCTCAGGGCCGCGGCGTGCAGGTAGGCGCGTAGCACGGCGGCTGCCATGGCGGTCCAGAACTCCCCGTCGCTGGTGGTGCCTTTGGCGAGGTGGGCGCCGGCGGCCAGGGCGCGGGCGCGGTTGATGGCCACGAGCGGGTCGGTGCAGCCGCGGGTCGGTGACCAGCGCAGCCGGGGGGTGTCGGCGGCGAGTTGTTGCGGGTCGAAGGCCAGGACCGGTCCGTGCTGGGCCCGTCGGGTCTGGGTGGCCCGCAGGGTGTCCGGCCGGGTGCTGGTGACCAGCACTGCTCCAGGGGCGTCCACGGTGCGCGGGATGATCAGGTGCACGCCCTTGCCGCTGCGCGGGGGGCCCAGGATGAGGTAGCTGTCCTCCACGCTGCCCCAGATGGGCTGTCCGGTGCGGGTGTCGTGACCGAGGCTGAGGCCGACCTGCGTGGTGCGGTAGTGGCGGCCGGTGAGGGAGGGTCGGGTCTGCGGGGTGCGGGCGCGCACGGCCCGCTCCCCCAGGTGCCGCCGAACCTCCCCGCGGGAGGCCAGACCCTGACCGGTCCCGGACCTTCCGGGCGGGTGGGTGCTGGTGAGTCGGGTCGCCAGCCGGGTCAGCGCAGCGCCGGCGAGCAGGATCAGCGCGCTGGCCAGCAGCAGCGCGAGCCACAGGTCGGCCGGGCCGGGCAGCAGCTGCCGGGTGCGGGGCGGGAAGGCCAGCGCGGGTTCGTCGAGGTGGTGTGGCCACTGCACGAGCAGGACGGTGACGTCACGTACGGGCAGCGGCTGCCAGCCGTGGCCGGCGAGCACGCTCGCTAGTGCGCTGCTGAGCCAGCCGAGCAGGTGCAGGCCGGCGAGCAGGGCCAGGGCGCCCAGGGTGAGCACCTCGCCCGGCTCGAGCGGGTTGGTGCCGCGGGGGCTACGCATGCCCGGCCGGGGCGGGTCGGGTGGCGCCGAGGTAGTCGCCGAACCCCGCGATGGGCTCGACCCGCACGAGGGCTCCGGTGTGCGGGGCGTCGACCATCCGGCCCTGTCCCAGGGCGATCCCGACGTGGTGGATATGGGTGCTGTCCTGGCCGAAGAAGACCAGGTCGCCTGGGGCGGCTTCGGTGCCGGGCGCCAGCAGCGGTCCGGCGTCGTGTTGGGATTGGGCGGTGCGGGGCAGGGTGGTGCCGGCGTGGTGGTAGGCGTACTGGACCAGGCCGCTGCAGTCGAATCCGGTCGGGCTCTCACCGCCCCACAGGTAGGGGGTGCCGACCTGCCCCAGGGCGGTCTGGACCGCGATCGCCGCGCCGGGGGTCGCCGGGCTGCCGGCGTCGGCGTAGCGGTCGGCCCAGGTCAGTACCCGCGCGGCGTACCCGCCGGGGGCCAGGGCGCTCGCCTGGCACGCCGGCAGGGCCCCGCAGGTGTAGGCAGCGACGGCCCTTGGGGTGTCGCGGGTGGCCCCGAGCGCGCACAGGTACAGGGCGGTGGCGGGCACCGCGTCGGCCGGGTCGAACGGGTTCGCGGTGCCGTCGTGGTCGCCGTCGAGGCCGTACCGGGTCCAGGTCGACGGCAGGAACTGCATCGGTCCTGCCGCGCCGGCACTGCTGTGCTGCCCGGCCGGGCGGTTGTGGTCGCTCTCGAGCTTGCCGATCCCGGCCAGGACAGTCCAGCTCACACCAGGGCACAGCGCAGCGCTGCGCTGGTAGAGCCCGAGCAGGGCGGCGGGAACATCAGCGGCCGCGACCGGGCTGGGAGCGGCCGGACCGGGCAGCTGGGTCAGGCCGGTCGCGGCCGCCCCGACCACCGCGGCCGGGGTGAGCAGCACGGCCACGCCGACCGCGACCAGCCGGCCCGGCCCGCTCCTGCCGGTCACGACCCGCCCCGGGCGTTCGGGCCACCTGGAGCGGGGTGGCGGCCCATGGCGCCGTCGGTGTCGATGAGCAGCTGCGCCTCCAGCGGGCTGAGCAGGTGGTCCACGACTGCGGCGTGCCGGCCGATCCGCCACAGCGCCCGGTGCGGCGGGAGCTGGGTGACAAGCTCGCGTTCCGGGCCGGACAGCTCGAACAGGTCGCTCAGCAGTTGCCGTTCGCCGGGGGCCTGGGCGTAGAGCACCCGGGTCTCGGCGTCCGCGAGCAGCCCGCGGGCCTGCGCCTGGGTGGCGGTGCCGGTGTCGGCCTGGCCGGCGAGGTCGCTGGCGCGGTGCACGACGGTGATCAGTGAGATGCCGTGGGCGCGAGCGAGCTTGGAGATCCCTTGCAGCCAGCTGGTGGTGGCGGGCAGGTGCAGCAACGCCCAGGCTTCATCGACCAACAGGAGCCGCTGCCGGTGCCGCCCGCCGTCCTCGTTGTGATTGTGGCTGCCGGCCGGGGACGGGTCGTGGGTGGGGTGGGTCAGGGTGGCCGACAGCCAGGCGCCAGCGCAGACCATCACCGGGGCCAGGGCGGGGGTGCCGAAGGCTGCGGACAGGTCCAGGACCAGGCCGGGTCCGTCCGGGTCCAGGCGGGTGCTGGTGGGGGCGTCCAGCAGGCCGGCGAGGTCGCCGGCCAGGAGCCGGTGCAGTTCCAGGGCGAGCGGGCGGATCGCGCCGGCCAGCCGGTCGCTGCTGGTGCTCAGGCTTGCGGCCATCGGCGGGGTGGGTTCCAGCAGCCGGTGGACCACGTCGCCGAGGACCACGCGGTGGTCCAGGTCGGTCAGGGCGGCGGTCAGTCCGGCGCGTTCCTCGGCCACCAGGTCGCGGCCCAGACCGGTGCCGGCCAGGGCGGCGACGGTCCCGGCGCGGCGGCGCAGGCTCTGTTCGGGGGTGTCGCCGGAGCGGGGGTCCAGGGGGTTGAGCCGGTCCGGGCTGCCGGGGGCCAGGCGCAGCAGCGGGATGCGGTGCAGCCGGGCCAGGGCGGTGTACTCCCCTTTCGGGTCCAGGACGAAGGCCTGCCGGCCGCTCAGGAGCTGGCGGTGCAGGTGGGTCTTGACCAGCGCGCTCTTGCCCTTGCCGAGCTGTCCGAGCACGACCATGTTCGGGCTGGTCACGATCCCGCGGCCGTACAGCTCCCAGGGGTCGTAGTGGAACACCGTCCGGCCGGCCAGGACGTCGAGCCCGAGGACCGGACCGGCAGCCGGCAACGTGCCGCCGAGCTGCCACGGGTACACGCTGGCGCTGTGCCGGGTGCTGACCGCGGCGCTGTCCGCGAGCCGGCCGGCCGCGATCGCCCTCCAGTGCCCGTCCGGTCGCGGGGCGCCGGCGGCCGTACGGCGCGTCCGTGGGCGGCGGGTCACCACAGCCCCACCTGTTCGGCCGGTCGGCTGCCGCGCACCGGGCCGGCCGGCGTGGCCGGCTCAGCGAAGCTCCGTGACGCCAGGGCGCTGCGCGAGACCGCGACCGGTGGCCGGTCGCGACCGATGTCCCGACTGACGTCGCGGCTCACGATGCGGCTCCCGTCGCCGGTGGCGATGCGGCTGGTGGTCCGGCTGGTGGTGCGGCGGAGCTGCCGGTCAGCGACGGCCGGTGCGGGTCGGGTCAGCGCGGCGGGCGGCGGGGTGACCTCCAGAATGTGCTGGGCGGTCCGCAGGACGCGTTCGGCGGTCTGCCGGAGCAGGGTCAGGTCGCCGCCGGACCAGCCGGTGACGTAGGGGACGGTGTAGTCGTCGGCGGCCAGGCCGTGCGCGGCGGTGACGAGGTAGGCGACCGATTCCGCTTCGATCTCGGCCCGGTCCCGGTCGAGCCTGTCGGGCCGGGTCGGGGGGCGGTGCAGCAGGACATGGCCGAGTTCGTGGGCCAGGGTTTTGGTGGCCTGCGCCGGGGTCAGCTCGGGTCGGACCAGCACGGTGCGCGCGAGGTAGTCGGTGACCCCGTTTGCCCGGCCCGAACCCAGGTGCGGCACCTCGAACTCGTGCCGGAGCAGCGCGAACCCTTCGCAGCGGACCTGCTGCGCGAGACCGTCGTACAGCCCGGCTGGGGCCGCCCCCTCGAGCAGCTGAGGGACCGGGCCGGTGGGCAGGTCGGGCCCCTCGGTCTGGCCGAGCTCGAACACGTGGACCACGCGGAAGCCGCTGAGCCGCGGTCCCGACGGGCCCGGCGGGGCGTCCGGCGGCTGTGCGGCGTTGCGGTCTGCCGGCTGACCCGGCCCGGTGGCGGCGCCGGCGGGGTCGGCGCCGGCCCTCCGATGAGCCGCACCGCCGCGGTCGGCGACGTCCCGGTGCGTGAGGGGGGCGAGGATCGCGATGCCGTTCTCGCCGCGGCGGACCTGGCGTCCCAGCTGCTTCCAGGTGCCGAAGCCGGCTACCGCGCGGGCGTGCGGGCACTGGCTGGTGATGAGCAGGACGTTGCTGGGGCTGTAGTGCGGGAGGCGGGCGGCGGTCTGCAGCAGCTGCTGCCACGCCTCACCGCGGGTGAGCTCGGCGACGGCGGCGGTAAGCCGGTCGTGGACGGCCTGCAGCTTGGCGGCCGCGGCGTCCGGGTTCGGGGTCCACCGCGCCGGGGCTGTCATCGGGCTGCTCCGGGCAGGGCCCGGCCCAGGGGCAGGCACCCGACCAGGCCGGCGGGGTGCTGGCCGTGCAGGGGACGCAGGTCGAGCCGGTGCGTGACGGCCAGGGTCTGCAGCGCCTGGCTGGCCACGGCCAGCCGCGGCAGGTCCGGGGCGCTGATCGTGAGCAGTGCGGTCAGGTAGGTGAGGCGGTAGCCGGCGACCAGCTCGGCCTCCAGCGCGGCCGCGTCGGTCTGGGCCAGGGTGTCGGCGGCAGCGGGGCTGAAGCCCAGGCGGCTGCGGTCGGCCGCATCCAGCCGGGCTTTTGCGGTCGCGGCGCGGGCCCGGCGGGCGGCGTGTGCGGGGGCGACGGGCTGGGCGTGGACGGCGAAGGTGCGGCTGGTCCCGTCCGGCGGCGCGGCGTGCAGGACGGGCGCGAGCCAGTCCGCGGGTAGCGCGAGCCGGGGCCAGCCGGTGAGCGCGTAGCTGCGGTGCACGCCGTCGTCGGTGCGGCAGCTGTCCCACCGCCGCTGCCGGGACAGCACCCCCCACTGCCGCGGGTCGGCCAGGGCCTGGGTGGGGTCGGTCAGGGTCGGGTCGCACAGGCGGCGGATCGCGGTACCCAACTCGGCGGGGCTCAGCGGATGCGGCAGCAGGTCCGCGGTGAGCAGCACGGCAGCCAGATCCCGGACAACCTCGACCAGGGCGTGGTCCTGCCCCGGCGCGGCGACCCGGCTTCCGGCGGGGCGGCCATCGGAGCTGACGCGGCCCCCGCCGGCTGGAGCCAGGGTGAGGGTCAGCAGGTGCTCATGGCGCAGGGCCGCCCGGGCCGCCCGGGCCACCAGCTGGCGGTAGTCCGCCCCCAGGTCACCGGTCGGGACGCCCGAGGCGTCCGGGGCTCCGGTCGGGGACTGGGCCTCGCCCTCGTCACGCCCTTTCTGGTCGTCCTGGTCGCTGCGGTCGTCGACATCGTCGTAGTGGCGTCGGGTGTCGGGGCGGGTGTGGGTGAGCCACTGCACCCGCAGGACCCGGTGGTCGGCGGCGAGCACGGACAGACACGTTCCCCAACCAGCCAGGTGGGTGTCCTGCCCCGCCGGCTCCAGCAGGGCGAATCTGTCTGTTCCGGTGACCTCGAACACCACCGTCAGCTCGCTGCTGCCCCGGTCGACCAGCACCCCGACCGGCGGCCTGTCACCCGTGTCCGGGCTGAGGGCGCGCAGGTGCAGCCGCCCGCACTCGGGGGGCAGCGGAACCCGTGGCATTGCCCCGCCCGCGGTCGCGGGCGACCCACCGGATCCCGGTCCGGTCGTCGATCTGCTGCTCGGATCCGCGGCTGCGGCCGGCCCGGTGTCGGGTCGACGTCGCCGGTCGTCGTCGCCGAGCTCGTGCAGGTCGTGGGTCCAGCCGCGGCGGCGGCGCAGCCGGGACACCAGGTGCCGGGCCAGCAGCGGGCACCACGACAGCGCGGTCCGGCCGGCCAGGGGGACGACGGCCGATGCGGTCCCGGCCACCAGCAGCACAGTGGCCAGCGGCAGCGGCACCCCGGCCAGCATCGCCGCCACCGCAGTGGCCACGGCCGCGCCCAGGGCGGCCAGCGAGGCCGGCCGCAGCCCGAGCCAGACCGTGCCATCCAGGGCGGGCAGCGAGTAGAGCAGCGCATCCTTGGCCTGCGCTGTCGGCGTGCCGGCGCCGGTCATGCCCCGCCGCCGTCGCCGGCCCGGTGCCCGGCCGCCCCGGATGCGGCCGCGGGTACGGCGGCCGGGCGCGACGGTGGTCGGCTCACCGGGCGGTGCCCGGCCGGGGGGCTGGCCGTGGCCTGCGGGCCGGCTGCCGGGCGGGACGTCCAGGCGGCCGGCACGGCAGCCGGCGCCGTGGCCAGGCGGGCGGCGGCCGTGGGGGCGGCGGCCGCCAGCTGGGTGGCGCCTCGCTTGGCGCTTCGGGCCACCGACGCGCCGGCGCCGGTGACGGCGGCGGCTTCCACCACGTGCGGGATGAGGCGGAAGGTCAGGGGCAGACCGAGGGTGCCCAGGAACAGCAAGGCCAGCGCGATCGCGGCATGGTCGACGCCCTGGGCGAGGCCGCCGGAGTGGCTCAGGGGGGCCGTCAAGGTGGCGGTAGCCAGCACCATGACCGTGGTGATGACCAGCGGCGCCAGCAGCACCGCACCCAGGCTCTCGAGTAGGCGGCGGGTCCAGCGGGCGGTTTCGGACCAGAACAGCCCGGCCAGGGCGAGCGGCACGAAGGCTGCCAGCAGCAGGACGAGGGCAGAGCGGACAGCCAGCTCGATCCAGATCACGAAGGCGAGCAGCCCGGCCAGCAGCACCACGACCAGGGATGCACCGACACCGGCCGGGTCGCCGGGGCCGGTGGCGACGCCCAGGACCTGCCGGATCCGGTCCAGGCCTTCAGCGAAGCCGTGGCTGCCACCGACGCCGAGCTGGACGAGCAGCCCGCAGGCGCCCTGCACCGCGGTGACCAGCAGGGCCAGGACGGCCCGGGAGGCCAGCAGCACCGGGCCGAGCAGCAGCGGCAGGGCGACCCCGCGGCGCAGCGCCTGTCCAGGCCGCCCGGCCAGGACCTCGCTGGTGACGCCGATCAGCAGGATCGGCAGGGCGAACAGCGCGGCGACGCTCACCATCGCGCGCCACGGCGCGTCGAAGGAGGACCCGAGCGGGACCGCGGTGGTGGCCAGCAGGGCCCGGGACAGCTGCGCGAAGGCGTAGGACGCGAAGCTGTGCACCGCTTCGCTGACCAGCTGGGCCACAGCGCGGCTCAGGCTGCCGGCCAGGTCGACCCCGAAGCTCGTGTCAGGTAGCCCGGCCGAGGCGATGCCGGTCATGTCAGTGGACCGTCCCGCCGACACCGAACCCGAAGTTCACCAGCGCCGTCGCAGCACCGGTGATCATCGCGCCGAGCGCGCCGCCCAGGACCATCATGCGGCCCTGCTGGCTGGCACCCATGTGGCCGCTGCGCGAACCGAAGCCCCAGGTGGCAGCACCAGCCAGGACGGCGACGACGCAGGCCAGCAGCACCCAGGTCATCAGCCCACCGACCAGGCCGGTCAGCTGGGCGGTGCCGGGAAGATTGCCGTTCGGGTTCACGGCAACGGTGGGCCGGAGCACCCCGGCGCTCCCCCATAGGGCGAGTGGAGTGGGTAGCAACGCGCGGGCCTGCCCGGGACGGGATGCCGTGAGCAGGCTGGTAAGTAGGGTGATCATCATCGTTGGCCTCCCGGCCGGTGTGAAGGTGCGGGAGGTCAGAGTCCGGACGGGTTGCCCCACAAGCGCCCCGGCGTCGGCCCATAGCGCCCCGGCCGGACCTGGCAGGCCGGCCGGGCGCGGTTGGGGCGGGCTGCCGGCGCACTGTCCCCGCACGACCAGCCCGCCAGGACCCGGGCCGCCGAGGCCGCCGGCAGCAGCGGCACCGTCCCGGACCGCCCGAGCTCGACCTACCCGCCGGCCCAACCGGTCAGGCGGTCACCGACCCCGGTGTCCGCCGACGCCCGTGCCTGTCCCGGTCGCCACCGCCGTGCTCACTCGGGTCCTGGTCGTGGCAGCCCGCGGACCGCGAACGGCTGGCCGTGTCACCGTGGCGGGCAGGTGCTTGGGTCCGGTCACCGGCGGCGCCTGGGGCTCTTCGGTGACGCCGGCGACGAGATTGATCCTCAACGGCGATGATTACCGCGCCGAACACCTACGACAGCGGCGTGGGCGGCAGGACCGCCCGGCGGATGTCTCTGGCCGACACGTCGGGGGCGGAGACTGGAAGGTCAGCCCGGCGGTGAACGTCAGGTAGGCGACGTCGCGGTAGCGGGCCGGCGACGTCGCGCATCGCCTATCCCCACGGTGGCTTATCGACATTCCTCCGCTGGGCGGTTCCCGCAACGCCACGTGGCCGGATCAGCCAGGGCCGTCAGGGCGATCCCGGCCGGTAGGGATCTGGCGCCGCGACAGCGCGGCCCGGTCAGGGCCTGGTGCCGGGGTTCGTCGTCCGATCAGGTGGAACACGCGGCTGAGCTGCCGGTAGGGGTCGCGCAGGCTCGCCTCGAACTCGACGGCGGCGACCGCCGCCACGTCGGTGCTTATCGGGCGGCAGGTCCAGCCAGTCGGTGAACGGCCACACGCCGTACCACGCCTGTGGGTCCACGGCGTGCTGCCGCAGCAGGTCGGACAGGCCCTCGACGGTGTCGCCGCGCGTCTCCGCGCCGAGCACCCCCAGCTCACGTATGGCGTCGAAGGCGGCCAGCGCATCCGCAGCGGCGGTCCAAGGCGGGGCGGACCGCCAGCGTGCGCGCGTCCAGCGCCATCACCGACACGACCCCGCCGGGCTGCGCGCAGCGGCACAACGCGCCAACCAGCGGCTCGGCTCGCTCGAGGTACATCAGCACGCCGTGGCACAGCACCGCCGCGAAGCGTTGGCCGCTGGTCGCCGCCTCGGCCTGCTCGCCGGGTGCCTCGACCGGCCGCACCCGACCCCGGAGCTCATCGGGCTCCGCGCTCGAGCGGCATCCCCGGACTTCCGCGGGCCGTTGTGATCGCGGACGGGTCAAGGGCGGTGGGTACGTTCGGCGTCCAGCAGCTCCTGGTAGAGCTGCTTGGTGCCGGCGAGCAGGCTGTCGTCGGGTTCGAGCTCCTCGTCGAGGGTCTGCTCGAGCTGTCGGCGCAGGGCCCGGATCTCACCGGTGGCGCCCCTGCCGGCGGCGGCTTTCATCCCGAGCTGGTAGAGCCGTTCGTCGTAGGGGCAGCCGAGCAGCCCGGCGGTGGCGGCGGCGCGGGCGGTGTCGAACTCGCCGGAATCCAAGGCCCGCTGCCCGACGAGCAGCGCGAGGTCGACGACAGCGGCTTCGATCTCGGCGTGCTGGCCTTCCAGGTGGATCCAGTCGTTGGGGGTGTCTTGGAAGGGCCGGCCGCGGACCAGGGCGAGGGCGGCGAGTTGGTGGTCGGGTCCGCCGACGGCGAGGGCCTGGAAGCGCGCCCAGTCGCACCCGACCCCATCCGTCAGCTGCCAGGCCTTGGCCTGGTAGCTGACGTGCTGACCGATGTAGGCACGCAGGTCGCTCATCCGGTTGCGCAGGGTGTGGCCGTTGTAGGTCCGGTCCGGCCAGACCGCTTCCCAGAGCCGTTCGGAGGCGACCGGGCGTCGGTGCAGGGCGAGGTAGACCAGCAGCTGGTTGAGCTGCGGCCGGGGGTTGGTGGTATCGGGGCCGGTGATGAGCAGCGGACCCAGGATCGCCACCTCCACCGTTCCGGTGGCAGCGGTTGCGGTCGGCACCGCCGGCTCCGGTTGCGCCGTTCCGGTCAGGTCCACCGGCTGTATCACCTCTACCTGGTCCGCGTCCCCGCCGGCCTCGGGGTCGGTTGCGGGCCGGTGGACCGGCGAGGGGTCGGGCGGCAGCTCGGGCGCGCTGGTGGCCGGTGGGCAGTCCGCGGTGCGGGCGGCGGTCCCGGGGTCGTCGGGGGCAGCGTGCGGTGGGTCTTCAGCGTGCTCGAGCAGCCGGAGCTGTCGGGCGTGCTGGTTGGGGTCGTGGCGCAGGGGCTGCAGGGCGTCGGCGATCCCGGGGATGGCGAGCGTCCCGTCGGGGTGAAGCTGCCACCGATGGGCGTCGGGGTGCGGTCCCAGCAGCAGCATCACCAGCGGGACGGTTGGGCGGGTGGCTGCCAGGACCAGCGACGTAGGCGCCTGCTCGGGGGTCAGACCGGCCAGCACGACGGTCCCGATGATGCCGGCACCGTCGGGGTCGGCGCGCCGTGCGGCCGCAACGCTCGGGTAGCCCGCCAGCACCCTGCCGGCTGCAGCGTCGACGGCTCCCGTCGCGCTGCCGTCGGCCTCGGCTGTGACGTCGGCGGTGGCCACCAGGCGGGTGAGCAGCTCGGGGTGCAGGACGTCGATCCGGTCCAGGCCGACGGCCAGCTCGGCGAACCGGGGGGCGACGGCCAGGCGCATCAGTTCCGCCCAGGGCGCCCCGGTGAGCGCGTGCACCAGGGCACCCAGGACCGCCTCGGCCAGCAGCTGCGAGTCGGGGTCGGCAGCATCCCCGGCAGCCACCCCGGCACTAGGCCCGCCCGGGTCGGGCCGGACGGGGGCAGCGGCAGCCAGCAGGCTGACCAGCCCGAGAGCCTCGAGGTTGACGTAGCAGGCGCTGCCGCCGCAGGACCCGACCGGCACCAGCAGCGGGAACGGGTCGACGGCCTGCTGGAGTTCCTCGGCCAGCCGGTCCCCGATCGGCGTGCTGCGGCTGGTCGCGAACAGGAACCGCAAGCCGGCGGCGGGCAGCAGCCAACCCCGGCTGGTGGGTTCGAAGGGCGCGGGGACGGCCTGCGGGGGACCGGGCTGGGCCAGGACGAGTTCCAGGCTGCCGTCCGGGTGCTGCCAGACGGCTTTGACGGTCGCGCCGGGGGCGTGCCTGCTGGCCAGCAGCAGGGCCAGCCGGACGGTGGCTGCGACCTCGGTGGCGGCGCGGGCGGCCCGGCGCAGCTCGGCTTCGGTTGCGGTGAGCTCGGCCGGCGGCGCGGCCGGGCGGGTCCCGGGGCGGCGGCGGCGGGCGGCGAGCTTGCGGCGCCGGACGAGCGCCGCGAGCACGGCGATCGCGGCCAGCCCGAGCCCGCCAGCCGCCAGCGACGGGACCTGCCGCCCGGCCCCGGCGTGGCCCGGCCTGGCGCTCGCCGGGGCCGCGCCGCCTGAGCCGGCGCCGGTGCCGGCAGGCGGGGCGGGCGGGTCCGCGGCCACGGGCGGGTCGGCGGTCGTCGCCGAGGGCGGTGGGCCGCCGGCCACGGCCGACGGTGGCACCGCGGGTACCGGGATCAGTCGTCTGGAGGGTGTGCTGGTCGACCCTGCCGCCGGCCGGTGCGCCGGCGGGTCGGCTGCGGCGCGGCCTGGGTGGTCGGCAACGCCGAGGTGGTCAGGGGCGGCCGGGACTGGTGCCGCCAACTCGTGGTGGGGCCGGTCGACGTCGGGGTGGGTCAGCACCTGGTCGAGTGCCAGCGCGGTGGCGTCGGCGGGAAGGTGCAGGACCCAGCCCGGGCGGATCAGGCTCGCGCGGGTCAGGCGCTGCCCGTCGGGCATCAGCCGGTTCTCGTTGAGCAGGTAGATCTCGCGCCAACGCAGGCCGTCGCCGAGGTGCCGTTCGGCGATGCCCCACAGCGTGTCGTGATGCCGACCCGCTGGCGGCAGCACCCGGCACTGCACGGTCGACGTCGACACCGACTCCGACTGCGACGCGGGCGCTGGCCTCGCGCTCCGGGTGTCGCGGTGCTCAGCCGACCGAACCGCGCCGGGCAGCCGGCCGCCAGGCGGCGGGACCGGCCCGGTCGGCCCGACCACGGGCCAGGGCGCGGTGGCCGCCAGGGCGACGGCGCTCCTGGCGGGTGTGAGCAGCGCGGCCGAGCCGACGCTCGGGTGCGCGGCGAGGAGCAGCGTCGCGACCAGGTGGGAGGCCAGCGCGGTGTTGGCGCCGAACAGCAGCCCGGGCAGCGGCATCCGCCAGGTGCTTCCGCGGGTCTGCCGGCCCAGCTCGACCACGGTGCTGCCCAGCAGGTGCAGCCACAGCAGCCAGCCGAACGCGGCCAGCAGCCACAACAGCACCTCGTCGGTCACCGGGGCCTGCAGCAGCTGGAGGGTGCGCACCGGCGCCGGGACACGCAGCGGATCGCCGGCCAGGATCAGCAGCAGGATCGGCGGCCCGGCGATCGCCAGGCCCAGGGACGCCAGCGCCCGAGTGCGTCGCGTCGCGCAGTCAGCCGACCGACGGCCCGGTCGGGGTTGGCCGGGACGGCGGGTGGCGGCCGTGGGTCGGGTGAGGAGCATCAGTGCCTGCCAGGGACGGCGAGGCGCCAAGGCGACGGCAGGGCAGTGCGGATCCCGATGACGGCCTGCGCGGTCGCGGCGCCGTCGGTGTGCAGCGTGTTGACGCCGATCAGGCCCAGCAGCACCGTCGGGGTGCTGGTCCGCACGTGCACGCCCACCGCCTGCCCGGTCGGGGTCGCAAGCAGCATGGCGGTGCAGGCCGCGTCGGGCTCGACGGTGTGGACGTACCGGCAGGCGGCGGCGGGGGCGGCTGTTGGGTCGAGCGCCGCAGCACCAGTGGCGCGCAGCGCCGAGGTGTCGAGCCGATTGACCCCGGCGCGGGGGGCCTGTTCGGCGAGGTCGGCGCTGCGCTGGCGTGCGGCCAGGGCGCTGCCACCATCCAGGACCAGACCGGCCAGGGCCAGCAGTGCCGGGGTGAGCGCCAGCAGCAGCACGGCCGCGGCCCCGTCCTGCGGGTGCGCCTTGGCACCCGGCCGGCGGGTCACGGTGCCTGCCAGGTCTGGTAGGTGGCGTAGCTGTCCAGGGGCACGGTCGCGTCAGCACTCAGGGTCCGGTGGCCGGGCAGTCCCGAGACGACCAGTGCGGACAGGTCCAGGGCGCAGCGGATCCGGATGCTGACCTGGCCGCCCGGTCGCCAGGCGGTCGTGTCGGCGCTGACCTGGGGCCGGCGGCATTCCAGGCCGGCGCCGGCCAGGTCGGCCAGCGCCGTGTCGTGGGCCGCGCGGGCGGCGGCGGGGGGCGTGGCGGCCAGGCTCGCGGCCCGGGCGGCGTCCCGGACGGCCCCGACCAGGCGGCCGCGGGCGTCGGCGGCCCGGCCGAGTCCGACGATCAGGCACAACATCATCAGCAGCAGCGGGGTCAGGACCACCAGCTCGACCGCGGCCGTCCCGGCCTGGGCGTGGAAGTGTGCTTGCGGCTGTGCGTAGGAGTGGGCGCAGCAGCGACATCGGACGTCGCGACCAGCCGGCGTGGTCCGGGTGGCGGTCCTGGCCGTCACGGCCGGAACCCTTCCTCGGGCGTGCGGCTGCTGCCGCTGACCGGCACGGTCGTCCCGGGCAGCACCCCGATGGCGGTGCCGGTGACGGTCACAGTCACATACCCCTGGCTGCGCTGCACCACGACGTGCGACTGGCTCAGGGCAGTCCCGCCGACCTGGGCGAGGTAGGCCAGCGTGCTGGTCTGGACGGCCAGGTCGGTGTCCGGGCCGGCCGTGTCCAGGGTGGGTGACAGGGCGGTGGCGGTCCGGGCCAGGCGCGCGCCGTGCTGGGCGGCGGCCCCGACCAGATGGCGGGCGTTCCACAGCAGCGCGGCCTGGATCAGGGTGAACAGCAGCGCCAGCAGCACCGGGGTGAGCAGCGCCAGCTCGACGGTGGAGCTGCCGTGCTCGTCCCAGCCCAGGTGCGGCCGCCGGAAAGGGGTCATCGGTGTCGGCAGTGCGCTCAGCGCGCGCCGGGGGTGGTGACATCGATGTTGTTGGCCTTGTTCTGCAGCTTGGTGAAGATGATCGTGCCGACGGTGACCGCGATCGCCGCGCCGATGGCGGTGACGATGACCCACTGGATGACGTCACCGCGCTGGCGGTCCTCACCCTGCAGGCGTCGGTTCACGGTGTCCCGGACGGCGTCGAACAGCATCAGCCCGACGGCGATCTCGGGGCACAGCAGCAGCAGTCCGGCGCCGGTCAGGTGGGCACGTGAACCGGGTGCGGCGGTGGGGTAGGTCATGGGATCCTCCAGGTGCGTGGTGGGGCGGTCGGGTGCGTGTGGAGTTGGAAAGCTTCCGGTCAGGTGGCCAGGACGCGGGCGACGGCGGGGTAGCCCAGGAACAGCACGAACCCCAGGCCCAGGACGACCTGGGCGACGAGCATCGACTGGGACTGCTCCCCGGCCCGGCCCTGGGCGTCGGTGAGCTCCCGGTCCCGCAGGCTGGCGGCTTGGGCCCGCAGGCTGACCTGGGCTTGCGCGCCGCTGCTGTCCACGAGCCGTAGCCGGGTGCCGGTGTCAACCAAGTCCGGTAGCTGCAGCTGCTCCCCGAGCCGCCCGAGTGCCTGGGCTGGGGACAGCCCATCGGTGCGGGCGTCGGCCAGGGCCCCGCGGATCTGGGCGAACGCCGGGCCGGCACCTATGCCCGCGGCGTCGTGCAGGGCTTCGGCCAGGCCGCTGCCGCTGGCCATCCGCATCGCGACGAGGTCCAGGTAGGCGCCGACGGCGGACCGGAAGGCGCGGCGGGCGGTGACCGCGGTCCGGCGCAGTCTCAGGTCCGGGAGCAGGAAACCGACGGCGGCTCCGGTCAGGCTGATCCACAACGGGACCAACAGCGGCAGGTGCAGCCCGGACAGGCTGAGCAGCGCCGCGAGGACCGCGGGCGTCGCGAGCCCGAGCAGGGCGGACAGGATCTTCGCGCCGGCGTGCAGTTCGGTGGGGGTGCCAGTGACGGCAAGGTCAGCGGCGGAGGAGCTGGCTGGCCGGTGGGCGTCGGGGGCGCCGGTGGCGTCGCGGCCGGACAGGCCGAGCGGGTCACCGACGCGCAGACCGAGCCAGCGGCGGGCCCGGTCCCCCACCGTCGCCAGGGGCAGGTCAGCACCATCGGCCGGGCGGGACGCGGCCGGCGCGGCCGCGAGGCTGTCGTGACGGTGCAGGGTGCTGGCCAGGGAGGGCGGGGCGGGGGCGAGGCCGGCTGCGAGCAGGCACAGTCCCAGACCCAGGCCGCAGCCAAGGAGCAGCGCGAGCGTCATGAGCCTGCTTCCCGCCCGGCCGGGCGGTGGGTGGAGTGCGGGGCGGCCGGTCCCGGGAGCAGCCGCGGGGTGCCCGGCAGCGCGGACAGTCGCGCGAGCCAGGTGAAGCCGGCACCGAAGACCGCGACGACGACGACGAGCACCAGTTGGCCGGTGGCGCTCTGGTAGGGCTGGACGTAAGTGGGGTTTCCCAGCGCCAGGCCCAGAGCGGTCGCGATCGTGACCGCGACGACGATCTGCACGGCGCGGCGGGTGGAGCGGCGTTCGGCCTCGATGGTGCGGCGCACCCGCAGTTGTTCGCGCAGGCTGACGGCCAACGCGGACAGGACCGCCACCAGGGCGCGTCCCTGCGCGCGGGTGTTCAGCAGCAGGGCGGCGACGACCAGGTCAGCGCCGCCGTCGGCGAGGTCGTCGCCGAGGGCGCGGAGGGCAGGTTCGAGGGGTTCACGTGCACTGATCCGGTCGGCGAGGCGCAACAGGTGCGGCCGCAGGGCTGGGCTGCAACCGGTCAGGCTGGCGGGTAGCGCCTCGGGTAGCGCGATCCCGGTCGCGACCAGGTCGCGCAGGCTCTCCGTCCAGCCCGCCAGGCCGTCCAGGCGGGCGGTTGCGGCGCGGGATCGGCGGGTGCCTCCGAAGACCCGGTCGAAGTAGAACGCCAGCACCGCGATGCCCGCGGCTGCGGCGATCCACCGGGTCACCACCAGCAGCAGCAACCCGGCGGCCAGGGCGAGGGCGAGCTGGCGTGGCGGGGTCCGGTCCCGCCAGGACCGTCGCTCGGCTCCGGCAGCCCGGTCGGCGTCCTGTGAGCCGTCGGCGACGCGGTGGCCGTGGGTTCCCGTGATGATCAGGAGCAGCCCAAGACCGACCCCGCCCCCGGCGAGCGCCGCCGAGACCGTGCCGAGCCCCGGCGGGAGCCCGCCGGTGAGGTCGAGGCTCATCTGGTCCCCCCGGCGCTGGCCCAGGCCCGCTGGTCGTAGCCGGCCCCGGCGAGCCGGCGGTCCCGGTCCGGGCTGACCGGCGCGGCCGGCTGGGCCCGGAGCTGGTCGGTCGCGGTCGCGAACACCTCACTGGACAGGACCTGGGTGCCGTCGAAGCCCAGCACCTCCCGGACGCTGCTGACGTGCCGGAACACGCGCCCGTCCGGGAGCCGGGTCTTGCTCAGGTGCACGACGAAGTCCAGGGCACCGGCGAGCAGCATCCCGCTGGCCTGCACCGGCAGCCGGTGGCTGCTGGTCAGGGCGTAGGTAGCGATCCGGTCGAATACGCTGCGGCTGCTGCGGGCATGGATGGTGGACAGCGAGCCGTCCTCGCCCTGCGTCATCGCATCGAGCATCGCCACGATCTCCGAGCCGATGACCTCACCGACCAGCAGCCGGTCCGGGTTGAGCCGGCGGGAGTGCTCCACCAGCTCGTGCAACGTCACGGCGCCGATCCCTTCGGCGTTCGGCAGCCGCTCCTCCATCGCGACGACGTCGCGGTGCAGGTCCGGCAGTGCTTCGAAGCCGAGCTCGAGGAAGTGCTCGCAGGTGAGGATCCGCTCCTCGACCGGGATCGCGTTGCCCAACGCCCGCAACAGCGTGGTCTTGCCACTGAAGGTCTCCCCCGACACGACAATGTTGGCGCGGGCGAGCACCGCCGCCTGCAGGAAGGCGAGGAGCTGGTCATCGAAGCCACCGCGGGCGTGCAGGTCGGCGAGGGTCACCCGCTGGCCACGAAACAGGCGGATGCTCACGACCGGGCGTTGGACCACCCCCATCAGCGCGCACAGCCGGGACCCGTCCGGGAGCCGCAACTCCAGCCACGGGTTGACGGTGTCGAACGGTCGGCTGGTCAGGCCGCTGTAGGTCGCGGCCGTCCGGACCCACTCGATCAGTTCCGCATCGCTGTCCGCCACCGGCGGTCCGGGGTCGATGCGGCCGTCGTCACGGTAGAGCCACACCCGGTCGTAGCCGTTGACCTCCACGTGCACACAGCTCGGGTCGCTCAGCAGCGGCTCCAGGCGGCCCAACCCGAACAGGGCGGCCTCGGCCGCCCTAGCGAGCAACAGATCGATGTCCGCCGACGGCAGGGCCAGCGAATCGGACAGGACCTGTAAGCGTCGGTGGGCGTCCAGGGCGGCGGCGATCAGGCTGCGGCCGAGCTGGCGCTCGTCGTCACTGCCCAGCGCCGGCTGGCCGGCCTCGGCGCGGGACCGGCGCGTCTCGCGCAGCTGGCCCGCGACCGTGCCGCGCAGCTGCTGAACGAGACCGAAGTCCGCACCCTCCTGCGGCGCGACCTCGGGAGCAGGGCCCGGCATCGAGCGCAGCTCCGGGGTCGCCGCCTGACCGACGCTCTGGGCGGTACCCGGGTCGGTGCTCGGGTCCAGGAGCGTCACCGGACCGCACCGCCCGGCGCAGCGCTGCCGCGGTCATCCGCCCGCGGTGGCGCCGACACTGCGCCGGGCCCTGCGGTCCGCTGGCTGCCGGTGCGGGTCGGCTCCGCGCGGATCAGCAGGTCGTGCAGCTCGCCGGCGAGCCGCCGCCCCGAGGCGATGAGCGGGCTGCGGTCCAGACGCCGAGTCCACTGCCCCGCCAGAGCTCCGGCAGCCAGGGGGTCGTCGGCGAGGTGCCCGAAGAACAGCTCCGCGTCGCCCGGCATGTCCGGGCCGACGGGGGCCAGGGCGGTACGCACCTGCGCCTGTTGGCTGGCAGTGCCGATGACGACGACCCCGAGCCCGGCTCGCCCGCTGGGCGTCGGCGCACCGGCCATCGGCAGCGCTCCTAACGCGGCCAGGGCATGCCGGGCGTGGGCGACCGACGCGACGGTCGGGCGGCACACCAGCATCACCAGCGGCAGCGCCACCAGCAAGGCGTCGGTGCCCGGTTCGGTGCCGAGCCGGCCCACGTCGACCACGACATCGAGCTGTGCCACCCCGTCCACCTGCCCCGCGGGTGGGCCGGCCGGGTCGGTCACCACGCAGGTCAGGGCCGGCCAGGTCGGGCTGAGGGCCCGGTGCTGCGAGGGACTGCCCACCCCGACCACGACCGGCAGGCCCCCTTGGATCTGCTGGGCGTGCGCGGCCAGCGCAGCAGGTCCAGGGCGCGCGTCGCGGTGGGCGGCGAGCAGCGACACCACCCCGGTGTCGGGACGCAACGGCAGCCCGTCCGCCCGCGGCTGCCACCAGCGCAGGTCGCCGCCGGACGGGTCCGCCTCGAGCAGACACGCCGGCCGCGGCCAGACGGCCGCCAGCAGCACCGCCGTGGTCGTCACGCCGGGGGCGCCTTTCGCGCCGACAAGTCCGACCGCGGTCATGGCGCGACCGGCAGCAGCGTGACCGCGACCGCCCCCGACGCGCTGGCCTGGGTGACACTGACCGCCGCGGCGGCAGGCACCTGCACCGACAGCACGATCAGCCCGCTCGCCGGCTCGACGTGGACGCTGACCGCCCGGGCGGCGGCACCAGCACCTGCCCAGCGGTCCGTTCCCCCGACGCCCCGGGGGGGCTCACCCGGAGCAGGGCCACCTCCCGGCCGGGGGTCGCCTCCGCCGGGACGCCACCTGCCTTCACCGCGACCGCGACCAGCTCCTGCCCGGCCGCGGGCACCGGGGCGCTGCTGAGCATGTTGGCGTTCAGCAGCGTCCCGGCCGGCAGGGTCGCGGTCACGCTCTGCCCGATCAGGGTCCCGCTGCCGGTGGCGGACAGGGCCGATACGCCGTCGCCGGCCACGTGCGCGACCCGCAGGTCCTGCCCGGTCAGCACATGCCCGGCGGGGACGTCCCGGGCCAGCGCGAGCACGGCGAGCCGCTGGTGACCGCGGCTGGCCAGCGCGACGCTCGCGATCCCGCACAGCAACACCAGCAGCGCGCCGCCGACCGCGACCGCCGGGCGTCGCTGCCGCCGGGCCTGCGGCAGCCGGTCGCCCCAGCCACGCGCCCCTGGGGGCGCCGGGAAGGTCGGCGCCTGAGCGCGGTTCCGGTGCCCGTTCGGGACGGGCGGCGGGTAGCCGCTACCGAACGGGGACCGAGCCGGTGGTGTGGTCGAGGGTGTTGTCATCTGGTTCCTGACGCCGCGGGCGGGGTGCTTGGTGGAGGGTGGGGACATCCGGGCTATCCGGAGCCGCCGGTGACGACCGTCTGACGTTGCGCGACGGCGAGCGGGGAGCTGCTCGAGCGGGTCAGGACCGGCAGCGTCCCTGCGCTGCCGCCTGACCCGATCCAGGTGACCTGCCAGCTGGTGGTGACCGTGACGCTGAAGAACCGGTCGTTGACCGTCGGGCCGGTCTGCGGCTGCAGCGCCGAGGAGCGGGGGTAGCTGTAGGCGCAGTCCGTCGACTGCCCGCCCTCCGCCCGGGTCGGGTCGTACGGCGTACCCGGCCCTGCACACGACAGCGCCGGTGAACCGTCACCCGGATCCCACGCCGTGCCGATCGGTGTCGCCGTCACCTCCGCCCACACCGGCCCCGCCGCTGTGCGCTGCCGCAACAAGCGCCACTGCGCCGGCTCCACCCAGAACCACGTCGGCAACCCCACCAGCGCCTGAGCCGCCGGGCTATGCCGGACAAGAGGCTGGGGAAGCTGAAGGCGGTTCGCGGCAGACCGCGCGAGGTCACCCGGGAGCATGACCGCGGGTGGCACGTTGCCGCCGCCGGCAGGAACGAAAACGCCAAGAGGAACAGCCGTGCCGTCCGAGCAGCGGACGTCGTACCACGTGCCCTGTGTTCCAGTATCGTGCGTCGCTGCCGGGCTGCGTCCTTCCACCCTCCAGGCGCAGTGCACACCTCGGCCCGAGTCCGACGCCATTGCGCCAACAGGTCGCGCCGCTGCGACCGGACCGCCGGGCGCGTTCACCGTGGTGCTTACTGCGCCGTCCTTGGTGTCCCCGGCAACAATCACCGGCACGACTGGCCTCGTATCGGCGACCGCGATCCCTGTCCGCACGAGGCAGCAAACGCACAGAACAGCCCAGAATATCGCCGCCCGGATCAGCATGGCGTCCTCGTGTACGCCACGAAGGCGACCTTCCAGACGTGCTCGGTGCCCCTCTTCATGGTGACAACGACGTGGTTACGCGCGACGCCGACCGTGATCGGTCTCAATCCCGACTTGGTAGTGAGACCAGTGTGAGTCGAGTCCTGGCAGTCGTCGACAACCGCAGTCGTGCTGTCGGCCGAGAGCCGGATGGCCATCGGGTGCGGAAGATCCGAGCCATAGAACATCTGACCCTTAGCATCGATCCGCTGCATGCCAGATAATAGCGAGCTGAGTTGCGGTTCGTCGGCAAACTTCTCCAGGGCGGACTCGCGCTTAGACGCACGCAATTTCGAGATCGGGGTGAGAGATGCCCAGAACTTCGAGTACTGCGCCCGTGCCCTCTGCCGCTCATCGAAGCTTGCGGGGGATGGGAGGGCGAGGGCGACGACGGGGGGCTTGCCATCGGCAGTGACGGTTCCCCGGCGACCGGATGCGCACCGTCGGTGCAGCCGCCGAGTAGGCCGGTGATCACGGTGCCGATGAGGAGACCGGTGCGCAGCCGCTTTGGGGCAGCAGCGCGTCGCGGCGCGGGCACCGGCTTGGGCTGCCGGTGTCGTTGCGCCGGCCGCACGATGGAGGGTGACGTCACGTCGCCTCCTCGTTGTCCGTCGGAACGAGGTGACGCAGTCTTGCGCAATATGCCTGCTGCATGTCAACACTCCTCGTTGCGGATGAGGCGGGATGCGCCCGGAGGTCTGCCCCAGGGTCACCAAAGACGCCCCAGAAGCGCCCCACAAGACCGAATCTGATTCTGTGGATATCGCTCAGCGCCGGGGCAGCGTTGTCGGTGCGGCTGGGGCGGTGCCGCTGGGGGCGGGCTGGAGAAGTAGCCAGGACCCCTCCACGGGCCGCGGGCTGGGACCTGCCGGGGCAAGACAGGGGCGGGTTCGGGGCGGGTCCGGCGGACTGTGCCGGGATGACGAAGCCGTGGGACGTCCGCCTGTTCGTGGATGCGGTCGGGCAGGACGAGGCACGGGTGCGGGTGGGTCGTGGCGGCCACGAGCAGCGCCCGCACCTGACGGTGCGGACCGGCCTGGTGCTGGTGTACTGCATCGACGCCGCAGCGGCAATGAGCGCTCCGCAGGCCTGGGCGGCGGCGCGAGTGCGGATCAGTGACTGGTTGCCGACCGAACCACCGGCTCGCCCGGCCCGGGTTCCGGGGTACGGCCAGGCGCACCCCGCCAGTTCGGTGATCTTCGAGGGCAGGCAGCCGTGGAACCTGAGCACCCGCGGGGAGGGTCTGACGGTCACCGTCGGCTGCCTGAGTGTCCGGGTGCGGGATTGGACCGCCCTGGACACCCATGTACGGGCCTGGTCGGAGGCCAGTGCCGTGGCGATGCGGATCTTCCCCGGCCGGGCGGTCCCGTTCACCCAGCTGGTGCAGCAGGCGCGGATCAGCTCCATCCAGCGCGCGGCCGGTGAACGCCAGCGCCGCGGTCCGCGTCGTGGCGTCGACCGGGACTGACTGTCCACAGTTCCCGAACCACCATCACGCGTCGGTGGATCGTCACCGACGATGTGGACACCGGCGACAGGAGAACGCTCATGGCAGCAGCGGTCACGGACCTGCCGTACGAGGTCCTCGCGTTGGGCAGCGGTGCCGGTGGGTCGTGGCGCCGGGTGGGGCGGTATCAGGATCTGGATGCGGCGCTGGCGGCGCGGGTCGAGGACGTCCTAGCGCAGTTGCAGGCGAACGACGGGTGGGTTGTGTTCACCGAGCATCTGGTGATCGGCCCCGGTCCAGCCGGGCCGGCGTCGGTGCACAGCTATGCCACCCGGGTCGGTGCGGACCCCACCAGCGACCGGGTGCCTGACCCGGTCAACCTCGACGACAGCCGGCGCTGGCTGCTCGCGGCGCACGACCTGCACTGACTCGACGACCTCCCGGCCGCGGCCCAGGCACTCCGTTCCCGGGCGTCTCCGAGAACGACGAGCGCCCTGCCCCTACGTGGGCCGCGCCCACAACTTCCTCCATTCCGCCACCGGGCTGCACGTCGTCAGACCGGGACGGGGCCGGCTACCTCGAGACCGTCCGCCGAGACCTCCCGGCGCTCTGGGCGAGCGTCGGACGGCCAGTGCTGGTCCGGCGCCGCCACACCGGCTTCTGCACGCAGCCGAACTGCGAGGCAGCGGAGATTCCGGTGACGGGTTCGGGCTGCAGCGTCCTCCGTGGAACCTGCGTCACCGGCTCGACACCGCCGCCCGCGGCTCAGGCGCCGCGACGGCGACCGGACGTCGGCGTGGGTCCCAGGCCGGGCCGCTGGTGACCAGGCCAGGACTGGCCGGTCGGGGTTGCCACCAGGACCGGGCCAGCCGTTGCCGGCCGCTGGCGGCCAGGCGCTCGGCGAGCCCGGCACTAGCCAGGCCGCGCCGGGCTGCCCGGTCCGGCCGGTCGGTGGCCAGGGGCCGGTCCAGGTCGCTGTCGCCGGTGTCGCGGCGCAGGCTGTCCCAGGTGGCGTAGAGGTAGTTAGCCTGGCGGCCGCGGCTCATCGCGACGTAGCCGGTCTCGCGGGTCAGGGCGTGCGTACCCCACAGCAAAGCGACGTCGACGGTGACGCCCTGGGCCTTGTGCGCGGTCAGGGCATAGCCGTGGGTGAGCTGCCCGCTGCTCAGGTAGGTCTCGTCGAGTTGGACGTGCCGACCGTCCTCGAGCCGGACCGTCAGCTGCCGCCCGGTCAGGTCGACGGCGGTGACGGTGCCGCGGGTGCCGTTGAGCAGGCCCCGCGGGTAGTCGTTCGCGGTAACCAGCACCTGCTCGCCGCGCCGGTAACCACGTTCCCTGCCGTCCGGCTCGCCGTACCCGGCAGCCGTGGACCTGCCGACCAGCTGGACCTTGAGGTCGTCGGCGCCGAGCGAGCCGTCGGCGAGCAACTGTTCCCGGAGTCGGGCGTTGAGGCGACGGGCGTCGCCGCGGCTGCTGGCGATGACCAAGACCTGGCCGCCGGGGTGGGCGCTGACGGCGTGCTGGTAATCCGCCACGATCCGGTCGGTGAGCTCGGTGAGGGTGTCGGTGACCCGGAGCCGGTCATGCCGGCGATAAGCCGACAGGGCTCGCAGCACGTCACCGTCGCGCAGTTCGCGCAGTGCCCGCTGCTCCCATGGGCGGCGTTGCCGTTGGTTACCAGTCAGCGTGGTCGCCGGTAGCCGGGTGGCCAGGGTCGCGAACAGCCCGCCGGCGTCGATCTCCGGCAGCTGGTGGGGATCCCCGACCAGCACCAGCTTGGTGCCGGCCTGCTGGCTGAGCACCAGCAGCTGATGCAGGGCGCGGGTGCCGACCATCCCGGCCTCGTCGACGACGAGCACCCCACCGGGCGGCAGGCCGCCGCCGTGCCCACCCCTGCCCTGACCCGCGGGGGTGGCGGGGTGGGCGCCGGCGGTCGTGCTGTGCTGGAGCAGCCGGGTCAGTGACAGCGACTCGATACCGGTGCTGTCCTGCAGGACCCGGGCGGCAATCGCGGCCAGCGCGGTGCCCCGGACCTGCAGGCCGGCGTGGCGCCAGGCGTGGGCCGCGACCGCCAGCGCGGCGGTCTTGCCCGACCCGGCCGCACCGACCACCACATCGACGCCGGCGGTCGAGCTCAGCAGCTGCCGCAGCATCGCGGTCTGCTCGCTGGACAGTCCCGCCGCGGCGGCCTGGGCCATGGCCGCGGCCAGGACGGTGTCCGGGACCGGTGGCAGGGCGGCGTGCTGGCCGGCGGTGGCGAGCTCGACGGCGTCGTTCTCCACCTGCAGCAGCCCGCCGGTGGTATAGCGGCGGGCCGAGACGGGTGCGTCGCCGAGCAGCGGGACGACGCGCCGGTCGCGTAGGACGCGGGTAGCCAGGGCCCGCAGGGTGGTCAGGGTGACCGGGGTGCCGGCCGGCAGGTGCTCGCACACCCCGCGGAGCAGGTCCTTGCGGGTGAACGTCGAACTGTTCAGGGTCAGCCCGGTCGGGCTGAGCAGGGCATCGCCGAGCTGGTCGGCGACCGGGCCGCAAACGGCGGCGGCCCGGGTGGCCTGCGACCGCTGGCTGCTGCCGGCGGCGGCCAGGACCCGGCCGAGCTGACCGGGACCGAACCCGGCCGCGGCGGCTTCGGCCTGCCACCGCTGCCGCAGCGACACCTGTCCGTCCCCGATGCCGCCCGTGACCGGTGGCTTGTCGGGTCGGGTGGCCAGGGTCGCGGCCTGGGCTGCCCGCGGTCCGTCCAGTGCGACCAGCTCGAGCTGGGCCTCGATCTGCTGACGGCGTTTGCTGAACAGCCGCAGCACGGCGTGCGGCACGCCGGTGAGGTCAGCCTGGCCGTGCCGGACCTCACCCCAGCCAACCCCGAGGGTGCGGGTCAGCTCACCGCGCAGCACAGCCTGGTAGACGAAGCCGGCGGTCCGGGCCTGGGCGTAGATCTCCCGGGTGTCCACCGCGGACCATTTGCCGTCCACGCCGTGGAGCAGGTTCGCGACCACGACGTGGGTATGCAGCTGCGGATCGCCGCAGCGGCTGCTGCGGTGCTCGAACGCCGCCCCGATCAGGCCGCGGGTGGCGATCCGGGCGTCGGTGTCGTCACCCCGGTGGTGGCCGCGCAACCCGGTCGTGCAGGTTGAGTGCAGGTAGTCCATGGCCGCGGCGACGGCCTGCCGGTGGGCATCCAGGACCAACCCCGGCACCACCCCCACCTCACCGGACCCGTTCCCGGGTGCCGCCGGCCCCGACCGGTCCAGCGGCCTGCGCACCTCAGCGGAGTCGCCTCCGCCGGCCAGGGCGTACAGGACCGACACGCTCTTGGGCGCCGACAGCGTCAGGTCGAGCCCGGGGAGCCGCACGTCGACCCGGTCCTGCCGGTGAGCCAGGGCCCGGGCGAGCCGGTCCCGGAACCGGCCGGTCGGCGTGCGCTGCCCCAGCGCGGCGGACGGGTCCAGGCCGGCGGCCCGCAGCAGCCGTTCGGCGGTCTCGGCGGCCAGCGACGGCGCCGGCCACCGCGGCCGACGGCGGGCCAGCTCCAGCTCGCGGGCCGCCCGAGTCCAGGCCCTGGCAAGCCCTGGGCCTTCCGGGGCGAGCAGCTCGCGCGGGTCGACCTGCCGGGCGTCGGCGGCCCGTCGGACCGCCGTGACAACGTCGGCGGCGGGCAGGCGACTGTGGGGGTCGGCGCGCAGCACCGGCGCGACCAGCCGCGTGCCGTCCGCGCCGACGCCGTCCAGCAGGCCCCGCAGGACCTGTTCCGCCTCCGGTCCCGCCAGCGGTCCGCACAGCTGCAGGGCTTCGGCGCCCCGGCCGATCCACACGCCGCTGGCCGCACCGCGGCCGACGTAGTAGTCCAGCGGGCAGCCGACCCGCCGCAGGTAGTAGCTGGCCGCGTCCGGTCCGGGGGCGAGCTTGCCGATCGACAGCATCCTGGTGTGCCCTGCCCGCCTGTCAGCCCGCGGTCCGGCCGGACCCTGCGGTCCGGTCCGCCCGGGTGCCCGGCCCTGGCGGTGCCGGGGCCGTCGCGGGACGGACCAGGGCAAGGCTCCGGTCGGCTTGGAGGTGGGGGCGGGCGGTGCCCCGGCCGGGGTGGACGTGCACCTGCTGCCACCGGCGGCCGCGCTCGGCCAGCTGATCGAGCCGTCGTAGCGCCTGCCCCACGACCTTTAGGTCGGCGCCTGCGGCAGTGGCCGGTGCCTCGGCGGCGTCCCGCAGTTGGGCACCGGCGGCGTGCGCGTCGCTCAGCACGGCCACGGTCATTAGCTGCCGGGCCAACAGTTCCGCCATGGCTGGCTGCCCCAGCAGCGGGTCGACCCCGAGCCAACCCTGTTCGCCTGCTGCCTCAGCCGCGCCCCGCGGCCCGGTGGCACCGCCCGGGGCGGCCTCCAGCGCCGCTGCCAGCGTGATCACGTCCACCGGCCGTCCTGAGCCGTGCAGTGTCCGGACCGTCGCGTACAGCTCGCCGTACGCCGGGTCGGTGAAGTCCTCAGGCCGAAGCCAACGCAGCCGCTCCACCAGCACCGGAGCAGCGACCAGCGCGCTTAGCAGCTCGCGGTCCACCCCCGACGCCGCCGACCACGCCCTGGCAGCCGCCCACTGCCGCCCACCGGCCCCAGGCCCGCTGTCGACGAGCGGCGCCGCACCGGGCTCGGGGACACCGTCCCGCCAGCTCGCGGGCAGGCCCTGCCAGCGCCGCGCCGCCGCGTGCACCGCAGCGCGCTGTGCCGCTGCCACCGCCAGCACCCGACCTGCGCCGTACGCCTGCGACATCAGGGACGTCTCGCTCGCCTGCATCAGGCGCACGCCGCACTGCCCGACCACCCGACTGATCGACGCCGCGACGACCAGACCCGCCCACGGCCTGGGGCGCGCCGGTACCGGCAGGTGCGGCAGCCACTCCAGCATCTGGCGCAGCGGATAGCCGTCACCCCGCAGCTGTCCGCGCGCCCGCAGCAACCGCGGCAGGTCCTGCCCCAGGCCGGCCCGCTGCCGCGACGGTGCGTCCATCACGACCTCGAACAACAGCCCTGCTGCCGGATCGGTGAAGTCGCTTCCACGGACACGCCCGCTGAGCTCGGCCGGGTCAGCGGCGCCCAGCATCAAGGCGGCGATCAAGGCGTGCTCAGCGGCGCGACAGGACTCCATGCCCGAAAGGCTCAACGCCGGGCGCCCCAGCAGCGCCCCAGCCCTCGGGCCAGCCTGCGCCCCGAGCCGCCGAGGTCCTACCCCCGCCCGACCACGGTCGGTCGGCGGTGAGCGACTCGACCCACCTCAGTCCGGACGGCCACGACCACACTCCCCCGCTGACCGAACCCGGCCCGGCACACAACGGTCACCGGCCCCACGACTCGTGGGGTTCGCCACCCCAGCGCCAGGCCCACTCCTTCGTCTGCCCGGCCTGCCCTACGCGTCCTGACCGCACAGCCGCTGCTCGCCCTCGCCTTCGCCCTCACCCTTTCACCTTGGCACACTTGTCTCTCCGAGACCGCCACGGCTGACTGAGCGCCCCACCCGCACCGCGTTGTAGCCAGCGTTGAACTCCCCAGCAGGGTGCCCTCAAGGAGCCCGCCCCTCGCCGGCGCCGAACTGGATCTCGCCGACGAAGCCGCCCCGGATAGCGCGGGCCCGTCGTGCCGGACGACGGCGATCGCGCCGTCGAGGCCGAGTTAGGGCTGCGGGAAGTCGGGCGCCGCCAGAGTCGTGGGGAACGCTCCGGCGGCGGCGAGTACCGGGGGGCGTCGTCGCGGGCCTTGGTGCCGCCGAAGTGAGTCTGCGAGAACGCCAGCGGGCCGTGGAGGACGATTCCGTCGAGCAGGTCGCGCGCGGCGCCGACAAGCACGGGCAGGGTCCATCCGTGCCGCCCGTCGTCGGAGCGCGTGGCGAGCCCCTCGTCCACGTGGCGACCTGCTCAGCGGGCCGCTGGGCGACGGTCCGGAGCTCGTCCCTACCCCCACGGCGCTCTCGCGGCGCCGGGCGGCGTCCACAGATCCGTCCGTGGGCTATAGACCGCCACGTCGACCGGTGACAATGGCGGAGACCGAAGGAGACCAGTGTTGGCGACGCACGAGAGCACCGCACCGCCCGAGGTGGCCCTCGGGCTCGGGCGGCGGCACGGCACGAGCACGTCGGTGCCGTTTGACCGGTGGTTCCGCTACCCCGCTGGGTTCGCGTCGGACCACGTCGCGGCGCTGCTTGATGAGCTGGCTCTGCCCGTCGGGCAGGTCCTCGTCGACCCTTTCGCAGGCTCGGGGGTCGGCGGCACGGCCGCGCGGAGCCGGGGCCTGGGGTTCTACGGCGTCGAGGCGCACCCACTCGTCGCCGAGCTAGGGCGGCTCAAGATCGAAGGGGTGCCAGGCCCCCCACCGCTGGGACTGACACCCCGGCCGGCCGGCTGGCTCACCGGTGGAGCCGGTGAAGCGGACCGGCTCGGCGGCCGTCCGGGCGGCGGGCGCAGCGACGGCGACGGCGATCTCGACGCCGCGCCGGGGCTGCGGGACGCGGCGGACGCGGCGGCGCAGCGCGCGAAAGAGCTCCTCGCCGACGCGCCCGAAGGGCTGTGCGACAGCGAGGCGGACCTGGTCCGGTCGTGCTTCGATGGCGCTGTCCTCGCGGACCTCGTCTGCCTTAGGGAAGCGGTACGGCAGGACAGCGGCCGATGGCAGCCGCACCTCAAGTGGGCGCTACTCGCGACGTTGCGCGACGTCGCGTCGGTGAAGGTCGGCTGGCCCTACCAGCGGCCCGGGTCGGCGCGGCGGGCCAGGCACGCCGACTCCGTGTCGAGGTTCGTCGCGCGGGCGGGCCTGATGGCGGACGACCTCGCGTCGCTGCCGACGGAGACCGGCGCCGCGCCGCGCCGCGCCGTCGTCACGGGCGACAGCCGACTAGCAGAGTCGTGGGCCGGCCTGGCCGACGGCGAGGCCGCCGGGTGCCTGACGTCTCCGCCTTATATGAACAACTTCGACTACGCCGACGCGACGCGGCTTGAGCTGTACTTCTGGACAGCACTCGGGTCGTGGAAGGAGATGTGCGACCACGTCCGCGCGCCGATGCTCACAGCGACTACGCAGCAATCGAACCAGCCGGCAGCCTCCGCCGCCGCGGCCGAACTCGAGGCGTGGCCCGCCGTCGCGTCGGAGTGCGCGCGGCTCGTCGGCGAGCTTAAGGCGCAGCGCCGCGCCCGTGCCCGCGGCAAGGAGTACGACCGAGTCTTGCCGGCGTACCTGGCCGGGGCCGGGGCGGTCCTGCGGCACGTCGCGCGGGTCCTCAAGCCGGGCGCGCCATGTGTGCTGCTCGTCGGCGACAGCGCGCCCTACGGCGTGTACGTAGACACGCCCGCGCTGCTGGCCGGCCTCGCGGCGGGCGTCGGGTTGACCGTCGTCAGCGACCGCAAGATACGCGCGCGCGGCGGGAGATGGGTCACGTCCGGCAGACACGACCATCCCCTGGCCGAGCGGATGGTCGTCCTCCGCCGGAACTGACCGATCACAGCGGCAAGAGCCAGCCGGCGAGCTGACGCATAAATGTGTCGGCGGTCTGCGTGACGATCCGCTCCCGCAGGTCCACGGGCAGCCCGGCGGCGGCCCAGGCCGCGGCCCGAACCTCCTTGGCGTAAGCCTCGACGTTCGGGTCGGCCATCGGCGCGACCCACCGCTCGAACGCGCGGACAGCGAAGCGACGGGTCGCCGTGACGGCGTTGATGTCAGGGTCGCGCATGCTGCAGCCAACGTAAGTCCAACTCGTCGCCCGGCCGGCCGGCGCCAGCAGCGACCTCAGCAGCGCTGCGGCGTTGTCGCCGAGCCCGGGCAGGATAACGTCGACGTTCGCGCGGACCGTCTCAGGCCGGTCGACCGTGCCGTGAAGCTTCACGAGAGGGACGGCGCCGCCGTGCTCGCGGTACCGGGCGTAGTACTCCGGGAACGCGGCGAAGTCGATCTCGGTGACAAAGAGCCGGACGGCGGGCGCGTCGCCGGGGCCGGGCGAAGACGCGTCGTACGGATCCTCGTCCGTCGGGGACAGCACCAGGGCGCCGTCCTCGACGAGCTGGTCGAAGTTGACCGTGAGCAGGACCAGGCGGGACCGGAGGGCGAGCAGCCGACGGACCTGCAGGACGGACTCCCCTGGCTGTGCCAGGGCGCGGCGCTGGATCCCGTCGAACTCGATCAGCGTCGGCGGAACCTCGTCCGGTCCGAGGGGATGGACCTCCTCCCGCAGGACCCGTTCGAGTGTTAGCCGGCGGACAAACTCGTCCTCGTGTGTCTCCGCCGGGCCCCGCAGGTCCGCCGCCATGAGCCGGCGGTCCTGGCCGAGCCGGCGAAACAGCTCGCGGGCCTGCGCCTCGACGTCGGCGCCTCGGGCGGCGAGGTCGGGGACTTGCCGGGCGAGGGCTTTGTCGCGGAGCTGATCGCCGCTGGGCATCTCGGGCGACGACATGCTCGCTCCGGCGCCCAGGACGAGCACGAGAGGTTCGTCCCCCGCCGCGATTCTGGCGACATCGGACTCGTCCGATTGCGCTCGACGCCGCCACCACACCGCGCCCCGCAGCAGCGCCCACCGGGCGCCGCTGCCGGCGCGGCAGTGCCTCTCGACGACGAGTTCGGGCGCGCTGACGATCACGAGCAGCGTCCTGGGCAGGCCGCCTGCGGCGGCCCGGGGGACCTCGTCGAGCAGCAGCTCCCAGATCCTCTTCTTGGCGTCCGACGCCATGCCGGTCTCGTCGTAGGCGGCGACCGCGAGGCGGTGCCCCTTGAGGGACGGGTCGAGCAGCGCCGTGAGCAGCCCCAGCTGGTTGCGGTCGCCGGGGTTGTCCGGAGGGCCGTCCGTGCCGACGCCGACCCGCAGAACTCCGTCGTCGGTCGTCACGACGAGGGCGCGAGCCGTGCCGGTGCCTTCCGGATCGAGCCTGATGCCCTCGATCAGGCGCCGCAGCGCGGGGTCGGGCTCGGCACGGCGTCCACGGAGGTCCTTGCCGTCGGCGACCTGCTCGGCGACGGTGAACGGCAGCCCGGCCGCCCTGAACACCTCGCGGAACAGCGGCATGAGCTGGGCGAAGTCGTCGACGACGACCGGGATGACGTTGACGCCGGCTGCCCCTGCCCGCTCGGCCTCCCGCAGGACCTCCGCGAGGAAATCCAGCACGTGAACGGTGCTGTAGCCGCTCACAGGCGGTACGCCTTGGCTAGCCGGCGAGTCAGCGCATCCGCCGCGGACGTCCGTCCTTGCGCCAGGCCGTACGATGCCAGCACGGGTCTCCACCGTTCATACGCCGCGACCAGCGCGGCCATTGCCGCGTCCACCCGGTCCGCGTCGACCCTGGGATGCCGCCGCAGTTCGTCGGCCAGCCGTGCCACTGTCCGGTCCTCGCTTCCCGCCGCCAGGCACACCGGGTCCCTGGTCAGGTCCGACCCAAGGCGCCTCCGTGCCTCGCTCATCGCGTAGCCGCCGTAGAGGCTGTACGCGCCGTCGCTGCGGCCCCGACGGGGGCGGCTGGGCACCAGCGCGTCGGCGAACGCGCCGGTGATCGCGGCGACCGCCTCGTCGACCGCGCGCAGATCTGCGGCCAATTCCGGCCTAGGCAGGGCCCTGCCCGGCCCGACGTTGCCGTTGAGCAGCAGCAGCAGGACGAGCCCGACGCCCTGCGGGAGCAGCGGCGGCGCCTCGCCCTGCCGCAGCCCAACGACCGACGACAGCCGACCCAGCGCCCACCTGCGGTACGTCTCGTACACGCGCCGATCCGCGGCGTCCGTGTCAGCCCAGGACAGCCGGACCGTCTGCACGTCGCCCGCGCGCTCCGCGGCCCGGCCGAGGAGCCGGCAGAGCTCGCGGCCCTCCGGCGTGACGAGCCTGCGACCGTCTCCGGCGTCCGTTAGAAACGGCTCCCCCAGACTGACCGGGCCGTCGGCTAGGTCCGCCGCCGCGGGCAGCGCGTCGAGCGCCCCCCGCAGCCTCCCGCCGCGCGCCACGGGGTCGAACCAGCCGTCCAGAGCCTGCTGCTCAGTCCTCGCCGAGACGGCGTCCGACTGCGCCCGCCAGAGCAGGTCCAGGACCCGAACCAATTCGCGCGCGGACCCTGCGGCGACCGCGCGGGGATGGCCGTGCCAGACGTCCGGCGGGCCCGCGGCGTCGCCCGCCGACGCGGCGCCCGTCATGCGGACGTCTCGCGAACGGTGTAGCCGCCCCGCCGGTCGAGCTCGTCCAGCTGCTCCGGGTCCGGCGTGCCCTGCAACGGCAGGATCAGGACGACCTGGTCGGCGATCCGCCCGACGACCTGGTTGCGCAGATAGGCTAAGAGCAACTCGAACCTGTCCCTGGCGACGAACGCGCCGAACTCGTCAAGGAACACGACACGGTTCTCAGACCTCGCCGCTTCGAGCTGCTCGAGCTTGACGCGCGTGTACGCGAACGCTCGCTCCCCGCTCGAGAACGCCTCCAACGGCCGGGTCTGCGTGTGCCCGTCCGTGCTCGTCCAGCTCGTCGTCATGTCGAGCAGGTCGAAATGGACGTCGCTACCGCCGTCGAACAGCGCGTCGCGGATCTCGGACTGCCCGAACGCGTCGGCGAATCGGTCCGCGTAGACCCGCTGGACCTGCCGGGTGAACGTCAGGGTCCGGCCCGCGTCGATGTTCCCGGCGCTGCCGCTGGCCCGGAGCCGGCCCTCGAGCTGCTCGAGGGCTTGCTGCAGCGCCTGCACGTCGTTGTAGGTCAGCAAGGACCACTCTTCGACGGCTAGCGCCGCGCCGTGCAGGGCGGCGAGCGCGGCGGCCTGCCGTGCCGGGTCGTCGTCATCGACGGGCAGCCCCTGCCAAGCGTCGACGAGCCACCGCTGCTCCTCGCGCGCGAGCCCGTCGATGGCGGCACGGACCGCCGCCCTAGCGTCGTCGAGCTCCCGCTCGGCGGCGTCACGTTCGACCGCGCGGGCACGGACCTGCGCCCTGGCGTCGGCGGCCGCGGCGGCCGCCGTCTCGGCGAGCGCCCGTGCGGCCGCGTCCCCGGGCGGCACGGCACCGCCGAGCACGGCAACAAGCGCGGCGGCCTGCTCCCTGAGCTCGGCCGCGCCGCCCTGCGAGAGGAGATCGTCGAGCCGCTGCTCCGCCGCCGCCCTGTCCTCGGCCGCGGCGGTCAGCGCGTCGAGGAGCGTCGCCCGGCGGTCGCTGACCTCCTGGTACCGCTGCGCGGCGTCCGGGGTGAACGACCGGAGGGCCTCCTGGAGCTCGGCCTCGGTCTCCCGTAGGTCGTCGTCGGCCGTCCCGAGCAGACGGACTGCCCGGGGCAGCTGCTCGACGGCAGCGAGTACTGCTCTGACGGCGGCGATCTCGCGGTGTAGGTCCGCCGCCTGCCGGGTTGGGGCGTCCGTCAGCGCGACACGACGGCGGCCGACGCCGGCTAGGAGGTCCGCGGCGGTGACGGGGCCGGAGGGCAGCTGGGCGACGGGCTCGTCGGACAGGCCCGCCGCAGCGGCGCGGGCGACCGGCCGCTCGATCTCGGCGAGAACTTCGAGGACGAGCCCGGACCGGTCCTGGGTGAGACGTTCCGCGTCGAGCCTGTTGAGCTCGTCCTGAACGGACGCCCGGAGGGCCTCGACCGCGCGCAGGTCGACGGGCACGTCGACGCCCGCGAGCTCGCTTGCCGCGGCGAGCTCGCGGCGACGCTTCTCGCGGCGTTCGCGGCGCATGGAGTACTTCCGGGTGAGCCGCTCCATCGAGCCGAGCAGCACCAAGGACTGCTGATCAGCGTGGAGCAGGTCGGCCGCCTCCCGGTCGAGCGCCTCGACCTGCTCGCGGAGCCCGCTCTGACCAGCGGCGAGGTCTACGAGCGCGGCCTCCAGCGGCGGCTGATGCACGTCCATCTCGGCGGCTCTGGCGAGCCGTTCGACCGCCGCGCGGGCGTCCCGCTCTCGGGCTTCGGCGTCCACGGCCGACCGGACCACCTCGTCGAGCGCGCGGGCCGCCGAGGACGCACGTCCTTCCAGGCCCGCGAGGTCGAGGAGCGCCGGGACCTCGGTGAGCCGGAGGACTCGGTCGATCCTGGTGTCCCAGGCCCGGCGGCGGCGGCCCTGCCGCGCGGACGCCTGCCGGACTCGGTCGAGGTCCTGCGCGACCTCGGCGGCGAGCGACTCACCGAGCGTCTCGTCTCCGCCGATCCTGCTCACCCGCAGCAGCGCCGGGACCCGGTCCCACGGGCAGGGCTCGCCGTCGAGCAGAGCCGTTCCGAGCCAGTCGCCGGGCGGCTCCGGGGCGTCCCGCCATCCGTCCGGGTCGAGCCGGAACACCAGCAAACGCCCGTCCCGCAGGCCGTCAACAGTGATCTCGACCGGGCCGAGGTGGTGCTTCAGGCTCGCCCAGGACGTCGCCTTGCCGAGGTACGGCTGCTGGCCCGTGCAGAGCTGGAGCAGCCGCACGGCCAGGGTCTTGCCGACGCCGTTGCGCCCCTCGACCCGCTGGAGCCTTCCGTCCGGGATCTCGGAGACGACGTTGAGACCGGCCTCGGGACGCGCTTCAATCCGGAAGCGCACGACGGAACCAGGACGCGAGGAGCTGCTCGGCGGGGTCGTCGACGTCGCCGTCGGCGAGGTCGCGCAGGTACGCGATTCGCTGCTCGCTGTCGGAGGCGCCCGCCAGGACCGACGCGAGCAGACGCAGCGCGTCGTCCGCCGGGCCGCCTGGCAGAGGCGCGTGCGGCGAGTCGGCGGTCATGGGGCCACCATAGGGCCGCGCAGCCGGCCCGTGGACCGGCACAGCGAAGGCCGGCGGCCGCTTCTTGCTCGCTGTAGCTGCGAGCACCAGGCCGGTTGACCGCTAGTCAGTCGTAAGAAGATTCAAGCGATGGCTTGGCCCCGTACCTTGATGCGCCGCCACCCGGACATCAGCCATGCGGAGTTCGTCCGGTACCACCGCGAGGACCACGCGGCGCTGTTCAGGCTGTTAGGTGCAAGGTGAGGCGGCGGCCGGAGCGGGCGAGCCGAGCGGGGACCTCGATCAGCTGCGTGCGCAGGGTCGCCAGGCGGGCGCGGGGGCGTGGAAGGCCGAGGCGAGGCGGCCCGACAGCGGGTCGCTCACGGCACGCGCCGCGCTGCCCGAGCGATCCACCGAGCCGGCCACCGATCGTAATCCGGAGGTTGTCTAGAGCACCAGGCCGTCAGTTCGCCGGGTGCCGATGCCAACCGGCAGCAGCTCAGGAAGTGGCCGATGAGCGTAACGGTCGCGGCGCCCCATCAGGGCCGCGAACCCGGTCTTGCCCCAGACGCCACCACCTGCTTGGCCGACTGCAGGATGCACAGCGGGATAATCCCGCGGCTGCCCAGGCGGAGTACAGCTGCGGCAGGTCTGCGATCTTGCAGATGTTCGCGGCCTCGAGCTGCGGGTCTCGACCGCGCTAGCGTGCAGGCCCTTGAGGCTGCGAGCGTGCAGGTTGTAGCCGTGCTGCTCCTGGATCGCCACCCGTTCGGGGCTGGTGTTGTCGGACAGCCAGTCGTGGACGTTCACCAGCGTGCCGCCGTTGACGGTCGCGGACAGCAGCAGGCCCTCGAGCTCGTCCAGGACGATCAGGAACTGCCCTTGCGTGGCGACCCGGCGTCGGCTCCAGTTCGCTGCCTCACGCCCCCGAAGCCCTTCGACCAGCACGCAAGCAGCGCAGCGCCGCGTCGCCCTCAGGAAAGGCGCTGAGGTCGATCAAGATCGACGGGGCGTCGACCATGAGTCGGGCCGTGGTCTGGCCGCTGAACATCGTCCTGAACGCAGCGCCGGTCCGCGCGGACAGACTCCGCTGCAGACGGTCCAGGATCCACGACTGGTCCACGCCGACCCCCTACGAGCTCTAGTCGTGCGAGCAGGACTAGTTGCGTAGTGCAAGCGTCGTGCCATTCGCGTGCCACTACGGGACCGAACTCGCCCCGACAGACCCGTCCTGGGCTGCACCAGACCGCTAAGCGCGGAACAGCCCCTGCCCTGCGTTTTCGCAGGACAGAGCCGTTCGACCAGGTGGTGGCGGGTGAAGGGTTCGAACCTTCGTAGGCTGAGCCGGCAGATTTACAGTCTGCTCCCTTTGACCACTCGGGCAACCCGCCTGGTGCGCGG
>JAABUI010000363.1_pt1 | contig 38739 bp, 30 predicted proteins | sample 5559111 | NCBI WGS metagenome assembly JAABUI01 (sample SAMN10711870, study PRJNA513365) | rock metagenome | isolation source: Antarctica rocks | place: Antarctica: Victoria Land, Buttleship Promontory | reverse complement strand
AACACAGACACTATATTGACACTGTTCATCATCAAGATTGAAAGAATCGCAACACTAGAGTATTTGAAAAATACTCGAATTGCGACGAGGAAATGACTATTAGAAACGAAAGAGTAGAACGCGAAGAATGCGAAGGAACAAAGGAAAACGGGAGTACGATGACGAGGGTTTGAGCGAGAGCGCTTGTATGTGCAAACTATCGATGTGATTGATCAACGAAAAGATATAAAGCAGCGACTTTGACCAGGTTACATGTAACTTAGCATACATACAGCGCCTAGACAGTGTCATAGTCATAGACTGCATGCACTTAATGAAGAAATAAAAAAATTAAATAATGACATCACAGCTTGAAATTGATTCAGTATGCTCATTGAAAGTAACATTTGAATGATCATCGTTGCTGCGCTCATGATTTCTAAGAGCTTTTTCAAGTTCATGATGTTTTCTTCTTATTGCATTGCTTTTCATTCTATCTTTCATCTGAGACATGTTAATAAAATGTGCTTGATTAACATTTGATCTTTGTCACACTTGCACATCATCATAGCAACATCAAGTACTCATCTTTCATGTAGAAATTGATTGAAGTCAATTTTTCTTATGTATAACTGCGTCAATAATGCGTTGTGAGACTTTGCATGATTTTTGTGCAGTCACAGATGTCGATGTGTCATCTTTGATGTCAAATATTGAAAATGAGCTGCGTTGAATCTTTCTTTTCAGACTATTCTTCATGTTTATTTGATCTGTTTCTGTATGAGCATCAATCTTGTTATCACTTCAATGCATTGATGTTCAGTCAGTAATAAAGACAAATCATGTACATCATTAATCATCTTGTTCATCACTTCATTTTCAAGTACTTCTGCATGTCTCATCACTCAATGTAACTTCAGCGTGACTTCTTAAGATTGAATGCTCTCATGTGCAATCTGAACTTATTGCAAACATGTTTGATCTTTTGTTGATATCATAGCTTTCACTGTTTTCAGAGAAGTCTGACTATCACTGTATACTTTGTATATATTTTCATGACACTTTTGATTCTTTGTCACTACGTCTGCAAAATGTTTCATTCTTGCAATCAATTCTTTCAGTTCTTCATGATGAGTGATGACTAAAGTTGATTCTTTCAATCTTTTATTTAACTCTCAGTTAATTCTCATTGCAATCATCATAACATTCTCTTTACTATCGTTATTGTTTAAGTAAACTCTTTGCTTCAATGTGAATGTGTTGAAATGATGTTGACTTATTGACATTTTCTTGTTTGTAACTATAACTATCTTTGATGACTCTGATCAAAGAATCATCATGTAGAGATGATTTCACTTTATCTTTGTTTATTCAAGTGTTTCTTTCATTCACTTTCGTCTATTGAAAATATATTGTATACGTTGCATGCAACATATATAAAGCACAATCTCTATGCTGATTTTCTTCTTAGATTCAAAAGATTACTCAAAGAGAATTTCTTGTGACAGATTCACAGTTCAAGATGAACGAGATTTTTCACTGCTCAAATTTCAACAGTTTACTTCTTAAGCATGAGTTGCAAACATTTCATCTATGATATGCATATGTATTGCAGTTGATTTCTTCTTTAATCACATTGATACATGTTATTGTTCTTTCAAGTTATACAGATGATGTCTTTGACTAAAGATTGACTTTATCATTAAGACATTCAAGAGTCAAAACTCAGTGAAGAAATGAAATTTTTAAGATCAACAGTCATCGTCATTGTATATCACGTCTTGCAGATGCTCACTTCGCTTGAAAGCATGCAACTCATTTGTTTTGCATTATCTGTAAAGATTTTTCTTATGCAGATTAATCATGTTTTGCAAAAAATTTCATATGCTACACTTCTAATCAGACAGAATAGTTCAATCATTCTTTATTAACTCGCTTATGTTTCTCTTCTCTTAATGAAGTTTTTTCATCAGCATATCACTTTTATATAGAATGTTTGTGTTTAAACGTCTGTTAAATGATATTAATGAAACTCTCAAGTTTGATTGTGTTAAACTTAATGAGTTTCATGAGTTGCTTATGTTGTAGTAACAAACATGCAGTCTTAACAAGATCTATACGTAGTTAGCATATAAATTTAAAGAATGTTTATGATTTAAGTTCTTTCTGCTAATCACTCTCAACAAATTAAACATGAGAGTGTTCTGTTTCAGTTCTTATCATCATGATGATGAGATACTGAATTGAATGATTTTTATAAGCGATTTTTCTCGTAGTTCTGCATTCTATTTGACTTTTTTATCTGCATGCAGATTGCTTGTAACATGTGCATTGAGATTATTAAAGTCTGTGCAATCGCGAAAACTCTGCACGCGATCAATGCACAGCGCTTCATCATCACGCAGCGTCTCAATGTCATTCAAACTATATTTTTATTTTTATTATTTTATTTTTTTGGTTTTGATGATGTGAAATCATTATATAGTTGATGAGTGATTTTCTTTCTCAGAGAGTTTTGTTCATTCAATATACATAGCATAGTTTCTCTCATGAATTGAGTTTAAATCAATGTCATAAGAATGTATGAATTCAAATCGAATCAAAATCAAATCAAATCAAATCATTTAATGTATTTATTTAATCTTTGCATTTCAACAACATTTACTTCTGCATGTAAATTATTATTCAATAAACTTTATACTTGTTTAAATAAACATTTGTTTGATATGTGATTTTAAACTTTGTGACATAAATAATTATAAAATAATCTACTAAACTTTTATGTATGTTGTCAATTTTGTATTACTCATTGTTAATCTTTCATTCTTTTGCACATCAATGATTATTGTCATGATGTTAAATCATTAATTTAATTTAAAACATAAATTGTCAATGTTTTAAATAATCTTGATTCATTGAATCTATTTTGCAGTTCAATGAATTAAGTTATCAATTTAGTCATCATCATCTTAATTTAGTCTCAGTAATTCTGTTTCAATCATTTCAGTCATGTGCATGAATCTTTGCAATCTTAAGTCATAAAACTACTGTTTAGTCTTGATTCTGCTCAATTTATGTATATAAAAGTCAAGCTTTCGTTCTTTTCTTTCATTCTTTATCTTTCATCTTGTATATTATTTGATGTATTGTCTTATATCTAGATTTTATTAAAAGTAATAATAATATCGATCTTTTATATTGATAGTATCTTTAGTTTAGCTCAGTCTTTGACATTACAAAAGATTTACACTTTCTGCAACGTTTTCATATATTGAAATCTCATTTAGTTATTCTTTTGCTTAAATGAAGTCATCTTAAAATTTCTTGATTGATGATGAGTATGTTGTTGAACAGTTCACTTAAAGTGTGATTGAAAATTCAGTTGAAGTCTTTCGCGTAATGCAAGAGCTTCAAAATCAAGTTTAACAATATGATGTTATCATTTCATTTTCATTCATCGTTCTCAATTCTTTAATTTATATAAAGTTGAATTCTCAGTTTCTTGTGATGATAGCTCAAATCATTGCACAAATTTTAAACAATTAATCTTTTCTCATCATTCATTTCTCTGCGAATTTTGTCGCTGTTTTCATCACTTTTAGATTCAAGAAGCTTTTTGACATATCTGAGTATGAAAAGAACAAAGATCAATTGAATGCATGAAAGCAGAGTCTGATACAGCGCATGAATGTGAACAATGATCATTATTTCTTTCATCGAGTCAAGATCATTTATGTTGAGTTATGACTCATCATAAATAAGAAGACTCACAATCTAATGAGTCAATATCGAGTCAATGATTTCTGTATCATTTTCATCTTTGCAGATTGATGACACAAATTGCATCATTGCTGCAACAATTCTTTCAAGACAGAAAATGCTCATTTATATCTTCATGAAACTTTAAAGTAAGACATGAATAGCTTTGTTGACTATTACAATCTTTTTTATCAAAAGAAAGAATGTTCTTTGATGAAAGATTTCTCATTGATTGACTGACTGAAACGTAATGTTAATTATTTCACTCAAGTCATCATTTTCTTCTGATGAAATTTTGATGAAACTCAATCATTCATCTTTCATCAATGAATTTAAGCATTCTTTGATATCAATAAAGAGCTTCAGCAGCTTAAAATTCATCAATCTTGCTTCATCTTCGTCATTGTTTCATTCATCAAAGTCAAGAACATCTTTGCATTGATCAGTAATTTTTTGAGTTCAAAAATCATCATTTCTGTGACTGTTGTTTCAACAGTATCTTCATTTCTTTCTTTCTCATTTCTTAATGAGTCAATGAATTTAAACTTTGTTATTGTCATCATTCAAGATAAGACTTTGATCATTTTTAAGATCAAGAAAATCTGCAATAAGTAAAAGCTGTGCTACTACTGCAAGTTGCAACATTCAAGCAAAATCATTAAAGAATGCTCAAATAAGAAGTTCTTCACTCTGAACATTTACAATAATAACATCATTAATATAGATGAAGAAGTCTTGCTGTCTGTGAAAAAAGTTTAGTCTTTGAGCTAAGTTACGCTCAGAAATCTGTATACATATCATCTTGTTTACTAGTCTCAATCTTTTCACTCTCATTTCAATTATATAGAAAGTTTTCTGTTAAATTTATCTTGAAACTTTTTGAATTCAATTCAACATTCAAAGATAATCACATGATAGTATTTTTTATTTTACATTAAGCTCAATTTAAAGTTTTTGCTCTCGCTTTGATTGATAGTGAAGTCTCAACTTATGTCTTTATGAATAAATTATTCATGCAACAACATCATTTCTTCTTGCATCAATTAACTCACTCTTGCAAACTTCAAGAATTTCATGATCAAGTCGCTTTAATTAATGACATTACTCATGTTGTTGAAATCACAATAATTCTCAATGAACACAACAAAAAACTATTCTTTTATGTTACTGAATTAAGTCAATATCTCATCATCATGAGTTTATCATGACTTCATCATCACGTTATTAATATTAATTTTGAACACAATATTCTTATCTTGTCTTTCTTTTTCTATCTTAATCATTGTTGTCAATCTTTCATCAAGATTTATGATTTTAATCAATAAGAAGAAAATTTCTTGCTTGAAGTTAACAAAGTAGCTTTCTCTCAGTCTTGCTCTCAATTTGCTCACAAGAAGCAACTCAGTTCACAAATCATTCTGCATTCACAAGAAGCAATTCAATCTACAGATCATTCACAAGAAGCAATTTAGTTTATCGATTGCTCATAAGAAGCAATTCAGCACTCAGTTTGCTTGCAAGAAGTAATTTAGTTTTTCATTTGCTTGAAAGAAGCAACTCAGTTTTCAGTTCACTCACAAGAAGTAATTTAGTTTCTCATTTGCTTGAAAGAAGTAACTTAGTTTTCAGTTTACTCACAAGAAGCAATTCAATTCTCAATTCACTTGCAAGAAGTAACTCAGTTTTTCATCTGCTCACAAGAAGCAATATAATCTCTCATTTGCTCATGAAAAGTCAATTAATACTCAGCTCATTTACAAGAAATAAATCTTGTTCAGTCTTGTTTCTTGTTTGAAACAAGAAGCTTTTAATTGTATTCTTCAAGTCATTCAAAAAGAATACTCATCAAAAATCAAGTGTCAAAATTCTTTTTTCTTTAGAACTTCTGTTGTTTTTCAAGCAAATCAATTTAATTGATCTTTTATACAACTTGACATAATTGAGTTAAAAGCTTAAAGCTTTGATCATGCTGCTTATGTCAAAGACATTGAAGTGTTTAGCATCACTTTAAAGAAAATTGATATTTTCTTGAATCTTGAGTCAATCTCGTCTTCTAGTCTAGACTCTGATGAGTCAAAATCGCGTCACATGACTTTGACTGTTTATTCAAAGAATATTTCAACTCTTGCTCAGTTCTCATCTCACTCTCAAGACAGTACATATGATAAGAATCATCATTTGAATCTTCATCAAATGAAAAAGAAATTTCATTTAACTGCATTCACGACACAAGAAAATCTTGAAGTTTATTAACAAAGTAAGAATGTTGATTCAATCACAATTCTATCATTCAAATATTTTGAGTTTCTAGATGTTTTCTTTAAGAAGAACGTTGATATCTTGTCTTTGCATCAAGCTCATGATCATGTCATACATCTTAAAGAAGATGTTCAATTCTCAGTCTTTGCTTTGTATAACATGAGTCGTGATAAAATTCTAAAACTTCGTCGTTATTTGAATGAGAATCTGAGCAAAGATTTCATTCAAGTCAATCACTTTCAGATGATCATCTCTGTTCTTTTCATCAAGAAATTCAAAGAAGAACTTTGCTTTTGTGTGAACTATTGAAATCTGAATGTTATCACAATCAAGAATTGATATTCTCTGTCTCTGATTTCAGAAATGCTGAATCATTTAAGTTAAGCTAAAATCTTTATCAAGCTGAATATTATCTTCGCGTTCAATCGACTTTAAATCAAAGAAAAAGATGAAGCTTTCATTATCTTTTGCACTTGATTTGAATTATTCAAGTATTTAGTCATGCTTTTCAATTTATATAATGAGTTTATCTCATTTCAGAAGTATATCAACAATATTCTTCGTGAACATTTAAATAAGTTTTATACAGCTTATTTGAATGACATCTTGATCTATTTTGACAATGAACTCAAGCATGAGATTTATGTCAAGCTCATTTTGCGAAAGCTGCAAGAAGCAGATCTTCAGATAAATATAATCAAATGCAAGTTTTACATCACTCAAGTTTCATATTTAGAATTGATAATCATTATTGAAAAGATCAAGATGAATTCTTCTAAGATAAACATCATTGTCAACTGATTCATCTTAATCAATGTTAAAGATGTTCAAAGTTTTCTAGATTTCGCGAACTTCTATAAAAGATTCATTTATGACTATAGTAGAATAGCTACTTCGCTCATTTATCTCATTAGAAAAGATGTACTCTTTGTCTGATCTCAGAAATATTAGATTGCATTTAACATTCTTAAGAAAGTCTTCACTTTCAAGATTATTCTTCATCATTATAATTCAGATCATAAGATTGTGATAGAAATCAATGTTTTAAACTATGTATTCAAAAACATTCTCTTTCAATATGATGAGAATGAGATTTTTCATTCAGTCACTTACTTTTCAAAGAAGCATAACTCAGTTGAGTGTAACTACGAGATCTACGATAAAGAACTTATAATCATTGTTTGCACTTTCAAGAAATGATGATCAGAGCTTGAAGACTTTATTTATTCTGTTGAGATGATTATGAATCACAAATATCTTAAGTATTTCATGTCAATTAAGCAGTTGAGTTATCATCAAGCTCGTTGAAGTGAGTTTCTGTTTAGATTCAACTATCACATCGTTTATCATCTCAACAAGATCGATGATAAGTTGAATGCTTTGACACATCACTCAGAAGATCTTTCTAAAAAGAGAAATACATTCAATTCTTAATATTAATATCAACATCAGACAATTTTGAAAATTCATGTTTTAGATTTTAATATTGTTGAGAATCTCACTCTTGATATCTTCTACATTAAAGTCATGAAGTTTCAGTCATAAATCATTGCTTTAAATTCAGTTCAGTTACATCTGTTTTTAATTATCTCAGCATTTTTGCAAATTCTAGCTTTCATGAATCTAGAAATGAAAGAATTCAACGTTAAAGATGTTAAGTTTCAGTTAGATCAAGACACTCTGAATCTTGATGAAGATTCTACTAATACTTTCACTCAAACATTATGAAAGTAAATTGAAATCAATGACAAATTCGCAGCTCAGATAATTGAAGCACTTTGCAATAAAGCACGACATCATAACAAGATTTCTCTAGTTGAGTGTGAAAAACATGAGAATCATCTGTACTTTCAAGAAAGAAAGTGCGTGCTCAACTCAGATAAACTACGTCTTTGTATCATTCAACTCACTCATGATAATGTTGTCAATGATTATTCAGAAAGAGCAAAAAGCTATAAACTGATCAGTTGAGTTTACTGATGATTAAACATTTATAAGTATGTTCAATGCTTTGTATGAAACTGTCATGTATGCACACGTTTCAAGCTCTTTAAACAACAAACTCAAGAATGATTGTATTTTCTTTCAGTTCTTGAACGTTGTTGATGTAATATCTTCATGAATTATGTAGATTCTTTATCGCTTAGTATCTTCATGAGTATCACATATAAATATGTTCTAATCTTTATTGATTATTTTATCAAAATAATTAAAACAATCACAACGCATGCAAAGCAAATTTTTGAAAAGAGCAATACAATCAAGACAGAATGAATCTAGAAGATGAATAAACAACGATGAATTGCATGAACTGCAGCAATGCTGATTCAGAGACGATTGCAAGTGACGTTGACTCGTCACGAAGAAACAGCAACGTGAAGTCAAAAAGCTTACGCAACGACGAGAAGTATGTTGCTAACATCATTAATCTTCTAATATAGACATCAACGTTAAAGAAAGAAAAGAGCAAAAATTATTCATGAAAAGAAGTAGCAGTGAAGCTGATGTGACATCTTCGAAACGATTCAGAAGAAAAAAACAACGAGAATCAGAATGCATTCATTGCAAAGAATGTACAGAAACTGAAGACATTCATACAACTGCTTAGTAAGCAGCTACAAACACAAGATAGCATGCAAATGCAAGATAGCATATGCTTCTCATTAAGAATCACGTCATGAGCGAACGTGACAAGAGAAGAAGTAATAACGAAAAAGTAACGTCTCAGAGATGAATTGTCATCGCTTTGCAAGAAATGAGAAGTCATGATGAAGATAGCAAAAAGAAAGAAAATAGAGAAGATACAAAAGAAATTTATTGAACAGATTCTTCAAGAAATCACAAACGTGTTGACAGCTCAAAGAAATTTAATCATGTTTCTTCGTAAGCTTGAAAGTGAAGACATCACACTTCACACAGTGAGCTCAGAAGCTTGAGCAAACCTGAAAAGATCTCAAACATGAGTAAAAGAAATCGCGAACTCAACATGTATAATGCATCAAATCTTCGCTATGCTAGCACATAAGATACACATCACAATAGACACAAGTAATCAGAAAGTGATCATTAAAAGATTGATAAAAAATAACACAAAACTTCATGAGAATCTAAAGATTCTAAGAATAGTCTGACTCAAGAAAGTAGTCAAGAATGAGAAGATTTACTTGTCACTCATCATAGAGATTGCAATCAAAGCGATGACGAATCAACTAATGAACGAGAACACGCTAAACTTGTATCAAGAATGCTCATGCAAGCTGTTTGAAAAGAACTGTTGCATCACTCAGTGTTACAAATGCTTCAAATTTGATCATATGATCAGATTTTGCAAGAAGAAACAACGCTGCGCAAATAAACATTACATTGAAGAGTGCATGATGTCTTCAAATAAAAGACGTTACGTCAACTGCAATGAAGATCACAAACTTTGAAGACGCATCTGTCTCAAATGACAACAGCAGATGAAACAAACGTCAGAAATCTACAGATTGATCAAATATTCAAAAGTGTTGAAATACAATTACGCATTTCTCTCGCTGTTTTTGAACTCTTTAAACTCAATGAATTTGTTGAGCTCAACAGACTTCGCAGATTCAACGAACTCTTCAAGCTCAGCAATCATCATGTTGAAAACACGTAATCAAAACGTTGAATCAACATGACAGATGATAGAAGTCAAGAAGAGACAAGTCAATTTCTTTTCATGCGTGACTAGCGACTCAGATGAGACGATATCTGAGCAGACTCAGAAACGCTCAATCAGAAAGCGCAAAAAACTCTCAGTGATTGAAAGCATATAAAGAGTCTTCTCAGCGCAAAGTCAACAACAGTTACAAATAACTTTATGATGAAACAATTCTTTCTACAAATTCTACAATACAACATCAGAAAGTCATTGAAGATTCAAGAATCATTCTTGATCGACAAAGAAGTTTGCAAATTCAACATAGTAATCATACAGAAGTAAGAATGCAACATCAATGACTTGCAATCATTTAGCTCAGCTCACAACTTCTTTCATTTAGTGAAAAACTCGTCATTTCAGTCAAGAACATGCATATATGTTAATAAATACTTAAGACTTAATCAGTGAACAGTAAAGACAGCTGAATCAAACATTTGCTCAATCAGAATATTAACTTGCAACACAGATGATGAAACGCAGACGCTAAGACTTCTAAACGTCTACAACTCAAGCTCATTATTTAATACATTTACAGAGAAATTCTTAACTATCTCTCGCTTGAATGAACTACTCAAGAATGACTGCAAACAACTAGTCGTAAAAGACTTTAATTTACATCGTTCACACTGAGAGAAGTGAAGATGCTTCACTCAACATATGATGATTGATATTCTATTAAACATCATTACAAATACAAGATTGAAACTACTGCTGAAATCAGATACAATCACTTGCAAGACTTACAATCAGTTTACAATGATAAATTTAGTCTTTAGCAGCGAGAAAATACAGTCTATGACATGTAAGTGCGAAGTATGAATCAATTTACATCAGAAATCAGATCATCTTTTGATTATCACAGAGCTAAATCTACAAACAATCTCAGTGCAGCTCTCAACTCATTGACTCTGAAAAAAAATGAACACAGAAGCACTGAGTGCTTATTTGCAAATACATCTTTCGTCAGATTACTCTCTGAACAACAGAGTTGAAATGAATGACAGAGTAACAGAGATCATCAAAGTACTACAAGAGACAATTAAGAAGTTCACTCTCTGAGCAAAATCATCAAATTAAGCAAGAAACTTCTGAAATCAAAGCTGCTTCAAAGTAGTAATGAAATCAAGATGACTGCGAATCATATGAAAAATGCAAGGCACATTAGAGACATGAAATGAATATCTGAAACACAATGATCACAAAAACAAGATCATCAGACAAACAAAATGCATACACTTTAGATCACAGATGCATGAGTTAAGCGACGCATTGAAATTGATATGATGCTTTGCAAAATGAGTCAGAATCAAAAGTCAGTTATCTAAAAAGCTTTCTCAGTTTTTGTCACTGAAATGAAATGATACTGATCACATGATAACAACGTTTGAAGAAAAAATCGAGATGCTGCGAGAAAAATTCTTCTCTTCATTCTCATAAGCAGACGTCAGCGACATTTCAGATTCATTCATATCTTTAGCAGTATCATCAGATTCACGCATTTCAGAAGACGAAATGAAGTGAGCAATTAAATGAGTAAAGATGAACAAAGCGTCAGACGTCTCTGAAATTTCAAACAAAGCACTTCAAGCAAATCTCACAGAACTGATCTCAATGTTGATGAGTTTATTCAACGCATGTGTGACACACAAATATCATTCAAAGCAGTTCAAAAAGACTCAAACAATAGTGTTATGCAAATCAAGAAAAAGCGACTATATTGACTTAAAGACATATCAACTCATCGCTTTGCTTGATATCATGAGCAAAGCTCTAAAGTTAATTATAATCAAAAGATTGAGTGATATAACTGAGACTCATCACATGCTTTTGAATGTTCAAATGAGAGTAAGATGCAAACGATTCATGATCTTGACATTAAATCTACTAGTAGATCAAGTTCACATCATGTAAAGCTGTGAAATCAAGTACGTGATCTTCATGCTAAGTTTAGATGTCATCAAAGCATTTGATCAAGTCTTGCACATCAGACTGCTGCATATACTGAAAATGAGAAGAACATCAAGTTACATAGTTGAATAAGCACGCAGCTTTCTAAAGAACAGAGAGACGTTCCTGATATTCAATGAGCAAATGAGCACTATGCACGAGATTAACGCAGACATATCTCAAGAATTTCTCATTTCATCGATTCTCTTTCTATTTTTCAACGCAAGTTTAATTGAAAAATGCAAAGCATTGAAAATCAAAATTGAAGTGCTTGACTTCATAAATGACATTAACATTCTAATCTATGACAAATTCATTGAAGAAATTTGCAAAACATTGAGCAAGACACACGACATCTGCATGAAGTGAGTTCAAATTCATGACGCAACGTTTGCATCAGAAAAATACGAGCTTACACATTTCACTAGAAAATCGAGAAAATTTGACATGATGACTAACATACAAATAGAAAGCTTAGTGATTAAGTCAAAGTCAAACGTGCAAGTTCTAAAGATGCAACTGAACATGAAACTGTGATGAAACGTGCATCTTTGACAGATAGAAGTGAGTCACGTCACAAGAATGCTTGCGTTTAGTCGTTTAAAAGTCTTCACATGAGAGACAATCTTCACAAAAGTGAAACAAATGTACTCAACTGTAGTAAGATTAGAAATTGCATTCAAAGCATCAATCTGACATCAGCGTAATAAGAAGAAAGAACTGTCAGACAAGAAATGCAAACTAGAAACTCTGTAGAATCAGACTCTACATTACGTTGCAAAAGCATTCAAAAAAGTAAGCATTGAAACATTGAGAATTGAAATGTACATAAGTTTATTGCATGTTCATTTGAACATGCTGCAGAATAAAGTCACATTATGCAGTTGAGTTGATGACAGAACGCAAGAGACTAGATGAGCATGCAAACTCATACGCGTTCAACTGATGAAAATTAATCATCTCATTTTTCATTCTTTTATCATCAAGAAAGTAATGCTTTTGAACACATTTATTCAAGAAGACGTAAAAATGCAGTCTAAATGCAGATAATTCAATCTTTCTATGATGATCTCAATAAGTAATAGCATCGCAATAATGCTATATCACAAAGATCAATGAGAGCAATGATGGAAAAAATACAAGAAACGCATTACAGATGTCAATGTAATCTCAGCACAAAGATTTCATTTATTCAACAAGATGATAAAGATGCGTGATGATTTTCAGAAGATTGAAAGCATTCTTGCAATTTACATCAAAATTGAACGCATAGATCTTAACATTTATCTGCACTCAAGAAACATTTTGAGCATGAATAGCTTGCGATGCAACTGCGAACGAAGTCATCAGACAGCGAAGCATGTACTCATGCACTGCTTGAACTGAACGCATCTGCGATCAAGAATGCTACGTGACATCAACTTTTTAAACTATCGAATAATCATTGTGATCACGAAAGATCTCAGAGCAGCAGCAAGAATGATGATGAAAACGAAGTTTCTGAAGCAATTTAAAGTGACTAGAACACTCATTCTCTAACATGCAATCAACGTGAACAAATTTGATACATAGTCTTAATCTTGTCATTTCGACTGCGTGAAGCAGTCGTATAAATAATGAGTGATTTTCTATCTCAAAGAGTTTTGTTCACTCAACACACATAGCATAAAGTTTTTCATGAGTCGATCTAATCAATGTTACAAAAGTGTATGAATTTATTATTATTATTATTTTATCAAAATAAAACATTTAGTTTTCATCACTTTTATGAAAGTTGAAGAAGTTATCAATTGCTTCTATGCTCATGTTTGAAAACATCATGATTTACTTGAGTTTTTCATATTTAATCAAGACACACAATTCATCTTTGATGTTTGAAAGCATATGTGTAAAATGTTGAAGATAAATGCTAAGTTATCAATGATATATCACTTTGAAATCAATGATCAAATCAAGAAAGTTAATGCTGTCATGAAGCATTATCTTTGAGTCTTTGTCAACTACATGCAAAATGACTGAACTAAGTGACTTTCTGAAGTTGAATTCATCGTTAATAATGAATCATCATTAATCACTTTAACATCACTTTTCTTGATCAATTTGAATCAGAACTCATGTTTAAACTTCAAGTCTTTTGAGTCTCTGCTTGAAAATCTTATGTTTCAAGCTTGAAACAAGTTAATCAATGTCAAAAAGTTCATCAAGAAGATGAAGAAATTAACTGAGCATTTACGTGATGAGATGCTTATAACTCAAATCATTTACAAATTCAATGTCAATCTCTTTCATAGTTGTTCTTGTTTTAAATACTTCATTGAAGATGAAGTCTGACTGAATGCTCATAATCTCAGCATCGCTCACTTTGCTGTCAAGTTAAATGATCATAACGTTGACTTTTTCAAGATCAAGCATGTCTTTAAGAACAATTCTCTGATCATTGAGTTAAATCTTTCAGCATTCATGAAGATTTATTCAATCTTTCATGTTATTCTTTTAAATCATATCACAAGTGACTTTCTCTTGAGTTAACATCAAAAATCTCAAGAACTCATTATCATCAAGAATGATGAAAGATTCTGATATGTAAACAGCATATTAAACTTCAAGTGTGATAAATGTTATAATTCATCTTTGCTCAAGTATTACATTGATTGAGAAGATCACTTTTCTACTTGAAAGTCTTTCAATCTTCTGAATAATTGTGAGTAAACACTCAATGAATATTATTTCATTAATTCTGTCGTTGAAGAATCACATGTACTGTCATGTGTAATATCTCAATGTTAATGTTAAGAACTTTAAGTTTAATCTTCATCATCTTGACTCAGTTCAAATCTGACTCAAATTTTGTCTAAATTTGTTTCAAACATTTTGTTTAAATCTGATTCAAATGTGACTCAAATGTATTCTTAAATCTGTCGTCAAGTTAGAGTTGAGTTGAGTTGAGAAAGATTAACTCAACTCAATTCTGAATTCTAGTTGAGATTGAGTTGACTTTTCTTAACTCAAGCTCAATTCAAGATTGAGTTGAGTTGCTTGAACTCAATTTTTGTTACTAAATATAGTATACTTTTTCTCTTTTTTTCCAAAAAAATTTTTTGCTATCAATTTTGCAATCAATTTAATAGAGAATTTGATAGAAAGATTGATGAAAAATATGATAGAGAATATAGTGAGAAATATGATAAAAATATGATGAGAAATATGATAAAGAACATGATAGAAAGTTTGATAGAAAGTTTGATCACTTTGATAGAGAATTTGATAGAAAGTAGATCTGCAATCGAATTCAAGTCAACTCATCAAGTTGACTGAGTTGAATCGAGAGTCTGACTCAACTTGATTGAGTTGAGTTGATCTCTCTCAACTCAACTCAACACTGAAACTCAATCTGAGTTGAGTTGAGCAACTTGAACTCGACGACAGATTTATGTATTCTAGTTTCACATATGCATCATCACATTAAACTGCATCTCATCTTTCTCTTACTTAAATCTGACTCAGATCTTGTTTAGATTTGACTCAAACATCTCATTTAAATATGATTCAAATGTAATTCAAATGTATTTTAATTTCATCATGCATCATCACGTTAAAATGCATCTCATCTTGTTGTGCATCATCATATTAAACTGCATTTCGCTTCTTTCTTGCTCAGATCTGACTTAAATCTTGTCTAAATTTAACTCAAATATTTTATTTAAATCTGACTTAAATGTGACTCAGATGTATTTCAATTCTCTGTGCATCATTACATTAAAATGCGTTTCATTTTGTTTCATTCTTCAGACATCTTGCTCAGATTTGACTCATATGTGACTCAGATTTATTCTAGTTTCATCTGTGCTTTATTACATTAAAATGCGTTCACATCAATTCTCATCTCATTTCAATCTTCATTTTTAATTCTTTCTCATTTCATCTTGTTTCTTCTTATCATCTTGCAGAAGCTCAGTCTTGAAAAAAGAAGTTACTATCATGATGTCAAATCATTAATTTGATTTAAAACATAAATTGTTAATGTTTTAAATAATCTTGATTCATTGAATCTGTTTTGTAGTTCAATGAATCAAGTTATCAATTTAGTCATCATCATTTTAATTTAGTCTCAGCAATTCTGTTTCAATTATTTCAATCATATGCATGAATCTTTGCAATCTTAAGTTATAAAACTATTGTTTAGTCTTGATTCTGCTTGATTCATGTATATAAAAGTCAAACCTTTATTCTTTTTTTTTACTTTTTGTTTTTCATCTTGTACATTATTTGATGTATTATCTTGTATCTAGATTCTATCAAAAGTAATAATAATATCAATCTTTTATATTGATAGTATCTTTAGTTTACATTCGCAGTTTGTAAAGTAAACTAAATTTTAAAGTTTAGCAAAAGAAATATTTGTCGCTTAAAGCTGAATAAAATCGAGATTTAAGCTGAGCTCATCTGACTGAGTTTTACTTTTGTCGATAAAATCTGCATTCATTCATATGTTTTTGAACTGCATTTCGATATAATCTGCGTTTGTTCATATGCATTGAAATGAATCTTGCTTTCGTCACTTATGTTGCATATGTTGATTCTTCTATCTATGTATATTATATATATTTACAGAGACTTATTTATAGACAGACTATAGTATGAAGCGTCGCTATAATGAATGTCATTGTTATACTCACTCTAGATTTTCAATGATGATTTATTCTTTCATTCTTTAACATTATATCAACAACAACTCAAACTCTTCTTCTATTGATTTCATCATTCTCATCGCTACTTTTGACTTCTTGCAGTCTTCACAAAGCTCGAATTATTTGTTATAAATGCATCACAATGACTGATTAAACTCGACATGTTAACATTCTTTGCAATATCTTGAATTGATTTCACATTATTTGATCTGATTTAAGTTGTCACATTTTCAATGATCTTGTTCTCAGTCATAATGTGCAAGATCTTGAGTAATCACATATTTGTTATTTGCAGCAAATTCAATAACTCATCTAGCTTTTTCGTGATTTCATCATTATTTTCGAAATCATGAATCTGAGATCAGTTGACTATATCGATGTATGCAAAATCAATCATTTGCAAAAGCATCATAAATGTCATTTCTTTGACTTGTATCTTCGCTTGATGTGCAAGTAGATGATCTCACTCATTAAAGAACTGAGCTTTGCAGTAGTCTGACACAGCTGCTAGAAAAATTCTGTGAGCTAACTTTTCATGATTTTCAATCTTGAGTTAAATCAATTGCATGTGCTTGACTGATTTTAAAGCAAATATGCTGATACTTTTTTAGCATCTTGACAGAACGTTGAAGTTTGACTTGATTGATTAAACTGTCATCGTACTTGAATTGCAAGAACACATTGAATGTAATCTTTGAAATTGAAAATCTTTGTTGACTTGCAAGATCAAAGATCAAGAAACACTCAGTATGTATGAAGAGATTGTGAGCATCGCATTTTGCAGTGAAGAAAATGAGTCATGTGCTTTATATGAAAAGTAGATAGAAAGATTTCGCTCTCATGATCATATAATGACATTGTTTTGCAAAATCTCTCTTTTCGTTCAATGCAATTGCTGTTAGAAGTTTAATGTTGTGATTTGCAAGTTCTTGAACAAACGCAGAGTATTCAGCGACAGAAAGTTTTTCTCATGTTCATGAATTAATGATGTTGAGCATAATGTCAAAGTTTGTTAATCAACATGACATGAACATTCAAGATCTTCAATCATTTTGAGTATTTATTTACTATCTTTGAAGAGACAAGATTACTCAGACTTTCTACAACTTATGATAAAAGTAACTTTAAAATCTTGCAAAAAATGATTTCTTTTGCAGACAGATACTTTGCAGCTTTGTTAAAATGCAATGATTGAATAATTTTAGCTCGCATATTTCATCTTATGCAAGAAACATGAAGAAAACATTCTTGTAAAATTTAAACATGTGCAATCATGAAGATATTAAGAGACGCAATCAGAATGATTTCATTGAGTCGATTCATCACATTAGTGCATGTGATGAGTAATTGATGACGAAGCACAAGATCGAGCAGTAAGACTCTCTGTTGATGATAAGCAAAGCAAGACAGTTACTCAAATACAAGTGATAATGTCTTGTATATCGTGATGAGCTGTATATAGTCATGATTCTAGCTATATATATATAATATATAAAGAAAGCATTTTATCTTTTAACGTGCAACTTTGATGATTGAGTTCTTATAACTTCTGATGAGATGATGTTTCAAAATCAATCTGTTGTTTTTGCAAGTTTGACTGATGTATGATTTATTGAACTGCAAAACAGATTCATTGAATTCATGATGTTTGCTTCAATGTTATTAATCATCATGTAGTTTTCAAGATGTATGAAAGTCATTAAGTTTAACACTCTTGATCGCATTTAATATCTTAATGACAATCGCTTGAAAATCATAAAACTTGACTATTGTGATCATGACGAAGCGAAGTGCATCTGTGTCTTCTTCAGTCAAGCAACTACATCATTGATCTTGTTGATAATCAATCGCGATGATTGTAATCAGTACACTCTTCAAGTCAGAATCTTTGCAAATGACTTTCATAAGTTTAAATCTTGCAAATTGTGACTTCTGTATTCACGATAATGAGTTTTGAGTGAGTTATCATCACAAAACGTAAGTTACTTGTGTTGATGCAAATTCACAAATGAGCGAGCTGATATTCAATTTTCAAACATTAGAAGTCAAGTCAACTTTTGAGTCAAAGTATGATATAAATGAAGTATCATACATTCTTTGCATGCATCAACAGCACTTCTTCTCTTTTTTGAGAAAACATTTCTATACTTTTGTACTTCAGATCTTCATTGATTGCGTTCATGTTTGCATCATTTGCAGTGTGTGAATGTTTAACAAGTATGAGAAGACTTTTTGAGTGCACATTTTCATGTAAATGACTTGAACTTCAAGATTCATGATTTTTGAAAAGAGCGCACTTTTCTTACTTGTAATCTTTCATCTATTTCTTTTCATGATTGATACTAATAATATAATAAAAGCGTGATTTCAAGTTGTAAGATTGCTGACGTTTGACAGACATTTTCATTACTTCAATGAGTGAAGTTTTCTAAACTTTGCTTCGTTTCATAAATACAGAACAATCGTAGCTGAAATCAATACAGATGAACATTGTTATTGATTTATGAAATGATATTACGTCTGCTTTTTCAGATCATTGTCAATCTGCACACATTTAAACACAATGTTAATTGAGTAGTCATGATTTTCTTAATGAGCTATTTGAATGAATTTATTTGAAAGAATGAAAATGAGAATCTGTGATTATGCTTGAGCAGTATTATCTGTATTGTTGAAGATGTTGAGATGTCTATAGAACAAGCAATAGTATTGGTATTAATGGTAAAAAGATAAAGAGCAAACCTGAGTCGACGTCAGGTTTAAGCTCGACTAGCGCGTCGCTAAAGGCTCTAGTGCGTCGTCATAGATATTAAGCTAATAATCGGCTACAGTGCCTAATTCATAACAATATTCCCCCTTCTAAATAAGCAATCAACGCTCTCGTCGACCTAGATATAGACACTCAGGAATCGCTTCATCGAAACAACCTCGGAAATTCGTTCTCTATCGCGTGTGTTAGAATCAGGATGATCAATATCGTAGTTGACTATCAGTTTCGAAGCGTTATCTAGCAAATCTTCGTCATACCACTCATCATATTCTGGTTCATATTTCTTTCATCGAACCAGATACTCTTTGATGAGGGAACCTCTTCCGTATCGTCGGAAGCGTTTGTCAACTAACTTCTCGATCTCGTAAGAGCTTCATTCCTTCGTGTCATCTTCAATCAGTATAGAATCTGGATGAGAGGGACGTGGTCGATCATATGGGTCTGCTCCTTCGGGAACGGGTTCCAACTGCGCTATCGATATAACCGGATGAATTCGCCAGTGGGCTGGCAACTTCAATTTGTAGACTAATTTGCCTACTCTTCGCTGCACTCGAAAAGGTTCGCAGTACTGCTGTGATAATTTCCGAGAGGGGTGGCCCGGAAGGTGATATCCCCGATGTAAGCGTAGGAAGGCGAAACTACCTTTCTCTAGAATCATTGGTTTATGCCTTTTATCATACCAAGCTTTAGCTTTGCTGACGGCAAAAGAGATGGCATCGATAGCTTTCGAGCGATAGATGAACCTTTTGGCCACGAAATTTAGATCCGAATTTCTCTGAGATTGAATAAGGTTCGAAATTTCCGTAGTTCTGAATTCATAAATGACTTCATTTGGCGAATGCTCGATAGTCGTCTCTGAGTTATTAAAGGCGGCTTGCAATGCCGATAGCAGCGAGGGTCATAAGCTATCTTCGATGCTAGATAGAAGAAATCTAAGAGCGATTTCAATCGTCTGATTGATACGTTCGAATTGTTCATTCGTTTGAGAGTGATAGACGATACTGATCAATATTGACGTTCTCAACTTCTTGAATGTAGTCTTTCAAAAATCAGACATGAACTTTGAGTCTCTATCATTGATGATTGCGATCGAAACGCTTCAATCCGCTATCTGCAATCTTTCTAGAACCAGATGCGCTCATTGTTCAGCTGTGTAAGTTGCCTTGCTCGATATCATCGTCATTCGCTTGAAGAATTTATCGATTATGATCAGCATACAATCATATCCTTCTTGACTTATTGGCAACGTCATAACAAAGTTCATAGTGATTGTGTGAAAGAGAACGTTCATCGTTCTAATGAGCTGCAATTCTTCGTACGATTGATGTCTTCTAGTCTGATATAGAAGGCAGTCCGAGCAATGTTCGATGAACTTCCGTAGTCTTGTCGACAACTTTCTGATATAAAGTGATTCTGTTATATGCTGATAAGTTCGATGAAATTCGGCATGATGAGATCGATGAGCGAGCTCAAAGATTTCTTCTTCAAGTGCTTTTGAAATCATCAGCCTTGATTTTCTATCACTATTCTGATCGATGTGATAGAGCAGATCGTCTTTGATATCAAAGTAGCCTTCTCAAGACGATGCTTTCATGTTATCTGTCTTTATATTGATTATGATATCTTTTCAACGCTTATCAATTTTCATAGCTTGTAATAATCTTTGACGAAAGTTCGCTGACATTTCTACTAGAGAGGCTGCAAATGCGTAAGTGCAATGATTCTCGAGATCTTTCATTGCTGTATGCAGGATTTCGAGTATTTCTTCGTCCTCAATACTCGATGCATCGTTGAAACTGCGCTCTCTCAGTAGGCGGGAGAGAGCATCCGATACTAGGTTCTTATTGTCAGGCTTGTATCTTATGTTCAATTCAAAAGTGAACAAGTACTGAGAAGCTCGAACGAGCCTTAGATTTAGCTTGTCAGTATTGAAGAAGAACAGAGAGATCTGACGCGCAATAGAAACCGTTGCCGAATGATCAGTATACATCGTGATTGGCGATTTCTTCGTGAATTCGATCATATGACGCACCTGGCGAACTACTCAGACTACGTCGGCTATCTCGAGTTCAGTAGATCAGTAGTTTCTTTCAGCGAAATTTAGTTCTCTACTTAAGAAGAGAATTGAGCGTGATTTTTCGTCTATAATATGATACACTATTGCATCGAAATCATAGACTTTGAACGCATTCAGGTTCACATAGAGCGACAGGTCCGAATTGTAGTGTGTCAGTACACTGAGTTTTCGAAACTGCTTCTGCAAGAGCTGAAAGACATTAAGTTTCTTCTTGATAGAATTGACTAGGGAAATTCGTGATGTCTTTGCCTTTCGTGCATTATCGAGATCTTTAGAAACTTCTCTAGAAAGAGCAGTCTTGCGCTTTTGTAATGATTCTGTCACCTGAGCATAGTATGACACATAGTTTCGCAAATATTCGATCAATCCGATGTACGTTTCTAATTTCTTAAGAAACTGAGGGAATCGAAACGAGCTGATGACGACAAGTTTTTCCGCCGATGTAGTTAGTTCGAAACCATCTATCTTTTGTTCTAAAAGAAAAACGAATGAATATTCGAGGAACGATTTCGTAGGTGTCAAACATACACGTAGTCTTCTGAACAGACTGAAAATGGCGTGAAGATGCTTTAAATGTTTCTCTAAAGTGTGAGAAAAGATTACAATGTCGTTCATATAGACTTTAGCATAGGTTCGATGAGATCGCAGAATTTTGTCGATTTGCCGTTGAACATATGAGAATGAATTCTTGAACCTCATTACCGTCATCGAGAATTGTTTCTGCCCTCGATGACTTACGACAGTGAATCTATTTCTATCAGTTACTCTCATCTGTCATTGATGAAAATACTTCTGCGCGTTCACGACGAAGATATACTGACATTCTGTCACTGCGACGATCATTTCTGTTTGAAGTGACATCGAATAACTGTCCGGAATGATGATCTTGTTGAGCTCTCGTATGTCTACTACTACTCTTCTCTTTCGTTCTTCGCTTGACGTAGTACTTCATACTACAAAGACTGAATATTCGAAGAAAGTAGATTGACTTGTTCATGACAGTTTGTCTTGAGCATGCAGCTTGTCAAAGATTTTGTCAATCATGTCTTTGTCTTTAGTACTGAGCGAATAGATCTTTGATGCTTTCTGCTCGATCGCTTCTGACTTAAGCGTGATTGACATTCAGTTCTTTTCTGAAACATCGATGATAGTGCTCTGATCAGTTCAAATATTCGAATAGAAAGTCGTCACGTTTGATATCTGAGCGAAGGTGAATTTGTTGTCGAAAATCGTGATTTCATTAGGCAGAACTTGTTCGGCAGTAGATGTAATTCTGGCAGGCGTAAGTTTCTTTGCATTCTTGATGATTTCGCCTAGTGCGAAGATGACGGCTAGCATTGCTACGTCGATTGACTTCTTTCATGAAGCTCTCTTATGCTTTCATTCGATGATCGCAAGGTGGTTATCTACCGAATTTGCTAGAAAACATTCGTCTTCATCGTACTCTGTGACGAATTCTAATCTAGCGTGCCTCTGTATAATAAGAGATTGATCAATGTCATTTCGTAGTTGTACAAAGGAAAGCGAGACATTCACAATATGAGCATAAAGATCGTCTTGAGTTTTCATATTCTGATCATATTCTGGTTCGAATATAAAGTCTCGATTCTTTGATAGATCTTTAACCTTGACGGAAATCTTTAGAAAGGCATGAGATGAAACGATGATCTTTACTTGAGCTCTTACTATTCTTTTTAGATTTGCTTTCTTTCGAATGACAATATCTATCTTGACGATGATGTCTTGACAACTATCTATTTGCAAGATTCTGTCATTCAAATTTATCTGAATTCGTTCCGAACTCAGAATGTCAACGTCAATAAGCATTTTCATCTTGAGATCGTTCATCAGATGAACTTCTCTTTGAAAGAAAGCGATAGCTGAAGTGTCGTTCGACAATGTTTCTTTGATGAAGTCGTTCATCAAGATGTACTCATCTGAATTATGAATCTTATTCTCAATATCACGAATCGAAATCGAAGACGTCAACTTTCTAATCTTAGTAGCGAAATTCGATGTTATCGATTCTATGAACTCTCTATCATTCAAAGACATTGTGCGCTTGATGTCAGCACAGACATTATACTTCGCACTATTCTTAGTGTATCATGATGCTTTGAACGTTGCGTACTTTCATTCTCGAAAAGCATAGTCAGTTTCTTCAACTGATTCAGCTGTGAATTGAATTAGAATTCTATCTTTTGATAAGATTTTGAATGAAATCGTGAATATTCTCACGGAAACTATCGATTTCGAAAGTTTCGAAGATACTGCAGCACTAATCTGCAAATTTGAAGAAGCTGTTTTGCATTGAAACTTGATCTGTCTAAGATGTTCATGCAGTCTACTGTTGAATGCAAACTCAACTTTACACTGACGACAGATAGTCTTGAATTTTTCTCGAATTGACGTCACGAATTCTGCATTCATCACGTCATCGTTGCGATCAGTTTTCTCTTCTAGAGTATCTTCGGCATAGTCATCTGATACATCTTGATAATAGATTTCTTTCAGTTTCGTACTCGGACCATCATGGTAAGATCTCGCGAACCTGTCATATGTCTCATCTAAACTTTTCTGTTCGATGTTTTCTTCGATCATCGTGACGAAATAAGTCTTTTGAGATCTTTGAAATGATCGTCAATTGTTTGAATAGCGAGAAGAGTTCAAATCTGACTCGTTTGTGAAAGAAGTTCTGCTGTTGTTTTCTTCGATCAGCAATAATGACTGACGAGAAGCTGACAAGGCTTGAGCTTGTTGTGCAGACTGATTAGACTGATAAGCTGAATTGTTTGAATAAGATTGATAAGAAGATCTTGAGTTCTGAAAGTCGTAGCTCTGAAACTGCCGCTGGAAATTCGGCTGAAAATTACTGCTATACTGATCTGAGTTTCGATCATCTGATCGATCTCTGTTACTTCGTTGATTACGCTCTTTGATAGAGATGATGTTAGAGACGTTGTTAGACGATCGTTCGATGCTGTCGAAACTGCGTTGTCTATCTCTCATAGCGAGATCAAATCACATTTCTTTATATCGATCTAACTGCTGAAGTCATGCATTTATCGTTGTCTTGAGTTCGAGAGGTTTCAGATTCCTTCGAAGTTTCAAATCAATTTCATTGTAAATCAGGAACAGCTGATTATAGGTAGAGATCATTTTCGCAGATCTGACTTCGCGAAGAATGATCTGAGCGTACTCACGAGGTTCCCTTCGCCGATAGGCATCGCTCATAGTGTATTTCTCTGTTGTTATAGTAGTGAGAGCTATCGCAGGTGATTCCTTGAATCGAGATAATAGGGCTCGATGTCATTCGTCGAGCGAGAGCTTGAGGAGACGCTTCTTCATGTCAGTGAGCTCGGAAACATACCACTTCAGTGCGATGCCTCGTAGGCAGGTATACAAGTTCTCAGCTATCATCTTTTCACCTTTGATGACAGCAATATTCTTGACTCTTTCATTGAACAGATGAACATCTCGAAAGATAGTTTCCTTGCCGATATGAATCATGAGTCCTGATTTGAAACTATCTTCGTAGTTGAGATCAAAGAATTCAACATCTGATGAGTTTCATCGTTTCTTTCATTGAGAGTTGACATCAGACTCATCATCTGTAGTATCGCTGTTCTCATCGTTATCACCTGAGTTTTCTTCATTGTCACCTCTTCTCGCGTTATGGTTATTGACCTGAAATACCTCTTGCATCATTGCTCGAAGTGCTGTCATTTGAGCGTCGTTGAAAGAAGCTGTCATTTCGGGATTGGGTTCGGCTCTAGGACAAGCAGCTTTCAAGAATTGACTGAATATTGTTTTCTTCGCCGATGTTTCCCGTGTAGGTTCGATAATGGTGAAAGAACGTCGACTTTGTTCGATGATGATATCTGAAATGATGCGTTGACGACGTCGTAAAGAAGGTGATTCCCTAGATAGTGAAGATGATTTTCATGATAGTGAATCGATACTTCCTTCTCGAAAACGGTTATGTCGTGAAGCCGATGGCTTCGAGGTTTCATCGATAGAAGCTCGATTCGATGTTGTTGCTGTTGAACTGCTTTTCTGAGAGTTCTGTGTGTCACGCTGCTGCTCAGGAATAGTAGAAAGAAAACTTTGATACGTTTGAGAGGTACGAAATTCGATCGTGCTTTGAAAGAACGTCCGCAGATAACGTAGAAAGACGAGTCTATCAATCGCTCAAAGCTCGGGAAATGGTGACGGTTCTAAGAAATTAGATCGTTGGGTGGTACGATCTGTAGGTTGACGTATAGTAACTGATCGTAGATTGATAGTTACTATGCTTTCAACGATAAGTCGGATTTCATTCGAGGATTTCTTAGAATAGTCTTGATTTCCTGCTCGAAGAAAAGCGTCAATAGAGAAGGCTGCTTTGACAATGTCAAACGATTCGAATGACGTCAGCTTGACGTAGAGATTGCTACTGGTACGAAGAGATCGTAGAAGTGCTTGACTGAGCTTGACTGAGATAATCTAGTCCTAGGTTTGATAGACAACTGAATTAATCAGAGTTGATGCTATCATTTGTTGAGATGCCTATAGAACAAGCAATAGTATTGATATTAATGGTAAAAAGATAAAGAGCAAACCTGAGTCGACGTCAGGTTTAAGCTCGACTAGCGCGCCGCTAAAGGCCCTAGTGCGCCGTCATAGATATTAAGCTAATAATCGGCTACAGTGTCTAATTCATAACAGAAGATTTGTTAAATCATCGAAGCAATATCTGCAACATCATCAAGAATCACAGAGCTTAGTGTTGATTATATAAATTTTTTCATGATCTTAATAAGTTTTAATGAATATATCAGTGAATGTCAAAAAAGAAAGAGTGAATACAACTATTTATAATACAGACTGATAAACTAGTAACACATCGCGCTTTCTTGATGCACATGTATGAAGTGATGTAATCTATGCGCAGTCATCGTTTTTCACTCTGTTACTGAATTCGATGTGATCATTTTCATTGTTATCATTGTCTTTGATATCTCTGATTAATTCTTTAACTTGAAATGTTTTAAGCTTTAATGTCATGTTTATTAAATGCACTTGACGATTCTGTTTGTCATATATCAGCATCTCGATCTGCAAATCTACGCAGCGTAAGTCATAAGTGATAGTCTTCTCATGTTGTTCAAGATGATTGACTCTTTTCTTGATTTATGCTTAATTTCTCTTCATTTATTTTGAGTTGATCTGAACTAGTCTCTTGACTCTGTGTAAATTGTAATCAACATCAATTAATTTAATAATGTTAATGATAAAGCATGATGACTTTTCATTTGAATACTTCTGCAGTTTTTTCAAGTTTTCTTGAAACAATCAAACTATGTTCATCATTTTAGATTTGAGCAATTTTGAAGTTATCAAAGTCATTGAAACTTTAAGAACAAATTGAAAGTATTACATAATTAGATGTTAGCAATCAAGTTGAACATGTTTTTTCTCGCTATGCATGTGATAACTTTCAAGAACAACATTAACAGAAAGTAAAGACTTTGTCACTTACTCAATAGAAAATAAGTGCATTTGTAAAACTTATGATATAGAATACAGTCTTCTCGTTCTTGTCTCAGACATGATTAATGAGTTCATTGATTACTTTAATCTTGATACAGTTCATCTTGAAGATAATCTCAAGAATGTGCTTCTTGTAAAGAGACTCAACTTTCTTCAAGTCATAGAGATGATCTGTTTCAAAGCAAACATATCTCTTCTCTCAGTCTTTTTCTTCAGAGAACATGAGTAACTGTGTCTCTGAAAGTTGTTCAAGATGCGAAAATGTGCTAAGTACTTTGAGTCAATGAACTTTCATCATTCAATTGTTGATGTTGATTTAAGATTGATTTTCAATGCACTTTTATGCTCTTCATTCTTACGTTTTTCTATTTCTATTCTTTTGAAGTTGTTCAGTGATTGTCATCACTGAAAAATTGACAAGTTCATTGAACATTAATGAAAGTTTGCAATCAACATTTTGATGCTTATTCAATTTCACATCTGTAAGAGAAGAGTTGAAAAACTTTGATAGATTGATATTACGTCGTAATTATAGTATGTCACACATGATCTCTAGCTCTTTGATGTACTTTTTAATGATTCAATGATCTTTCTCTTGAAGATTGATGATTTTCATATGTATTTTGTTCATCTCTTTCAAATTTTTATATGTACAATATATTAAATTGACTTAATGAACTTCTTTTTCTTTTCATCTTGATTCATGTTGATTCATCATTAAGTCTATCATCAGCATGTTCACTCATGTCATTATTTGTATGAAAGATCATTCGAAGAATATATCTGTAACAAATCACTTACAAGATTTTTTATTCATGTTCTTAAACAAATTAATGATTTTGAATGTCTGAATCATCTTTCTATGCGTCTCATCTACAATCAGTTGATCTCATTTTATATTTCAGAGCTGTCATATCAACTATGATTGTTTTAATCTAGAAGTTGCTCTTTCAGATTGATATCAATTTCTCATCAATGCTGCAATGTAAGTCTTGTACATGTTTATTATGATCACACATATGAAACTAGAACTAACTTACTCTTGTTCTACTAAAAAATCTCTATTTGTTCATGTCAATCTGATAACTAGCGCGTTCATCTTTGCATAACAATATACGTGATGAATTTATCAACATAATAAATCATTGTTCTTGTCGAGATGAATTTGAATCTTCTTTAGTCAGTTGATGATCAAGACTGACGAAATGATAACTAGATTGACAAATTTCGACAATATGAGACGTGCAGATGAGCTTGCGTTCACACATGAACATTTAATTTTTAACTTGTTATCAAAAGAGCACTTTGCATCTCTAGATTGAAATGTACTGAGAGTGTCTTCTTTCAGATGTTCATTGAACTTCTTCTCATAATGAGCATCATTGATCTCGTCATGTGTTATGTGCAATAGATGATTCAGACAAATCAATTCAAGCATCTTTATTGTTTTATCAATAAATTAGCATGCTTCATTCTTAATCTTGCTGACATTCATGTTTATCTTTTCAAGACTCATATCATTGACATTGAATTCTTCTTTCATGAACATTTTTATTTCAAACATCACAAAAATTTCAAAAGTCTGATATAAAAAGAGTGACGTGTTCATTCTTTGCAAATGTATGCGTGACTGAGATTCAACATGATTAAGATCATGCAGAAATAATCAAGCATAATTTCATCATCTGTCTTCTTCATGAAGATGCTTTGTAACAATCAATGATATTTTCATCATGAGTCTGTTCAATCTTGTTAAACAAGAAACAAGATCAACTTTGATATCTCAATTATCTTGTGTAATGCTTCTTCAAATTCTGCTCACTATCTTTATCATTATTGAAATTCATGTTTGATCGCGCATGATTTGACTCTCTTGCGAGATCTTCTGTAACTGAATGATTGAAGATCATCGTGTTCTGTTTATTGATATATGAGAGTCAGAGCGAATATATGCATGTAGATATATTGACTATCTAATAGATAGAACATATGATAAAGCATACAGATGAAGAAAGAAGTGAAAGAATGAATAAATATTTCTAGCGTCAAGTCGCTTCGATCGAAGCGAAAATAACTAATCGTCGAGATATACATATGAGCATACGTATGTTCATATGTATGTGCATACGTATCTTGTTTTCAACACTTTCTCTTAGAAATTGAAGCTTCATGTGAAGTTATTCAAACCTTCTATGTATATCGTGCTCTTTTACTCGTCGACGTCATGCTTGACGAGATAGTCTCATTTCTTGAAGCTAGTCTCATAACTGATCTGAATCTTAGAAATTTGCCTGAGTTCAGAGATTTGATTAGATCATCAATCATCATTTGATCAATGAGTATGTATTTCAATCTGATTGCTCTCTTTTTTATCTTATTCCGAATATAGTGATACGACGTATCAATGTGCTTAGTTCGAGAATGATTGACGAGATTGCTACTCATTTTTATAACCGCTTGATTGTCAGTTAAAATGATAGTTGAATTCGTATCTGAATCATCATATTTCATCTCTTTCAATTCTTTGACTGCATTACATTCGTTAACGTATTCAGCTTCAGCAGATGACGTGCTGACGCATTGCTGACGTTTAAAGCTTCAGCTAATTGATTCATTTCATAGAAAAAACATATAGTCGAAGATGAATCTTCGAGAATTCAAGCAATTTGCATGAGCTGAATCGATATATTCAAAGAATTCAGCTTTCTCAACTTTCTTCACTTTGAAAAATTCATATCGAAGTTTCAGCTCAGCAGTATCGACTAGATATTGAATGATTTGTTTAACAGCTAGATCATGATCAAAGATAGAATTCGTCGAATATTTGCTGCATTTGCTCACTGCATAGACTATGTCTGATCATGTTTGACAGACTATTCACATCAGTGTTTTAATGATTGATTGATAGCTCTCTATTTCTTCAGAGATAGCTTGATATTCGACTTACTTCTTTAACTTTCAATAAACGTTCTTCTTGAGCTGACATCTGTGATGCATCGATGTTTTAGTTGAGCTGCAATTGCTCATGCTCAGAAGCTCGATGACTCGCTTGATATAAATGCTTTGATTAATTCAAAGAGTTTATTCAACTTTATTACAAGTTATGTGCATTTCTAAATATTACTCGATTGAGTCAAGATCTTTCATTTGAAAGCGTTCTGCAAATTGCAGCTTCAGAGCTTGAATATCAAATATTATTACGAGCGTATCAAGACTGAACAAGACTGAAGTTCTAATCAATTCGCAGTGAACGCTAGCGAGTTCTCTGCGTAATGATTAGAGCTAATTGTTAGGGGCCAGCATAGAGCGAGTCATATGGGTGTAATGTAACGAGTATATAAATGCTAAGGAAGGAAAGTATCTAGAAGGGAAGAGCCGGCTATCTATATGACTCAGGAGAACATAAGCTAACCCTGAATAGGGTTGGCCTCGGAACAACCCTATAGCCTAGCGGCGAGCGGCCGGCGATAGTCATCAACATAGCCACCAACATAGCTACCAACATAGGTGCGTAGCTAGGATCGTAACACTAATTAGCGAGCTAGTCAGGTTTGATTCAGATATGACTCAGATATAACTCAGATATGACTCAACACTCTTTTTCTTTCTCAATACTCTTTTTCTTTCTCAATACTCTTTTCTTTCATCAACATCTTGTTCATTTACATCACATTCTTTTCATGTCACAAACACATTTCTTTCAAGTCTAGCGCAGTCTCTGAACATTACATAAATAGAAGCCTTTGTATCAATATTCTTCTGTATTCTTAATATTCAGTTATAGTTATCTTTAAAGATCAAGCACTATCAACTCTGATCTTCATTGATTGTATCATCTAGACATGATTCTGACATTATATTAAGAATTCGTTAATCACATGATACTGATCTCATTACTCATTTAACATACTTGTCTAGACAGAACGAGTTTAAAGAAATTCATTTATTTGATGATTGACGATAATTGAAAGATAAAACAACACTAGAAGATTGAATAGAATCAACAACAAGACTGTTTGAATTGCTATTCTACTTATCGCTCATTAAGTATGCAAAGTTCATTCAATTACGAGAATCATGATAAAGAATCTTCGTGAATTGCTCAAGAATCAAATCGATCGATAGATTCAATGATAAAGAATCTTCGTTGTTTGCTAGAGAATCAACTAAATCAATCAACAAACAAATCTCATCTTTTTTGTTGAAGATTGCATCTCACTTCATACGTCTTTCTTCTTCAATCATCAAGCATCATCATTCATTCAACTTTCTTTCAAACAAATCTCATCATGTCTAGTCATTCATTTACTGAAGAGCGTTTCAAAGAATTTCAAAATCGTTTCTCTCAAATCTCTAATGTTGATTCATCGAAATCATGAACGAAATCATCAAGTGCTGCATCATTCATTCATAAAGATGACGAATCATTCACTGAAATGATAATACTCTTCGTGTTCTACGAAATTTGAAAGACTTGAAGTCTAGCTCTTGATGAAGAAACAGATCAACTCTATGAGTTAGATAAACAACAAGAAGATAAAATCAAAGAGTTGAAGACTAGACTTCAAGCTAAAGAAAACACTTCTTCTGATTTCATCTACTCTGAGCGTTCTAGATTTCAAAAAATATTCGATTCTTCGTTATTTACTGATGAAAAGAACTTTACTTAAGAGAACTGATACAGAAAAATTCAGAATAAACTAGAGATCAACGTCGATCTCTTTTCTAATGAATGATTCAAATTGAGCTATGTACATTCTAGATTATTTGATGACGCAGCTGAGATTACTCAGGCTAGACGTGAACGTGACTATGTCAATCTTTATTGAATCATCAAAGATCTTTTGAAAGAGCTAACTCAGTTGTTTGATGACTTGAATAAGAAAGTCAACTTTCGTAAAGAATACTACAACTTGATTCAAGAATTCAAGAAATTCAATGAATTTTATACTCAGTTTCAACGTCTATCTTTCTATCTAGACTATCACGAGAAGTAACTGATCGCTGATCTGAAAGATAAAATTCATTCTCGTCTTTGATTTGTTTGAGTAGATCAACTAGTTCAATCTGATTCTCTAAAGAAAATTCGTTTCTATCTGATTCATTTGAATAATGATCAGCGAGTCATTCAAGAGATCAAGAACAAGATCAAACATGTCAATGATCTTTCTAAGACTATCTTTCATAGAGCGACTGTTATCATTCAATCAGTCGATCATGTGAAGTCTGATTAACTAAAGTCGCACAACGCGATTTTAACTAACGTCAAAGAAGCAGATATTTTAGTCGAAAGCTGTTTCATATGTCATAAATCAGATCATAGCTTTAAAGAATGTTTCAATCGATCTACTAGAATTAATGCAGTGAACAATGAATATGATCGCTTCGATTTCGATTCGAATTTCGATTCAAAAAACTAGTCATCTCTTCAAAAGTTATCAAAGAAACAAAGATTATATCTTTGTGCAAACTAGATGAAATTCTATCGAAAGAAAATTACTTTGAAAAGTCGTTTCTAATTGACACTCATCTTATTTCTCAGAATCAATCTTTCAATATTCGTTCTTTAATAAACAGTGATTCAATCATCTACATGATCATACATTCTAATCTAGTCGATAAAGTATGCGAGAAACTGAAAATTCAATCTATATCACTGACAAAAGAGAAGTTAATAAGAGATTATAACGAGAAGATATTTAAGAAAATCATCACTCATAAAATTCTATTCAATCTTATCATTGAAAGTCATAAGAAATTGACTGTATCAATGTTGATAGCTGATATTGATTATTATGAAGTCATATTGAGTAAGTTTTGAATGAACAAAAACGAAATATTACTGAATATGCAAAACGACGTCATTGTTTTTTCGAATCAATTGAATACTTCTATTTTGATTTTTTCGATTTTTCTCAATTCAAAGCACTCAAGTTGATCATGATCATCTTCGCTTTCTTCAATTATTCAGACTAAGATTTCTATAATGCTCAAATGACTTGTTCAAAAAGAGTCATTCTTGATTTGAAGCATAAATGCAACTTCGTTCAAGACATTGTTGAATCATTCAAAGAGAGACAAGATCAAGATCTTTGCTTTATTCATGATGAATATTAATAGAAAAATCACATACAATACTCAGTGCGATTTGAACACTTTAAACGTCTTTTCAATTAATGAAACAACTCAGAATTTGAAAGATATTAAAGCGAAGCTGTCATCAAAATATCATGAGTTTCTAAATATTTTTGATCGAGCTCAATTGAATAAACTACTCTCTCATCGCTTCTACGATCATAAAATCGAGCTCATCAGTGATTCAACGCTTTCTCACTGTCGAATTTATCAAATGTCTTCTGTCAAACTTCTGAAAGTAAAGAAGTACTTAAACAAGAATCTGTCGAAGAAATTCATCACTTTTAGTCAGACTCTCTATTTCTTCTTCGTTCTATTTGCTCTCAAAGCAAATGAAGATCTTCGATTCTGTGTAAACTATTGAAAGCTAAATGTCATTTTCAAAAGAAATAGATACTCTCTATCATTGATAGACGAGATCATTGATAAAATAGTGAGTTGCAAGCATCTGACTAGATTGAACATCATATCAGCATTCAACAAACTTTGAATGCATCTTGATAGCAAGAATTACATCACATTTATCACTGCTTTAGAAGCATATAAATACAAGATGCTATCATTCAAACTGACTAATGAATCAATCTTCTTTCAGCAATATATGAATGATGTTCTATGAGACTTTCTGAACGACTTTTGTCAAGTCTATCTAGATGACATTCTCATTTATAGCAAAATGAGAAAGAAACATAAAGATCACGTCAAACTAGTATTGAGTCGACTACGTGAAGCTGAACTGCAGATGAATATTCGAAAGTGCGAATTCAATGTAGAAGAGACTGTCTTTCTAGAAGTCATTGTATCAGAACTAAATCTTTGTATGAACTTTAGTAAAGTGACAGTCATAATCAATTGAATCACTTCGATCAATCTAAAAGAAATTCAGAGCTTCGTGAAATTTGTTAACTTCTATTATTGTTTTATTAAGAACTTCTTGAAACTAGTTAAATCATTCACTCAGCTGACTAGAAAGAACATATCTTTTGTTTGAAATGAGATCGGTGTTCAAGTCTTTAACAATCTAAAGAAACAAGTCAGCTTGATCTCAATACTTCGTCACTTCGATCTCAAATGACAAGTTATTCTGAAGATTGATGCTTTAAACTATGTAAAAGATGAAATACTATCTCAGTATGATGACGAGAGAGTTTTTCATTTGATGATTTTCTACAGCAAAAGCATGATTCTTGCTGAAATCAATTATCACATTTATGACAAGAAATTGCTAGTCATTATTCAATGCTTCGAACATTGATGACTCAAGCTGAAATGCATTGAACTATTCATTCAGATGTTCATTGATCATCAGACTTTGAAAATCTTCATGAAAAACAAACAGTTGAGTCGACAACAAGTCAACTATCTGAACATTCTATCAAAGTTCAACTTTCAGATTATTTTTAAATCAGACAAAATGAATACTAAAGTCAATGTTTTAATCAGAATGTCTCTAACGAACGTCTCTGAATCAGCTCAGCGTCTTGAAGATTGTTTTCAGACTATTCTGACTTTCAATAGAATCAATGTTCTATCTATTGAATTGAAAGCAAATCTCTATCAACGAGTATGAATGATCAATCAAACAGATGAGCTTTGCAGCGAATATAGACAAGCTATGAACGAAAACAAGCTCAAATTTCATATCACTAAACTGAAGAACTGCGAAATCATTGACGACGTTCTATTTAGAAAAGATCTACTGTGAATCTCTGAGAACATGCACACGAAATTACTACAAGAAGTGCATGATCAATCTTCAATCTCTCATCTCGACAATAAATGAATCATTGATCTAGTTCAGCGTTTCTACTATTGATCAGATCATCAAGCTACTATTCGATGATACATTTGAAACTGTCATGCTTGTCAGCGAAGCAAAGTCTCTGAAAATAGCATCAATGAACTTCATCATTCTCTTTCGATTTCACAGAAACGCTGAAAAGATATAACTATGAACTTTATCACTGAACTATCTCTGTCAGAAAGCTATAACATCATTTGCATAATCATATGTCATCTCATCAAAGAACATCATTATGTTTTCTGTTATTGAGAAGACGAAGACATCTCAGTTGAAGAAACGATTTGAATCATGTTATGAAACGTCTATTGACTGCATGATCTACTCAGTTCTATTATTTCGAACAAAAACTCTCAATTCATATCAACTATGTGAAAAAGTTTTTGCAAGCGACTGAGAATCACAGCTAGTCTATTCACAGTTTATCATTTTGAGATCAACAATCAATCAAAACGAGTCAATCAAGACGTTGAACGCGAACTTAGAATCTACTGCAATTACATGCAGAACGACTGAGTCAAATGAATATCTATGATAAAATTCAGCGACAATTTCAATATCTTCTCGATCACTTCAATGACTTTCTTCTACTTCAATAAAGAATTTCATCTTTGAATGAGTTTCAATTCAAATATGACTAACTATGAAACAACTCATGAACGACTTAAAGCTAGAAAAGCAGATGATATTGTCATTCAAATGAAAGAGTTACTGAACTTTGATCATTAACAATTGAATGAAAAAGATGAAGCTGATCATTGAAGTTCAGATCAATAAACATAGACGAGACGTCATTTATGAAGTAGATGACTGAGTTTGACTATCTTTCAAAAACGTCAAGACATCAAGACTCTGCAAAGATTTGAAAGATAAACAGCTAGATCTTTATCAAATCACTGTCAAAGTGAGTATCTTCTATCATTTTCATCTATCAGTCAGCATGAAGCATCTGCATTCAATGTTCAGCTCGAAGCTACTGCAATCATATTCAGAAGACTCTTTATCAGAACAGCATTCAGAATCACTCAGATCAATCACTATTGAAAATGATGAACATTGAGAGATAAACAATATATTGAACTTCAGACGCTATCAAGATTGAATACAGTACAAAGTCAAATGAATAAATTTAAATAGAGATGATAAATGATACTATGTCGATAAAGAGAAATTCAATGACTCAGAGAAAGTTTTGAATGAATTTCATAAGCTATATTCAAACAAATCGCGTTAAATATCGAAATAACTATCAACAAAAGTGAGCAAATGAACTACATTCATGAAAACATAAATTTTCGAAGAAGAGAATAATGTTACGAGTGTATCAAAACTGAACAAGACTGAAGCTTTTATCAATTCGCAGTGAACGCTAGTGAGTTCTTTGCATAATGATTAGAACTAATCAGCGAGCTAGTCAGGTTTGACTCAGATATGACTCAGATATGACTCAAATATGACTCAACACTCTTTTTCTTTCTCAACACTCTTTTCTTTCATCAACATCTTGTTCATCTACATTACATTCTTTTCGTGTCACAAACACATTTCTTTCAAACCTAGCACAGTCTCTGAACATTACATAAATAGAAGCTTTTGTATCAATCTTCTTCTGTATTCTTAATATTTAGTTATAGCCATTTCTAAAGATCAAGCACTATCAACTCTGATCTTCATTGATTATATCATTTAAACATGATTCTGACAAATATATTTGATTCTAGAATAAGCAGATCATTCACATAAATGATGATAATGATGTTATTATCATGAATGAACACTGAATGATCAATTTCTATTCTTTGATAGTTGATGAAGATGAGATAAACTTTCAGAGTTGCATATCATTCTTGAGATGCCTGTTTTAATTTATATAGAGTCTTGTTTAAACGACAGATCAAAAAGATTTCATTTGATTCTTTTTGCTCAAATCTCAATGATTGCTGCATTCAGATCTTCTCTTTTAGATGTGCTTCTAGAAAAGCAATTATGACGTTCATTTGTTCGACTTCATAGTTATATTTAATCGTCAATGCTAGAAGCATTTTAATGATCATGACTCTGATTGTTACGATCCTAGCTACGCACCTATGTTGGTAGCTATGTTGGTGGCTATGTTGATGACTATCGCCGGCCGCTCGCCGCTAGGCTATAGGGTTGTTCCGAGGCCAACCCTATTCAGGGTTAGCTTATGTTCTCCTGAGTCATATAGATAGCCGGCTCTTCCCTTCTAGATACTTTCCTTCCTTAGCATTTATATACTCGTTACATTACACCCATATGACTCGCTCTATGCTGGCCCCTAACACTGATCATCAAAGCAAAAATCTCATCATAGTCAATTTTCTGCTTCTGACAAAATTTCTTACACACTCATCTAGCTTTGTATTTGATCATCTTTTCTTTGAGTTCTCGCTTAATGATAGTTACTCAGCGCGTCGACAGTATTCATCGATTCAACGAAGATATTTTCAAAGTAAATGTGTCATTTTTGATGTGAGTGTTAAGCTCACTTCTGAATGCAAGCTTTCATTGTTCTCAATCAGAACTAGCTCTAGCTTGTTTCACTGTTTGTGAAGTATTCAATTCAATTTGAACTCAGTTTGCTTTACTGACAAAGTCTCAATTATGATTTCTGATTCAAAGATCATTTAATGTTCTGTAGTCAACAGATTCAGCGATAACTCATTTGAAATATTCGCTTGAAGCATCAGATGCATCAGAATCGCTTGAACTATCTGACTCGCTTGATTCTAGTTCTAGTGATCTGCTTTTACTAGCTTTCTGTGAAGCGACTGATGTTCTTGTTTGATAATCGTTGATAATTTTCGTGATCTTCGCATTTTCAGTGATTTTTATCAAGAAAGATGAATCGTTGATTTGATCATTGAAGTCTAGTATCAAAAGATCTTCTTCATACTCTTCAACTTCAATGATTATCTCGTTTCATTGAACATGACTAGATATTAGTACGTTCTTTTCATTTCACAAGCGAAACTAATTAACTTTCTTGTAACTCAAGAACTGACATTTTAAGTCTTTGTCATCGAGCTTTCGATAAGCTCTCTTCACATGATGATAGACTATGCATTCAAACGTATGTAGATAGCTAAGATCAGACTTCTTGTCATGTCATGTCTCATAGAGAGTTATTTTGTTCAACGCAGTGATAGAACTTCTGTTCTTCAGATAGATGACAGTCATTATTGCTTCATCTCATAGTTGTATTAACAATTTGACGCTAGTCAGTATAGCGCGAGTTCGTTCAAAAAGAGTGCGAAAACATCGCTTTGCAACTTCATTTTGACTCGAGTTATATGATGTTGTTGACTCTCATTTGATCTCATGCTCTTTGAGCAATTCAATAATTTGATGATTAGCATACTCATCTTCATTATTTGAACGCAGTTGATGAATCGAAGTGTCTCGAGTCTTCATCAATTTAAGATAGTTTCAAAGTTCATCTTTTAGATCGAACTTTCGTTTCAGTAGATATGTGATTGTATATTGACTGTAATCATTAATGAAAGTAGCTACATATCTGAATTCTTCATTGATCTGAGATATTTTACCATTGTCAACGAGATTCATATGTACTAGCTCATCTACTTTGATGACTCTGATGTGAAATTTTCGACTTGAGACTCAATTTTGCTTGTCTATGACATAAGTTTCACATATCGATTCTGAGAATTCTTCGTCTTCTAGACTATTTGCAGAATTCACATTGATGTCGATGCTCATGTTGACTAGACGCTTGACGTCTGTCATATTCAAATGAGCTAATCATTTATATCATTGACGTCATGACGTCTTGACTGATTCTGAACTGCTTGTCAGATTGACTTGAAAATTTGAGAGATTGATTGATGTGTTCACGAAATATGCTTTCTCATCGTTTCTTGAGTCAATGAGAGCGACGACATTTCTAGAATTCATGAAACGAAATTCGTCGTTCTTTATACTACATGTATACTCTTTGACTTTTGTTAGGGGCCAGCATAGAGCGAGTCATATGGGTGTAATGTAACGAGTATATAAATGCTAAGGAAGGAAAGTATCTAGAAGGGAAGAGCCGGCTATCTATATGACTCAGGAGAACATAAGCTA